>OLHJ01000544.1_pt1 | contig 11670 bp, 9 predicted proteins | sample 1609491 | NCBI WGS metagenome assembly OLHJ01 (sample SAMN05416861, study PRJEB24817) | seawater metagenome | isolation source: Sea water | place: Canada:Atlantic | collected 2013-11
GATTAATACCGGTGAGCACAGAAATACGAGACAAACTTTGTTTCTTGCCCGGTATTTTAAAATCTTGTTCGGCCACATCAATAAATAAGCGGCGAGTGGCCTCTGCAAAACTGGCATAGCTTACACCTTGCTTAATCAGCAGTTTTACTAAAGGGCGCAGCAGTCTGGCTAGGGCGAACTTAGTCGCAGATTCAATACTTTCGGGCATGTTTGGGATTATATGCCCAAATTGAGTGTTGGGCCGTGATTAAGTTCGCATTAGTTTGAGCACGGCATGATTTAAATACTGGCCATAAAACCCTGTAATAATTGCTCTAAAGGATTATGCCCAATTTGTTTAGTGACTTAACGTTAAAACCCGATAAATTTTTGGGATAAATTGACCAAAAATAGAAAGTGAAATGAGAGCTGGTGCACTATCGAGGGAGGGACGTTATTTTATTCTTTGCTAAGGCTTGGTGCCTTGTGATTAATCAGCGAATTTAATCTGTACATATTATGTTGCAGGTAAGGAGATATATGCATTATTTTGGGGTGATATCATTTTTTTCACTTTTCTTAATACTGACTGGTTGTGGAAGTTCAGGTGAAGAATCTAGTGGGGATAATGCTGGGGAGGATGCCTCACAAAATACCGCTCCCATTATTACCAATTTAGCCTCGGTAATTGTGGTGCCTGAAAATCAACTGCCGGTAGTCAATGTGGAGGCCAGCGATACGCAGCAAAGTGAATTAATATTTTCACTTACAGGCACAGATGCGTTGGAGTTTGAGATATCAAATGTTGGCCTAGTCACCTTTAAGTTGGCACCAGATTATGAAACTAAAAATCTATACAGCCTAACCATCAATGTGTCAGATTCTGAATTAACCAGCACCCAAGATATTATTATTTCAGTCAGTGATGTTAATGAAGGGGAGGCTGGCGCAACAGAAATAATCATGGGCAGTGCTGCATTTAAAAACACTGGCAGTCTTTATTATAATTTACCCCTGACATATACCTGTGAGGGTCTCCATGGTGGAACCTCTCCTTTGATTGAGTGGTCGGGTGTGCCTGACGCCGCGAGTTCTTTGGTGTTAAGCATGCACGCTATTGCAAGTGATGGCAGTCGCCAACCACAGTTTACGATATTTAATATTCCAGCCAGTACCAGCCGTTTACCAGAGGGGGATTTATCTATCGGCATCGCTGCGCAAGGAGATATGAGTGTGGTAGAAATTGAGGCTGCCAACGGACTTGCTTATACCGCACCTTGTGCACCGGGCGGTGGTACTGAAAGCCATTACATCTTTACCCTTTATGCGCTTTCGCACGAGCTGGCATTAACACCGGATACAACGCAAGCGCAAGTACTAGAAGAAATTCAGGCCAGCGCGGCGCTTATTTCATCTCAATCTCTTATTACCCGAAGAGTCAGTTGGGATGCGCAATCTATTGCCAATAATTTGCATGTGCCCACACAGGTACCTTCAACCTGTGAAGAAAAGAGCGCTCATTTTAATCAGTACTCTGCAAACATGAAGTCGATTACCTGTCATGAAGAAGATAACTATTTGTCGCTGGTCTCTCATAGTGCCAGCGGCGTTCGCTCGGAGCAGACCAGTCAGCAAATTCAGGTGGGTATTACTTATTGGATTGGCCGAATTACTTTACCCGGCGAAGCCGCATTTTATACGCCCCTAAGACCTGCCTATTTAGACGCTGCAAGCAATAATGTACCTTGCGAAGGCGATGGCTCAACCCGTTTAGGCATCACGGTAGATGGGGTGATGATCTTGCCATATTTCAACCAAAATATTGGTGGGGTGGGTGAGTTTTGTGGTCCGTTAGAATCCGATGATGGTAAAGAATATTACAATGCAGACATCCCTTTAGTAGGGGGCGTGGATCAGTGCTTTGGTCATGCCGGTAATGGCGATGGTTACCATGTGCACGGTGCGCCCATTTGCTTAATGGATGTGCATGACCCCAGTAAACCTCTAGCCTATATGTTAGACGGCATTCCTTTGTATTTTGGTCAAGGCGGCGGCACACTTGAAGAAACGCCTCACGCCCAAAAAACTCGAAAACGCGTCACAGCCACAAACTTTGGTGCAGGCTTGTATGAGCACTTAGATTATCGCCCTTCCGATGTGATTAATGGCAGCAACCCTTTAAATGAATGCAATGCCTATGATGTTAACGGCGATGGTGCCACTTCTGGTTATGTGTATTACAGCACCAAAGAAGCCCCTTATGGCATTGGCTGTTTTATGGGTGAGATGCTGGATGAATCAGTGAATGCATCTGGGGGATCTCACACACAAGTGAAGTTAATTTCTGAGAGGGGCTGGCTTGAGTGGATGGAAGGCTTCACTAATCTTGAGGTGATTATTCAAGCCAACTATACCGGTCAATTTGAAGGCAAAACCTACAATATTTATGACATTTATATTGATGATGACAGAGTTACCTTGTTAACCAAAGGCGATACCGCCCAAGTGTTGTGGCGTTTGCTGGACGCAAGCGATGATCTGTATGAAGAAGGTAAAAACTGTTTTGAATTTAGGTACCGACTGAACAAAGACATTACAGGCAACGACAGGGTGGAAGCTGTTTGTTCATCAACGGTTTTACCCGATACTACACTTGACCTGACTCCATTTGGCTCAGATTAAAAGGCCTGCCCCGAAAGGGGCGTGGAGAACTTATTCACAGCGATCAAGTAAAATACCTGACAGTAATTTAAAATTTTAAGATGGAAAGTTTATGCAGCTAGTTAAATACTTAGGTAAAGTCATAGTGCTTTGCCTTTTACCATTAACGGTTTTTGCTCATGGAATTACTTCAACCACGGCTAAACTTGAAGTTAGGCCCAATAACTTAGTGGAGCTAAATATACAGTTTGATCTGATTGAGCTGCTGAATCATCACGGGACTAAGTATACGCTCGCCCAAGTGGCAGCCTTAAAGCCTCAGACATTTTCTGTTTTATACCAAGAAATAACTAAATTGTTTTACACTCAATTAAAATTGAAAGTAAGAAATAATTTATTGAAAACCAATAAGCGTTACCCAAGTGCTCAACAGGTATTAAATCTACTGAAAAGAGAATTGATTGACGTGAATTTTTCATCCCCTCAAAAGCAGATCCCATATACCTTTAGTGATCGGCGCTATTATCAGCAATTCTATTTTGATTTTAGGGCGAACATTGAAAAGGATTTAAGTCAGTTGCAAATAGAGTTTCCTAAAGAATTAGGGAATGTGTATGTAACGGTTTCCACATCGGCGACTCGTGAACTCCATAAGGGAGAAATTTGGAATCCCAGCGAGCGTTATTCCCATTATTAGTGGGTGGTGAAGAAAGGGTGCTGCCTAAAAATAGGTTATTGGAAGAAAAGCTTATTGGTATTTTGCAAAGATGGCATTGATACTGCCATCTTGTTTCATGGCTTTAATGGTTTCATTGAAGGCTCTTAGTATTTTCACATATTCAGATTGGTGGCCTATGCACAGATGTGCAGCCAAAGAAGCTACCGGATTTGGCATTTCAATTATCTTCCCCTTGTAGCCCATCTTTTTAAGGTTATAGCGCACCATGTGTCCTGAAGCGACATGCACGTCGCCTCTATTTTTTACCATGTAAGGAAATATTTGATCAAAACGAGCCAGCCAATGAACGTCCATATCTTTAAGGGCATTGGTGGCCCAGCCGTTGCCCACGTAATCCACTAATACGTAGCCTTTTAATTGCGCAATGGAGTTTATGTGTTTCATTTTTTCAACATCGGGGTGGGATGCCCTAACAAAGACCTGAGTGCTGAGTTGAATCACGCTTTTACTGAATTTTGTATAAACACTGCGTTGTTTAGTGGGTACGGTAATAAAGGCGTCGGCTTTTCCGGATTTAACTTTCTCTTGAGCACGGGCCCAAGGAAACCCATGGTGCGTTATGTTGAGCCCCATTCGATTGGACAGTGCTTCGTTTAAAACGTCCACATAAATTCCTTGCATCTTTTCGGTGCCTTGCCAAGAAAAAGGTGCGAAATCATTGAAATACACTATTTTTAAAGGCTGTTGAGCGTGCACGTTATGAATGAAGACGCACACCAGTAGCAATAATGAGGCTCTTATTAACATGGCTTGCCTGTGAAGGGTCACTAATAATAAGTTATGAGTATAGTTGCCGTGGATGATTGCGCCTTAAGGGGCACTGGGATTTGTCTCTTTCAGGTTTTTTCAGAGATTGATTCTCCTAGCCTGATTGAGGTTGATATCGAGCGCTGTCTCAAATCATGTTGTCAGTGCTCCGTCTGCTAAGACTTTTTATTGCTATTCATGGGTAAGCAGATCAATATCCTAAACCGCATCTATTAAATTTTTCGAATAATGTAGTCGGCTATTGGTTGGCTCTTCATTGCAATCATGAAGCGAGTCCCTTTGCAGGGTCTGCTCACTTAATTGAATGATGTACTACAATGTCTAGAGTTAACTGATTTATAACTTCAGGAAGGGATTTATAAGGTTCTGTTCGTGCGATTTGGACGTCTATTCAAAAAGCAGGGGTATTCATGGCGCGTAAATTTATCCTATCAAGTCTATGTTTTCTATTTTTGTCACCATTTTCCTTTGGTAGTGACACGGTGTTAATTAACCAGCCTGTCTCAGACTTGGACTCACGCAGTGAATATCCTCGCAAGCTTATTGAAGCTGCCCTAGAGAAAACAAGAAATGTTTATGGCGATTATGAAATAAAGTATGCCCGTAAGATGCAGTGGGAACGATCTAAGCATATGCTCGAAGAAGGTAAGCTTATTCATGTTATTCATGCTGCCACTCGTCTGCAGTGGGAGAAGGATCTGATTCCTATTCGAATACCAGTAATGAAAGGGCTTTTGGGTAATCGTATTTTCCTGATTCGAAAGCAATCCCAGTCTAGGTTCAATGATGTTAATACTTTAGAGGAGCTTAAGAGTCTACAGGCAGGCTTAGGCCATGACTGGTCAATTACTTCTATCTTTAAACAAAATGGGTTTAATATTATTACTTGGTCTAGTTACGAAGGCTTGTTTGCCATGTTAGATGCTGGGCGTTTTGATTATTTCCCAAGAGGCATTAATGAAGCTCCGGTAGAATATCAGCAGCGAAAAAATAAATACCCAAATTTACACATTGAAGAATCAATCTTGCTAAATCTGCCTTTACCTGTCTATTTTTTTGTCACGCCAAAGAAACCTAAGCTAGCCCAAAGAGTAGAACAGGGTTTAAATTTAATGATTGAAGATGGCTCATTTGATATTCTATTTTTTAAATTTCATAAAGATATGATCGATAGTCTTGATATTTCCAGTAGGAAAGTGTTTAAGATAGGTAATAGTGAACTCTCTCCAAAAACACCGCTAGATAGAAAGGCGCTCTGGTTAGATTTATCTAGTAAATCCATGGTTCAATAGCCTGTGCTAAAAATTAAACTTGGCGAATCAACTTGTGTGACGGTAGGTTGTAAATGTAGTGTTTAAAACATTTTTTTAAACATATATGTTTAGATTACTTTCGAATTTATACATTATTTTTTGTTAGTTTTTTAGCTCTAGGAATGGGGGAGGGGAAGGGTGTGAAAATATAAAAGCCCCTCTCTAGTCCATGCCAATAAGACTAAAGAGAACGCTTTAAATAGTTGTAATGAGAAGTCTTAAAAAATTGAACCAAAAAACTCTTTAATCGGTTTGATCACCCGCACTTGAATGGCGTTATCAATCACTTGCCTACGTTGGTCGTAGTCGCTAGGCACGGGCAATACACCATTGTCTTTTTCGTACTGGGCGTAAGCCAGTTTTAACTCTTTGAATAATTCAGGTTTTTCTTCACGTAAGTCTTGGGTTTCACCTGGGTCAGTGACGATGTTATACATATGCCACTGTCCATCCCCCAATTTGGGGCGGTTTAACATGATTTTATAATCCCCTTGAAACAAAGCCGCGTTGCCGCCAATCTCATAAGCAATATTATCTTTGGGGCCATAGACGCTTTCACTTTGTGCTTTTACGATGGGCAGTAAACTCTTACCTGTCATGGGTTCAACGGTTTTGCCCTTGTATTGGGTACCCGGATGCTGGGTGTTGGTGAGCTGTAAAATAGTAGGGGCAAGATCTTTAACATAGGTAAAAGAATCATTCCAAGTGCCTTTTAAAGATTCATCTAATGCAGGACCTGTGATGATCATGGGCACGCGTAAACCGCCCTCACCGGAATAAAATTTATAATGGCCAAGGGGTCCCACCACCGCACTGGCAAAGCTGGCACCTATGTAGTTGTAGCTTTCTTTTTCGCCTAGGGTTTCATAATCTTGATTGTAATCTTCCATGGATAACCACACAGGAAACAACGGTGACATGGAACCAGGGTCAGAGGCTTCGCCGCCGTTATCGGATGTGAATATAAAAATTGTATTTTGATATTCACCAATGTCTTTTAAGTGTTGCACTAAGCGGCCAATATTGGCGTCCATGGAGTCCACCATGCCTGCGTAAACCGCCATGCTTTTTGAATGATATTTTTTATCTTCTTCCGATAACGCATTCCAATCTTGAGTGGTGGCCACGTCCATCATCTTGGCGTCTTTGGGGACTAGGCCTAATTCTTTAACAGCCGCTTGGCGTTTTTTTCTTAATTCACCCCAGCCGCCATCGTATTTGCCTAAATATTTATCGGTATATTCTTTTGGTGCCTGCACAGGAATGTGCACTGCTTGGAAGGCCACATAAGAGAAAAACGGTTTGTCGTCATCTTTATTGCTATCAATAAACTCAATGCTTTTATCGACGATGTATTTTGAAGAGTAAAAATCATCTGGCAAGGTGATGTTTTTACCGTTGGCAAACCATTCGGCCTCTGGGTAGTTGGGCAGGTAAGAACGTTGCTGCCAGTTATCGGCCCCTGAGTAGGGCATCATCACGGTTTGCTCAAAGCCACGGTTAATAGGGCGCAGGGCTTCATCTTTGTAGCCTAGGTGCCATTTACCGGCCATATAGGTGTGATAACCCTGATCTTTTAGTAAAGAGGCAATGGTCACCACATTTTGATTAAGGGTGCCGTTGTAAAAAGGCGAATTAGCTTGAGATTCGGTTTTGGCCTCGGCAATGTTGGCCACCCCTGCACGGTGACTGTCTACCCCTGATAGCAACATGGCGCGGGTAGGGGCGCAGCTGGCACTGGTATGGTAATTACTGAAGCTCAGGCCTTCTTGGGCCAGCTGGTCTAGGTTGGGGGTGTCTATTTCGCTGCCATAAGACTTAAGGTCGCTGTAGCCTAGGTCATCGGCCAGAATCACCACGATATTGGGTTTTTTAGGGGCCTTATCAGCCAAGCTCAGCGCAGGTGTTAGGGCCGTTGTCATGGCAGCAGCACTTAGGGCAAAGGACAGGGCCCCGGTTAATGAAGGTTTGGATAAGATCGGCATGTTTGGCGCCTCTTTTTTGGACTTATTATTTAGATAAGCCACTGTACCGACATATGCCATTCGAATTTGGAATATATAGATTCCAAACCTTCATTAAAGACTCTGATTTATCTGGTTTTCGGTTAGCCCTGTTGTCTTGTAATCGCATAGTCACCATCGGTAGAAATAGCCTGCTTAGTAACCTTGTTGGATAAATCAGACAATAAAAACGCTGCTAAATTAGTCATGTTGCGTGCTGTACCCATGCGCCCAGTAGGGCGTATTGAGCAAGAGCTTGTAATACAGTTTCGTTATGGTTCGGTGTGACTTTTTTGCTAGAAGCCGTTTCGGCTATTCAATGCATGGTTAATAATGTGGCTGGTCCAATCAGCAGCTTTGTGAGTTTTATCAAATACCATATATCCTTGTGACTTGTAGCGATAATTGACTCTCCAGGCTTTATCTTTTCCCTTTTTATCTTGTAAATATTCTACGGCGTATTTAGTTCGGGGGTCATTCAATATATTTACATTGCCTGCAAACCTGATTGGCTCAACGATATTCAAATTATATGATTCTGGGAATGAGATATCTAAAATATGTTGGGTGATAGGCTCATCGCTACTAAGTCTTTTTATAAGGTGATGCTGTAGCAAGTATTCTTTTCCTTGTTCTAATTTTGGGCTTACATTTGTATCTCCTGTTTCTTTTTGATAATCAAATAACGCAAAGACAGATTTAGCGAGGCCAATATAACAAGGGGTATTTTTAAAGCAGCCACCAAATCGGTCAAACTTTAAGTTTGGGATAACAACCGTTTTTCCACGTTCTACGGGCTGATGATTATTGATCCACTCAACCGCGTTTAAAACTTGCGGATTATTTGCGTGCCCTAACCTGCAAAGGGCAGAAATGACCATGGCGTTATAGCAAGGTAAAAAGTTTTTCTCATCACCACTTAAAGAGAAGCCAAAAGGCGTTGAAAGCTTTTCGAATATTCTATCAATTAGGTTTTTAGTGTAATCAAGATGTTGAGCATGGGGAATTTCACTTAGCGCAATGATTCTCCAGATATAGAAGAGCGGTTTTTCTACTAACTCATTTGTTAATTGGTGGGCAAGTTCTGATTGCTGCAGTTTTTGTAAGGCTTCGTGACGAGGCAGGACTATGCCACTGTCTACATCCATTCTTAACTGCAATGCCGCGTCCATGATAGCTAGAGCCTCTTTAACAAACAGTGCTTTAGAATAGCCCCATTGATTTGGGTATTCTTTTCATATTAATGGCTAAACTTCATTGTATCTTAGTGTCAGATATAATAAACCTTGTAACAGGAAGTTTAAAATGATTAGGTATGTAAGTCGTGTGAAGCGCTCAGTGCACCACTAGGGCTAAAACTATTTAGCCAGAAGTTATCTGTGCGAGATATTCATCCTTATACTTTAATAGTTGCTTGTTCAGGTTTTTCCGGTAGCCCATATCTATAAACAGCTGCAATATAGGGAAGAAGAAAAAGAAAATGAACACCATAGGGCTTCCGGTTTCTTTAAACTCTTGAAATTCATTCCCTAGGTTTATATTCCCTTTTTCAAATACCCCATGACCTATGCCTGCTTGAAAAACCCCTCCTGAAGCCAGTAGCGCTATTCCTAGAGTGGGAATCCATATTTCGGCTACGGGTATTGTTAATGCGGACATGGCAGATAGCAATAGAATAGCGGAGACGATTAAACCGGTTAATGGCTCAATAACCAAATAGAAAGCCATTAGTGGCAATAAGGCAATTATTGCCATGTTAACGGTTGCAGTCGTATCGATGGCCAGCATCAATAAACCCGTTACTAAATAGGCTATGCCACACAGCTGAATGGGTGTCATTATTTTATGCACCAAATTATTAGTGGCGCTTTGATGGTAGGCCAAATGAATGCCCATTCTTTTTTTCCAGTCAAACATTCCGTGTCTCATATGTTTCCCCTAAAAAGCGAATGATTTTTATAGCACTTAATTCTGCTTGTTTGTAGGTGGAAAATACAAAAGAAAAGGGGTTTGGCTTCGCTAACGAATGGTTTGGCCTTGGCAGTCAATGGGGTTGTTTCAAGTGTTCAAATATGAGCTTTCAGATCAGGCCATTTTTACTGTTTTATAATAGTATGCCGTGGCGTTTTGTTCTTACTGGTTTATCAGTACCGTGAATTTTTAATTTTTAGGGTGCCAAAAATTATAGTTTTGGCACTTTACTGATTTAAATATTATTAATGTAACACTCGAATAGAATTCCTAAGTTTTGCCCACCTTAATAATTTAAGCTACTAGTGCTTTCAAAACAATTAGCGAAGGGTACCGATAAATGATGAAGCTCACTTATTACTTGAAAGCTTATATTTTATTTACTCAGTAAACGAAATAAAAGCTTTCTGAATTTGCTCATCAAAAATGACAGAATAGGGTTGCTCTGGGTGCTGGTGTTTGACGTTTGATAATCCCGTAGGCCCAATTCTTTTTGAGCTTCACCACTCATAGCATTAACGATGCCGTCCAGTGATATGCCTGTGGCGTTGGCTATTCTGTTCATGCGCTGAAAGCTGCCCACTAATGCCGATATTTCAACCGAAGCAGCTTTATTTATGTTTTTCTCGATGGCTTGGCGCGCAAGCTTAATGGCTGAGTCGTCATCTTGCATGAGGGCATCAACAAAGTTGCTAATGAGTGAAAGTGTATCTTGAGACTCTGTACCAGCAGGATTGGTAATGGCTTTAAAATCAGTTTTGGCGCCGTTAATTTCTGATGTTACTTGATACATCATTGAATGGGATGTAGTGCAGTAGAAACACTGGTTATTTGCAGAGACACGAGAGGCCACAAACTCGATTTGTTGGCGGCTAATAGCGCGACCTGCATTATCGTGGGCATTTAAAATATTTTTAGGGGGCAAATAATAGCGATTCTCCAAATAACGCTGACAGCGTACAGAGTCAGGTACAGAACTTAGGGCCAGTAGCACATTGGTGGGTTTGTTACGAATATCTGCATATAAATCCGCTTCTGTGGGGGACAGCTTTTTCATGTTGAGCATAGGCACCCAAGCATCAGCGCTGAGCAGTTCGCTGGGTTGATAATTTGACGGTTGCCCAGCTGTAGGCGAGGGCAGAGGTTCTAAAGAAATGCCCAAGCCTTTGTGTAGCGTGTCGATATTAATTATGAACACGACCACGCCTAGTAGCTCAACATAATGACTACTGGAAATACCTATTTTTTGTAAATTTTGCACCCAGTCTTTTGTTAATCGAGAAGAGTCGGTGGCGATACGGTGCACAATATCAACAACAGCTTCAGGTAATTTAGATCCATGCTCGTGTGTGCCTTTCACCGCAAAGGGCGATATGGCGAGCTTGCGTTGCTGGCAAAAGGCGCATTGTGTGGCTTGTCGAGTTTCTTTGGCAATGGCGATTTTTTCTTCAGCGCTCCACCAGTTCCCTGGTTGGCTTAAATAGTGCCATGTGTAACGGTTGGCGTCTTTCAGCTCACTGCGGATGTCATAGCCAGTATGATTGTAATTGAAAGCTTGCATAGCTTATTCCTTAAATGGCAAATGAAATACAGCCTTATCGCTTGGTAAGCTGTCATTGTATTGTTGAGTTATTTTTACTTGTTTTTTTGGATTGTTTTTAAAATCTATTAACATTGCTACCAAAGCAATAAGCGCCTTTTTAGCGATTATTAATCAACGGAGGTTACCGTTAGGTTAACAGAGCTTAAAAGTCAGCCTAGATATCCCATTATTAATGGCGCAATAAATTACAAGGAATATTAGCGTTAACCGTTTGTTAACTTGCACTTTGGTATATTCGTTTGATGCTTGATTGATTTTAAAGTAGCCCTTGGCCCTTAATGAGAAATAAATGATTAAACTTAGTAGATTGGCATTGGCCCTAATAATAATATTGCCTTTGACAGGTTGTGGTGGGGAAGGTGAAGAGGATTCAGTGTTTAATCTATGGGAGGACGACAGTAATGGCGAGTTGTTAGACCTAAGGGGTTATGAGACTGATAATACCGGAGTGGTGCGCAAGAATATTTTAGGCGACTCTGTTAAGTGCACTTGCGATATAGATTTTATAGGAGATGAGGAAGAAGGCACTTATGTCATATCAGCTTGTGAGGCTGATAATGAAAATAATGATGAAGCGTGCCGTGATGAAATGGAAGTGTCTGTTGAGTATGAAGTGGATGATCGTGACATGAG
>OLHJ01000547.1_pt1 | contig 11624 bp, 9 predicted proteins | sample 1609491 | NCBI WGS metagenome assembly OLHJ01 (sample SAMN05416861, study PRJEB24817) | seawater metagenome | isolation source: Sea water | place: Canada:Atlantic | collected 2013-11
GCGTCAGATGTGTATAAGAGACAGTGGTACAAATGCTGTGAAAAGTGATGCTTTAACATTATTGAAGAATGGTAATATGACCATTGCTGGTACATTAACTACAGCTGGTGCAACCTACCCAGATTACGTATTTGAAAACTATGTTGACGGAAAATCTACAATAGATAAAACATACACTTTTAAAACCTTAACAGAAGTAGAGTCTTTTATCAAAGCAAACAAGCACTTACCAGGAGTTACTGGTATAAAAGACTTAAAGAAAACAAAAGGTGGGTATGCAATTAACCTAACAAAACTATCTACACAAACATTAGAAAAAGTAGAAGAATTGTATTTACACACCATAGCGCAACAAAAGAAAATTGACAGGTTAAAAGCAGAAAATGAAGCTTTAAAAGCACGTTTAAGTAAAATTGAAGCTGTATTAGGAATCAAATAAACAGCATTTATTAGATCATTAAGTTCATCGCCTAGATCCCCCGATTTAGATTTTAACAGAGAAGAAAGGTTGAAACAAAAATGCAGTAGTTGATAGCGTTTCAACCTGCTTCTCTTAAATAACAAATGAAATGAAAATAATAAAATTTTGTCTTATCATAATATTGTTTATCCGCGGCGCGTATAGCTACGGGCAAACAACCAATACAGGTGTTTTTACAGTAGCAGCTGGTACAGAAGTAAGTGTGCAAGATCAATTTAATAATACAAATACAGGTTCATTTATGAATGATGGAGATTTGTATATCCATCAAAATTTTAACAATGATGGCGCATTTTCCTTTTTTCAAAATAGTGTAAATGGTACAACTTATTTTGTTGGAAATGCGATTCAAGAAATTACAGGAAACCTAGAAAGTAGGTTTTACAATATTACATTTAACAACCCTACAGCATTTGCAGCAGTTCAATTAAAATCGAGCATTCATGCCTATAATACTGTAAATTTTAATAGAGGGATAGTCCAAAATGATCTGTATAACGGGGAGTTTATTTTTGAAAACGATGCAAATCATATAAATGCATCTAATGAAAGTTATGTTAATGGGGCAGTACAAAAAAATGGAAGCACGACATTTGAATTCCCTATTGGGGCTAGGGAGAAATTCAGAAAAGCTTCTATTACTGCTCCTATTAGCTTTGATGATGAAATTGTAGCTACCTACTTTCTAGAAAACAGTAATACCAAATATACACATAATTTATCAGCCGGAATAATAGATCAAATAGATACAAATGAATACTGGTTGGTTGAGCAGAAGAACGGTACCTCTAATGTGGTGTTAACCCTTACTTGGGATGAGGCCACTACTTCTTCTGCAATATTAAATGCTCCAAAAACAGCCCTGCATATTTTACGTTGGGACGCAACAGAAGGTTTTTGGGTAGATGAAGGAGGTATTGTAGATGAAGCAACAAATTCTGTAACAACCATAGCAGAGGTTTCTGGTTATGGAGTTTTTACATTGGGTACTATTAAAGAAGATTTAATTCTTCCAGGAGGCTTGGTTGTGTACAACGCTGTTACTCCAGATGATGATGGTAAAAATGATTTCTTTTTTATTGATGGTGTTAAGGATATTCCAAATAACACAATGGAAATCTTTAATCGTTGGGGGGTAAAAGTTTACGAAACAAAAGGATACAATGAATCTGATAATGTTTTTAAAGGGATTTCTCAAGGGAGGTTGACTGTAAATAAAACCAAAAAGTTACCTGCTGGGACTTATTATTACATTTTGAATTACGAGTATAATTCAGAAAATATTAAAAAGGCAGGCTACTTATATCTAAACAGTAATTAACACAAACATTCAATTATGTTACATCATATAAAAAAAATAATAGTAGGGTTTGTGTTGCTAGTTGCTAGTATAGCAAATGCACAACAAGACGCACAGTATACACAGTATATGCACAATACAATTGTAATTAACCCTGCATATGCAGGTAGCAGAAATGTATTGAGTATAAACGGTACACATAGATCTCAATGGCAAGGATTAGTTGGAGCTCCAAAAACGCAAACATTGTCTATCAATAGTCCAATGACAGAAAAAGTGGGTCTAGGACTCTCAATTGTTAGAGATGAAATTGGGCCAGCAGTAGAATCTTATGTTGCAGGAGATTTTTCATATACACTACCGTTAAATAATGGAAGCACCATGTTTTCTTTCGGGATGAAGGCAGGATTTCATTCACTGAATATAGATTTTAGCAAGTTATTAATCTATAATCCAACCGATGACTTATTGCAGAACAATGTAAATAATAAAATATCGCCAATTATTGGAGTTGGAGCGTACGTATATGACGAGAAATGGTACATCGGTATTTCTTCTCCAAATATTTTAAAAACAGAACACTTTAGTAAATCTTCAGTTTCTAAAGCTGCAGAAAGTTTGCATTTATATGCAATTGGAGGTTATGTTTTTGATATCAATCCTGATTTGCAATTTAAACCAGCAGTTTTGGTAAAAATGGCGAAAGGTTCTCCGTTAGCTATTGATGCTTCTGCAAACTTTTTAATTAATCAAAAATTTACTTTAGGTGCTTCTTATAGATTAAATGCTGCAGCAAGTGCTTTAATGGGTTTTCAAATTTCTAGATCGATGATGATTGGTTATGCTTATGACTATGATACCACAGATATAGGGAGTTACAACTCGGGGTCTCATGAATTTTTATTGCGATTCGAATTCTTTACCAAAGTAAAAGGGAAAGTATCTCCTAGATTCTTCTAACTCAAAAATCATCCAATGAAAAACACCTATAGAATCACTTTTTTTACACTTACATTTTTAAGTGTTTTAGGCTTAACGGCTCAAGAAAAGCAAATTGAAAAAGCAAATGATGAATATGAAAATTCAGCCTATATCGATGCTTCAGAAATTTATTTAAAAGTTATTAAATCAGGATTCAAGTCTCCTGAGATAATTCTGAAATTAGGAAACGCTTATTATTTTAATGCAAATTATACAGAAGCAGTAAAATGGTATGACGAATTATATGTATATAAAGAGCAATCAATTGATAAGAGTTACTTATTGCGATATTCTCAGTCTTTAAAAGCTGTTGGAGATACCAAAAAAGCTGCAAAGATTTATGATGAGTTTTTAAAACTTTCAGAAATTTTAAATGATGATTTTAGAAACACAAAAGATTATTTAGATATTATAGAAATGAATTCTAATCGATATGATCTAGATACCTTAAATGTAAACTCTAAATATATTGAGTACGGTTCTTTTTTTAGAAATGATACCTTGTATTTTTCATCAACTAGAAACAATAGAAGTAGCATTGGAAGAATTGATGCTTGGAATAACGATCGTTTTTTAGATGTGTATACAACCGTTTTTGATGCTAAAAAGAATAAGTATTTAAAGCCTAAGCAACTTAAAGGAGATGTAAATTCTAAATACCATGAGTCTTCAGTAGCTATCACAAACGATGGTAAAACAATGTATTTTACCAGATCTAATAACACTCTCTTTGGTAAGAAAGGTAAAAATACAATAACACATTTAAAAATTTACAGAGCACAAAAAGTCAATGGTAAATGGAAAAATGTAGAAGATTTAACAATTAATGGCGATAATTATTCAGCAGCACATCCAGTGCTTTCTCCAGATGAGAAAACATTATTTTATGTATCAGATATGCCTGGTTCTTTGGGTAAAACTGATATTTATTCTGTAGCTATTTATGATAATGATGAATTAGGGAAGCCAAAAAATTTAGGGCCAAAAGTAAATACTAAAGGAAGAGAGTCTTTCCCTTTTATAACATCAGATTATGAATTGTACTTTTCTTCTGATGGTCATTTTGGTTTGGGAGGTTATGATGTGTTTTATTTTGATTTAGTTGCAAAACAACAGCAATTAATAAATATTGGTAAACCTATTAATAGCGCCAGTGATGATTTTGCTTTTGCAATTAACAATACAAATAAAAAAGGATATGTAAGTTCTAATAGATCTGGTGTAGATAATATTTATACGTTGGTAGAAACCATTCCAATCAAAGATATTTTAGAATTTAATTTAACTGGTTTTGTAACCGATAAAAAAACCAAAGAGTTATTAGCAAATGCAACTATAACTGTTACCGATAGAAATGGTAAAATTCAATCTATTTCTGCTACAAACTCCGAAGGGAAATTTAGTGTTAAGATCAATCGTTTTAAATCTAATATTATTAAAGCAGAGAAAATGATTTATACACCTTCTAATAAGTTTATTCCAGTAGAAGACAATAAGAAAGTTGCTCAATTAGAATTGGAAAAAAATAAAATTGAAATAAAAATTAACTAACCATCAGTGATTATTTTTTTCGTATTAACAATAAAAGCCCCGTAATCCATAACCATCCTAATGGTCCACCCCCTGAGGTAAGTCCTAAAGAGCTTGAAAAAACCACATCGGCAGCTGTGCGGCCAGCATAGGTAATGTCACTGTCGTCGTACACCACTTGCTGACACACAGAACTCCAATTAGCATTGGCACTAGGGTCATCTTGGCGAGCGATTACATCATTGTTGTAAAACCCTTGAGCACTTGAGCAACTGCTTTCTTGTGTTGCATCACTGCATACTCTTAAGTTATCCAGATAAGCGGCATTGTCTACCGAACTGAATAGCCCACCGCGATAATACATAAACATCACATGATTAATGTCTTTAGGCAGTTCAGTGGTTTGGGTTTTCCAAATAGCCGCTGTACCATTATGGGTATTTTGCAATTGTAACCAAGTATCCTGTGATTCATTCACGTACACCAGTAATGAGCCCACGCTGCTATCGACCTTATAATCAAATTTTAAAACATGATTTTCTTGCGCTTGAGAGCCATTTAAATAGGTTAATAAAACCGAGCGCTCCCCCTCTGCTATGGCACCAGAAGTTAATAAAGAATCATTTTCAACGCCAGATTCAGACTGAGAAAGCCAAGACTCACTGTGTTCGCTGTTACTATTGGTGCCGCTAAAAAATGGCCAATCCACATCCAGTTGATTAGCCGAAATACTGTTTAATACTTTGCTGTTCATTGCATGGCTGGTGGTGTAACCATTCACTTGCAAGGTGAGCTCTGCATTGTGCTCGCCTGCTAAGTTACCCAAGGCGTTCACAGTGAAATCACATTGATAACCAGGGGGAATAGAGTTATCTAGTAACGCCCAGTTGGCTTCATCTATTTCAAATAACTCACCACGTCGACCTTCCACAGATTTACTCTCTACCAGAGCGGTGGTGGTGCCTAAATTTAGTAAACTGTAGGTTTCAGGCTTGGTCCTTCCCATGCCCACAAAGCCAATTTTATCTGGTCCTAACACGGTCACGCCACGTCTGCGTTGTTCTATCCAATTTTGAAAAAAAGCCACTTCGCTATAGGCGCCGTATTTTTTGGCCTTCGCACAACCGTCTCCCCAACTTACCAAGCCAGTTAATGCCCATTCATCATTGGCTTTCACCACCAATGGGCCACCGCTGTCTCCTTGGCAAGCATCTTTTCCCCCTTGTGACTCCCCTGCGCATAAACTGCGCGCCCAATAATTATTAACATTTACAGGATAAGTATCTTGGCATTCTTCATCACTTTGAAAGCTCACATCCACTTCTTGTAAGTCATAAGACATACTGCTCATGTCAGCACTATTCGTCAGCCCCCAGCCCATTACCCTAAGTTGCTCATTAACTTGTAATTGCTCATTGGCTTGTTGGCTTAATAAGGGAATAGGCGTTTTATTAGAAGATTGTGAGAGTTTTAAAAGTGCAATATCACTGAAGAATGTATCGCCACTGTAATCAGGGTGTACCGCTATCCAATCCACTGAATGGTGTTCGCTATTATTTAAATTAGTTAAATCAGTAGCGCCCACATACAAATTTAACTGCTGAGCTTTTACATTTTCCATGCAATGGGCAGCCGTTAATACCCAGTCTTTACCAATTAATGCACCACCACAAAAATGGCCACCTATTTGTATAGACACCATCCAAGGGTAGTACTCACTGCTGTTAAAACCACCAATAATTCTTGACTGTTTCGGTTCTGGATTAGGGGTTAAGGCCCACAAAGATGAGAAACAAAAAGAACAGAAAAGAATAAAGCACAATTTTTTTATATGAACTTTCAAGGCAAGTACCTTTATCATACGTGGCGGTCACACACGATGGCTTATCACTGGCATGCCATTATTTCTAATGAATCAGCATCCACTGCTTTTAGTATAGTCGCCCAAAAATCAACTGGTGAAGTAGCTAAAGAATTTCATGTCTTGCATTCACACTTCTCGCCACAACACAGCCAAGGCGATGCTATGCTTATGAGTATAGGCATGAATTCAGGGAAGGTTATGCAATTGGCTAATTGGCGTTATTTATTTTTCAAGTGCTTAAGATGGACATTCTTAACACTTGCATTATGCCTAATGCTAATGGGCTGTAGCAGTAGCAGCTCTGACGATGAAGAAGCAGTGGTCACGTTAAGTGGCCTATGGGTTGGAGAAACCATTGAAAACATTGGCGCTGTTAGCACCACCTTAGAAAGCTACATTTTATTTTTTAACGAGCTGGTTTACATACTAAGAAGCGATGAAGCACAAGTGGGCTCGTACGAAATCGAAGATGCTAGTCACAGTAATCTTACCTTAGATGTACACCCCTACGCAGGCTCTGACGACATCAATCAGTTTTATGTGGGCAGCTTTAATAATCTCAATCTTACCCTGGATGCATTGTTTGCCAGCAGCAATGATTTAGTGGTGAATTACAACAGCATCACCCGCGCTGGGCGCATGACATTAGAATTAGACGTGGACCAGCAATTAGATTTAGGACTGGATCGCGTCACCGGAGAATGGGATACCACAGACGCCACCATGAATGTGGCCAGTGACGGGGGGTTTTCTGGCTGGAATGCGGCCACCAGTTGCCAATGGGAAGGCACTTTAATACCGCTTACCAGCAATATTCTTACGCTAGAAATTGAGCGGGAAAATTGCACCCTGTTTAATACCCTTACCCAAGGCTTAGCGCTCATTGATGGCGAGGGCATATTGCATTTTATTGCCAACGCCCCACCCGATGTATTGTGGATGCGTTTTGATCCAGTGGCCGCGGCAGTCGTCACCGAACCCGTTGAAGCCACGGAGTAATCACTAATCTGAATATTAGTCAGCGTGTGGGAATAAAACGCTTTCTTCCTCAGGTGTCCACTTTTTATATTTTTTCATAATGCTTTTAAACAGATCACTTTCTAAGAAAAAATCTAACCAAGCCATAAGCGCTTTATATTCACTATTAAAAAACCAATCTTTATTCACATGGGCAAACTGACGAACAAAAGGGAAAATAGCCATATCTGCCATGCAAATATTATCGCCCATTAGAAATTTTGTTGTTTGTAAACGCAGTTCTAACTCTTGTAAAAACACTTCACCCAACTTTCGGTAATGCTCTTCGCTGTGCTCATGGCGATCGGCGTATTTATAACGATCCAGCGCCCACTTAAAATCCCCATCATTATGTGCAATGAGCGTTTGCATGTTTGTTTGGCATGATTCTAAAAGCCAATTTTTCTCATCGTTAACCGATAATGCCCATTTCATAATGTCTAGACTTTCATCAATAACCTGACCGCTCTTTAGCTGCAACACAGGCACTGTGGCTTTGGGGCTGATGCTTTTTAACGCTTGTGGTTTATCTTTCAACACCACCTCGCGAAGCTCAATGGCATCTTCCTTAAGGGCGTAGGCCAATGCCAAGCGCGCGCGCATGGCATAAGGGCAGCGCCGAAAACTATACAGTATGGCTAGCAATGGAGGCTCCATAAACAAAAAACGCCATTATACCTGTAATCCCACTTTAGAGGGGGAGTCACGGCATAATGGCGTTTTCATTACGAACTGAATATTTTATTAAGCACATTCCTTTTGAGCATTTTGAGTCTCTGACGGACTGTCTTTTTCTATTTCAGGTTCCACCTTAGGCTCTTGATAGTTTTTAAATAATCCCATGACCTGCTTACCTTTTTTAAGACCCAATAGCGACATAGTACTCATAACGCCCCCCATTAAGGCACCACCCACTCCCGCGGTCATGACATCTGAACCCGTCATATAAAGGTTTTTAACTGGGGTTTGTGGGTGCAAGCAAGATTGCTTAAAGCGCTCTACAAAGTGATCCAATGCCAACATTTCACCCCCACTGTTTTTTTGATACCAATTGGTAGACAAAGGTGTAGATAATTCAAAATAATCTAACTTGTCGCGAAGCTGAGGGTGACGCTCAAACAATTTATCTAACAAACGTGTAGACAGTTTCTCTTTAAAGGCATCATAGTCTTCACCACGCTGCTGCCATTGGGTGCCTTCCCATTGTTTAAACCAATCCATTTTAGCGGGGGTAACAATTTCCACGGTGGATTTGCCTGGAAAGCGGTTTTCCCAATCAGGATCTTTAGAAGACGGGAATGAAATATACACCAAGGGAAAATCCGCTTCAGGATCACTATTGTATTTGGCCAAGTTACCCTCATGATCCCCATCTGGGTATATCCATAAATTGGTGCTGTTTAAACCCAGCTCCTCAGCTGTACCTTTGAAGCCGGCGTAAATACACAAGTGGGCGCTGGAGCGATGAAGCTTATCTGTCCAGTCATGTACCTTGTGTTTTTGCTGGCTTTCTTTGGGTAACAGCTTTTCAATGGTGTTCATGAAACCTGCATTACTGATGATTTTCTTGGCTAAAATCTCACTGCCATCGGCCATGCGTACACCATAGGCGCTGTTATTTTTAACCAGTATTTCTTCCACATCAGCGTAACTAAATACTTCACCACCACTTTTTTGAATGGTAGGAATAATCGAGCGAGCAATATCTGCAGCGCCCCCTACTGGGTAGGCACCACCCGCTAAATAGTGCTTGGCAATAAGAGCATGCATTAAAAAGGAAGCGTCGGCGGGGGCCTGACCATAATTGCCCCACTGACCGGTTAATACCGAAATCAGCTCTTGATTTTTGGTCATGCCTTCCAGTACGTCGCGGGTGGTTTTAAAAAACTCTTTAGAAACCAGAAATGGCCGGGCCAGGTTATAAACCTTGCTCATCCAGCTTGGCATGGCTTGGCCTGCAAAAAATTTAGGGGTTTGAGAGCTAATTTTACGAATCAGTTGTACATAATCTTCAATCACTTTACGTTCATTAGGGAAGTGCTTGGCAAGTTCCTCAATGAAGTTTTCACGGCCAGCGATAAAGTTAAACTCTTTGCCCTTGAGAATTACCTTGTCATAGATCGGGTCCATTTCAGCCCACTTTAAGCGCCCTTCTGAAATTACATCGAACATGCGGCGCATGGTAGAAGGTTTGTGCACTTCACCAATGTAATGCACACCCACATCCCACTCATATCCTTCACGTTCATAGGCATGGGTATAACCGCCAGCGGTGTAGTGCTGCTCTAGCACACAAACCTTTTGGCCCAACAAAGACAAAAGCGCAGCATTGGTTAAACCGCCAATGCCTGAACCCACCACGATCACATCATATTGATCATCCGTTCGGCCTGCTCGGTAACGCTTACCTGTACGAACTTTTACCTTTTTTACTCGTGCCATGGATTTGCCCTGTCTTATTGTGATTATTGAGTGCCACTCACATACCGAATATGCAATTAGTTGCATAAGAATAAAGCTATACTAGTTCAGCTTATCCCTTACATGCAACTAATTATGCAACTTATTGCATATAAATTTGGTCTTTAGGGGAAAGGGGGTTATATAATGGGCCACGCAGCAACATCAGGCACTCGTTTCAATGGAACCAACATGTCACTTAAACACGCTATCCTGACCTTATTAGAAACCGAGCAAGGTTCTGGCTACGACCTATTAAAGCGCTTTAAAGAGCGCTTAGGGTTTTTCTGGAATGCCAGCCATCAGCAAATTTATCTGCAGCTTAAAAAAATGCACAGTGAAGGCTTAATTGAGTTTGAAACTCAAACCCAACAAGGTAAGCCCGATCGCAAGGTTTATCACATAACAAAGCCAGGCCATGACGCGTTAATGCAATGGATTGAAACCCCTATAAAAATAAGCAAAGTGAACGACGGTTTATTGGTTAAGTTATATGCGGGTCACTTAGTGGACATAAGCGTTATTCAAAAGGAAATTGCCGAACATAAAGACATGCATACCCGCATGCTCAATACGTTTTTAGAATTTGAGAAAGACTTTAAAGCCCTTAATAGTGAGCAAAAGAAACAATTTTCTTTGCCTTATTTAACCTTACGGCGGGGCATTTTAGGGGAGCATGCTTGGTTGCAATGGGCTCAAGAAGTGGAGGAGTACTTTAAATAGAGTATTGTGAAATACTAAATTGAAAGTTTAGGGCGCTGAAGCATCATAACGCCCTGCCGCTTCACTGGAGCAGTGCACTCGCCTTAGGGCCTACACTATTTATGGAGTTAGGCAGCTGACACTCAAACCAATCAAGGCTTTTTTGCCATAGGGTCGTGCGAAACTTTTGCTTAAAAAAGCCCATGTGGTCAATAGGCCCTAATTTTAAAGAGCCATGTGTAATAAACTCATTGCTAATGTTGGCGTTCTTATAAAAACTCAAAAGATAATCGACATTTATTTTCGGTGCAAAATCATCGTCATCAAACGCTAAACTTAATAAGGGCTTATTATAATTTTCATAACCCTCTTGTGGTAAACCAAAACGCTCACCCAATAAATAATCTTTGTCTCGCATCCATTTCCCCCAGTCTCTTGCACAAGTGGCGGGTAAATCCATGGAAGAAAGCCCCACAGCGCGAGCCGGATACATGTCACGAGCAAAAGATAACGCAGGCAATAACACACTGCACACAAAGCCGATATAGAGGTTCCTCGGAAAAGGCCAGCGCTTCCAAAACGGCGCCGATGATCCTACAAACACGGCTCCATGCAAACGATTGGCACTTTTAGCCAGCCCTAATAACTGCCCCCCTATACTGTGCCCCACTAGAAATACCGGGGTTTCATTTTCGCCATTACCCGCTCGGCTTTTCGCTTCTTGTATGGCGGCCTCTAAATCATGGGTTCCCCATTGAGATAATTCTATGTTGCTAAGTTTCCCTTCATAAGTGGATATGCCAGTACCGCGATAATCAAAGGTCATGCATTGAAAACCAGCTTGCGCTAAAAAAGTCGCATAGTGCTTATAATATTGCTGCGGCACCCCTAGGGCACTGGCCAATAATATCAAAGCCTTTGGGTTTTCACAGGGAAAGAAAAAACCCTGTAACACTTGCTGGTCTTGTGTGGTAAACGCTATTTTTTTCATGGAAAGTTCCGCTTTTTACCCTGCGATTCACAATACAAACAGGCCAGCTTGTATTGAGCTAAAATGAAAGTCCCATCGATACTATTTAACCAGTCTAATTCTTGCAAGGTAAAAGCAAGTGGCGACATCTAGATCAACTGTTTTAGAGGCTAATTCCCAATGGTTCGATAGGTATAACTCACAATACCGACTAGACTTAAACATACTTTCTACAGCCTTATTCAGGTATAAGCACGACAAAACCAAACCACTTACTAATCTACACTAAAGCTGTCTCTTATACACATCTGACGCTGCC
>OLHJ01000548.1_pt1 | contig 11618 bp, 10 predicted proteins | sample 1609491 | NCBI WGS metagenome assembly OLHJ01 (sample SAMN05416861, study PRJEB24817) | seawater metagenome | isolation source: Sea water | place: Canada:Atlantic | collected 2013-11
ACACAGAGTAGATCGTCGGCAGCGTCAGATGTGTATAAGAGACAGGTTTAATTGGCAGGCGTTTGCCGCACGCGCGCAGGCAGTGTTGCGCGAAGACCAAGCCGAGCAGCTTTACTACAGCGAACTGGCTATTCTTCTGACCGATGTCGCAGAAAAGTTTTTTGATACCCTGCAGGCACGAGATGCGCTCGATTCGATTGCGTCTGAGTATGAAGCGGTCAGCAATCAGCTCCAGCAGATCGAGTCACTTTACGCGCGTCAACTCGCGCAGATCACCGACCTTTATCAAGCACAGGCGAGTCTCGCCTCGGTCGAGGCACAGCAAATTCAGCTCGAGAGTCGGCTCGACATTCAGCTAGAGGCGCTGCGTTCGGTTAGCGGTATCGAGCCTGGCGAGCTTTTTCGCTTAGCTGAAGGGGCGAAGGTGCCCCCGCTCGAGAACAACCTGCATTATTGGGTTGATCAGGCGGAGAAGAACAACCATTCGATTAAAGCGCAGCGACTCGCATTCGAAGCCTCTAAGAAAATGATTTCGCAGCGACGCGGTGCGTATATGCCACAAGTGTCGCTTGTACTACAGCGCCAAGACTCGGACGTAGGCTTTGATAATATGCCGCTCCAGAGATCGGATAACACTTACATCGGCGTCGATGTATCGGTGCCTATTTATGCAGGCGGAAGTAATCGCGCGGCAGTGCGAGAGGCTAACAGCCAGTCGCTTATTGCCGAGAACGAGCTTCGTGGCGTGCAGCTCGAGATTGGCGAAACAGTGCGCAGTGCTTATTTGCAGGTACAGGCGAGCGAGAAAATCATCGGTGCTGCGCAGAAGCTAGTCGAATCGACTGAGCTTTCTGCCACGGCGATGCAGCGCGGCTTCGAGCTAGGCGCCGTGACCAGTGTCGACGTGCTCAATGCGATTCGCGATCAGTTTGGCGCGCAGCGCGACTTGCAACAGGTGCGCTACGAACACGTTAAATTTTTGCTTCTGCTCAAGCGCGAAGCAGGGCTACTCACTGCCGACGACCTTATCGAGGTAAGTACTTGGCTCGAACCGTCTACCGGCCGTTAGCCAACCTCTATGCCCACTCCTGTCGACAAACTTCAGCGCGTAACGAGCATTTATTCGGACACCGAAGACCGGTTCCGTATTACGGGTGAGGTCAGTGCTGACTCTACGCGCTGTTTGTGGCTAACGCAGAGGCTGTTGATGCGCTTGGTGCCACCTATGTTGGAGTGGCTTAACGAGATTGCACGCGCCGAGGGCAAAGGCGATCTAGGTCAGGCAGAGTTAATGCAAGACTTTGCCCAGCAGGCAGCGAAGGCACGCCTCGAACCTCAGGCAGCCGTGCCAGTGCCGAGCATGCCAGACCCCAACGCACCAATAGAGACGACGCCCGGCGCTGGCGCATCTGCGCGGCTTGACGATATTTGGCTTGTGAAAGAGGTCGACATCAGCAAATCGACTAATGGCGTGCTAACGCTGACCTTTAAACGTGAAGGCGCCAACGGCGCGCAACTCTCGATGGCACCTATTGAACTGCGGCAATGGCTGATTATTCTCCACAGCCAATGGCTGCAAGCGGGCTGGCCTGCGGCGATTTGGCCTGAGTGGGTCGACACGTCACCTAAAGCAAGCGAGCAGCCCCTAAAAGGCCTGCACTAAATCCCGCTTCCAGCGCGCAAAACAGACGCTCGTTAGAAATAAAGCTCCGTTATTTCGAGCACAACCTCGCGCAGCGTCTTGTCGCGCTGCTTCTCGGTATACTCATAAAATCCCTCGCAGTGTCCGACCTCTGGCGGCATAGTAAACGTGCGGCCTTTGTCGAGCGCTAACACCAAGTCTTCGTAATTATTCTCGGTATTCTGACTGTTATAACAGGTCATCACCCGCGCTTTCTCGGCGATTACCGCGGTCGTGTCGATCATCCTATTGATCGGATTCTGATTGCCAATCTCATAGGACAGCGCAGTAACGGTAAGCTCTGGCGAATACTGCAATGCCTCCCACACGAGTTGTGCTGCGGCGCGATGATCGGGATGTGCTTCTAACGGGCCTGGGAAAAACACCGACTTTGGAGAAATTTTCGCAATTTCTGCAGCAGTTTTAGCGACGAGTGTAGGCGTGGCTTCAAGCCCACGATCTGGCTCATCCCAACATTGCAGGCTCGCTAAACCGAGTTCGCGTGCCGCGTGCTCAACCTCGTTGCGACGAATCGCAATCAACCCGTCTCGCTCGCCGCCAAGCGCCCCGTCGGTTAACACAATAACGTGTGTGTCTATCCCTGCTTCGCGAGCGCGGAGGAGGGCGCCTCCCATGCCATAGGTTTCGTCGTCGGCGTGCGGCGCAAAGACAAGCCAAGGGCCCTCTGGCAAGTCGCTGATCGAATAGGGTAAGAGTACGTTTTCTGGGTTTAGCATGGTCTGGGATCTCGGTAGTGCCGGCGCCGTTTTTTCATCACGTCTTTTTATGCGAGTCTTAGTGTACAATTATGGCGTCGCGGTGGCTAAGAATTCGCGGCCTTTTTGCCTGTACTAGAATACGCTGGAACGCCGATGTCGCTCGCCTTACTTCGTGATTGGATTGTTACGCCACTGTCAGACCGCCGCTTGGTGAGCAACTTTACGCGGCAGGAATTCTATGCACAGTTCACCGCGTCGATGGGCGGCTTCCTCTGGCTGATACTGACGCCCATTGCCAATATCTCGATTTACGCGTTCGTCTTCAGCTATATTTTTAAGGTGCGTGCCGCCGAGGGCTTTGGCGAGACCGCATTCGTTCTCTTTATGATGATTGGCTACCTGCCCTGGTTTGCTTTCGCTGATGCCCTTGGGCGATCGACGTCGCTCCTGCTTGATAAGGCGCCGCTTATTACCAAGGTTAAGTTTCCGGTGCAGGTGATTCCTGTTGTTGGTACGCTCGTCCCTTATATTACCCACGCGATCGGTTTTTCGCTGCTGCTGCTGTATTTAGCGACCCAAGGCTATGTCAATTCACTGTGGGTTTTGCTGCCGTTTATTTTCTTTTTGCAGATGCTCTTTACCGCCGGACTTGTCGCGATATTGTCGTCGCTAAGCGTTTTTCTGCGCGATCTTCAGCAGCTTGTTGCACTCGGAATTAATGTCTGGTTTTTCTTAACACCCATCATCTATCCACTGTCGATGATTCAGAGTGACTCCGTTAAGGCATACTTCCTTCTCAACCCAATGCATAGTTTCGTCAATCTGTATCGCGAGATTGTTCTACGCGGCGAACTGCCTCTCATCAATCTGCAAATAGTTATTGTCGTCTCGCTTGTCAGCTACTTATTTGGCGGCTGGCTATTCATGCGTATCAAACATGCCTTTGGCGACGTTCTGTAGATTTCGAGGACAACAAATTGATCCATACGCCACCTCGAATTATCGTCGAGAACATCAACAAAGATTTCAAAATCTACACCCGTCCGCAGGATCGGCTCGCCGAGATTCTTCTGCGCCGGCCTCGGCATAAGCTCTATCATGTGTTGCGCGATATCTCTTTTGCGGTGCCCAACGGTAAAAGCATCGGCATTATCGGCGACAACGGCGCAGGCAAATCGACGTTACTCAAACTGCTCGTTGGCACGCTGCAGCCCACAAGCGGCAGCATTCAAACCCACGGACAGGTCGCGGCATTACTCGAACTCGGCGCAGGCTTTCATCCCGAATTTACAGGTCGCCGCAATATCTACCTTAACGCCTCCCTGCTTGGCGTTCCCGATGATAACATCGCCGAGTTAGAACGAGGCATTATCGAGTTTTCCGAACTCGGCGACTTTATCGACAGGCCCGTCAAAACCTATTCCTCGGGGATGTATGTTCGCCTCGCGTTTTCGATTGCGACCATGGTGCGTCCCGACATTCTAGTTATCGACGAAGCACTTTCGGTCGGCGACCTCGCCTTTCAGAAAAAATGCGTGCAGCGGATGAATGAATTTCGTCAACAGAATAAGACAATGGCGTTTTGTAGCCATTCGATGTTTCACGTCCAAGAACTCTGCGATATTGCAATCTGGATCGATAAAGGTGAGATAAAGGAAATGGGCGACAGCCACAAGGTGGTTGGCGATTACGAAAATTTCTGCAATAACAAAAAGTCCTATACTTCAGTACAAAAAGACCTGCCCGCGGTGCACACCGAAAAGCAACCTGAACAATCGACACAATCGACTAGCACTGAGCAGATCCTTCAAGACTGTAAAATTAATTCGCTTTCGGTGTGCAATACCGAAGGCGACGAAATTACGATTATCGATCCACTGAGCGATCTGGTTCTCGAAATGGAAGTCGAGGTACTTAACGACGACATGGAAGGTCACTTTGGCTTTGCGTTTATGCGATCGGCCGAGGAACCCATCGCCTCGTTTCTGACAACCAACGCCGAAGAGATCGAACAGCGCCGCTACGCACGCGGCGAGGTATTTAGGGTTCGTCTGGTTGTCGAGAAAGTGGCGATGCGCGTGGGCGAATTCTATGTGCTAGGCGGGCTTGCCGATAAGAGCGGGCTGTTGTGGTATGAAACCAAATTCAGCACGCTGCTTAGCATGAATGCTAACAAGGGCGTAGGCCCTATGACGATGCAGGCAACCTGGAATCTAGACGCCTAAAAGTTAAGTGCTTAGGATCAAATTGCTCAGAATCAACGTGCTTAGAAGCGAGATACTTAGAAGCAATATACTTTGAAACAATGCGCTTAGAATTTGGGTAGCGTGGTGTAAGGGTTTATCTGGTAGACGCGCGGCGGCGAGTCGCCACCCGTAAATTCCACAACTGCACTGAAGGCCTGCCTTCCGATACCGGGTGCGATCTCCCAAGGATCTTCGTCTCGCAGCAGCGCTGCGCTTTCGGCTAACGCCTCTACATTCGCCTCACTACTTGCTACCGTGCCATCGCCCACGCGTGATTCATTCATGAAGGGAACCTCGAGCGGGTAGTCTTGCGGCGCAAACTCAAACGCGTCCCTTTGCCTGTTACTCGCGCGTGCAGTGGTCTTGGTTAGCGTTGCCGGCGCAGGTCTGCGGTAAACATAAATGGTATAGAAATCACTTGTCTCGTTGCTTAGCCAAGGCGAAAGCTCGGTTAGATTCTCGAACGGGATTACCTCGCCAATTTCGCCACGATTGCTAAACGTATCTACCGCGCGCACCACTCTCAGTTCTTCGATTAGGTCAGGTGTTAGTCCTGGGAGCAGAAGCATCGCCTCACGCGTCGCGAGATTGAGATTTACCTGACGGTTGTTGCCATAAATCGTAAACGCACTGTCGAGATCGATGCCTTCAAACAAGTCGGCGAAGCCGCGGATGCTGAGGAGTTCATCAACACTGTCTAGCTCGGGATTATTACGAGGCAAATAGGACGGATCAAGCGCTTCATAGTATTCGCGTTCGGCGCCATTAATCCCCTCGAGATCGTTGAGATCAGTCCAGTCGGTCCATGCCGCAAGCAGGTCTTGCACCTCTTCGGCATCGGCCTCTTCGCCAGTGATATCCTGCAGACGTTTTTCTATAAGAAGTTGCATGCTTGCCCGCGGAATGCGATTAAGATTAATCATGCCACTGTGATTGAGTATGCGCACGACGATGCCATCGGGTGTTGGATAACTCAACCGAAGCGGTCGACCGTCGAAGCGCAGCGAGCGGTCCAGCAACTCGCCTTCGCTATTGGTCTCGATCGGGGCGTCTAAAGGGGGTGACATTCGCTCGAGTAAAATGTCCATCTCGGCGCTGTTGAGTGCGCTTATCATCTGCGTGTAATCATCTGCGGCCAACTGATTATTAAACGCCGTGCGCGCCGAGAGGCGGACTTTGCTCGCCATGGCGGTAACGAGAATCGTTAGTAATACTGCGGTCCAGAGAACGATCAGTAATACCGATCCGCTTTGCTGCTGCCTTTTTCTCATTGCCCTAGCCCCGCGCTAAGCGAGTTGGGCATTATGCTGCGGTGGCGCCACGCTTTGATCGGCGCGATAAGCTCATAGTCGCTACCCTCAGCGCCGGTTGCGCGAAAAAGAATGTGAACCGCCAAGGGTAGCGCCCCCTGCTCACTGCCAAGCCATTCGTCGGTCCATTCCCGCGTCAGGGCATTGGGCTCGCGAAGATAGCTAATCTCGAGGTCGTAGCCGGGTAAGATAATCCTTGTCTCTACGTTATCAAGTCGCGCGCTGGGGTCATCGCTAAACGCTGGCGCTGTTCGCACGCCAATGCCTTCACCTATTCCTTCATCTGAGACCACATCGATCGACCACGCGGTCAGTCCGGCCAGACGCTGCGGCGACACGGTGCTTACCCAACTCAGGCGGTCGTCTTCACCGTCGAAATAAACCTCTCTCAGCAGCGTCTCCGTGCTGTTAAAGCTATGGGGGAACGCCGCGATAAGAGCCCGTTCGATTTGCAGTATCGCAAGGGATTCATCGAGCTTTGCATCGAGTCTCTCGGTATTCTCATTCCAGTCGCGTGCGACGACATACATACCGGTACTGAGTAGAGTCAAAAGCAGGGCGGTCAGCGCGAGAGCGAGCAGCACCTCGATGAGTGTAAAGCCGCGCTGCGGGTTTTTAGCTCGATGCTCTTTAAATCGTCGCATGTCTGGACTCATAATCCACCCGCGCCTGGCTGCAAACGTATCCAGCGGGTCGCAACCGCTTCGACGTCACCGTCCTCCGACACAAGTTCGAGTGCGCGCAGTGTGTACTGCAATGACTGCGTCTGCCGGTCGGGTGCCTCGATATCGTCTAGCTCTCTTACCTCGTAATAGTCGTCGTCGAGTATGACCTCTAGGTCAGCATACTCATTATCGAGCAGGGCGAAATTCCACGCGGCACGCTGCTGTATCGCGCGCACTAGCGCCTCTTCGGAACGCCAAGAGAGCTGCTTGCTACCGCCGACCAAAGAGAACAAGCCACCAAGGAGAAATCCGGTGATCGTCAGCGCGACGATCACCTCGATCAGAGTGAAGCCCTGCTGATTTTTGCGGCGCTTGCGGGGTGTGTTTTGTTTGCCTCTGTTACCGTTCATCTTCGCGGCTCACAGTAATGCGTCCCGTAAACGAATCGATGGCAACCCATGCGCGCTGAGTTTCCTGGCTAAGCCTTAGTCTGCCACCGGTTGTTCCGCCCTCGGGATAGAAGCTCACCACCAACGAATCGATTGGCTCATAGTCGGCCTCGCGTCGATCGTCGGCGCTAAACGCAAGGCTTATCGAATCGCTAGACCACAGGTTTCCTGCGTGGGGCTGAATCGTGTTTGCATCGGTAGTCTGAACATCCTGAGCGCGCAGCTCGATACTGGACACCTGCCCCGAGACAATCGCATTACGCCGCGCGTAGTTAAGCTGAGCGCCAAGATCGCGCAACTGCGCATCGAAATTGCGCGAGTCGAGGCTGGTAAGATTTGGCGCCACCAACGCGGCCGCCAACGCAACGATGCCCATCACTAAAATGAGCTCGAGCAGCGTAAAGCCGCGCTGAGAATTGGCGCTAGAGAGAGATGTCGGCGTCATCGCCTTCGCCGCCACGATCGCCATCCGCGCCATAGGAGAGAAGCGTAAACTCACGGCCGTTCGACTCGTAAGCATAAGGGTTATCCCATGGATCATTCGGTACGCCGCGGCGCAGGTAAGGACCGTTCCAGCGCGCGCCATTCGTGTCGTCTTCTTCCAGACCCTCGAGAGAATCGGGGTATTCGCCGACGTCGAGGCGATAGGTATCTAACGCGCCTTCTAATGTCGAGATTTCGGACAGCGCGACGTCGCGCATAGCCCCCGCCTGCTGATTAAAAATATTGGGCGCGACCATAATCGCGAGCATAGCGATAATCGCCATCACGACAAGTATCTCGATCAGCGTGAAACCCTGCTGGCGCCGCCGCATAGGTCGAGCTGCGTGAGTGAAGCGAGTACCTGTAGCAAAGCAACGGGGGTAATTTGTCATCGATATGTCCTCTGCGTCTTTGTCACGCGTTAGTTTAATACACTTGCGCTGGGTAGGAGTTTCGCCCTACTCGCGCCGCGCCTGCTCACAAACTGTGAGACAACCGCGCTAGATTCCAGCCTCTTCTATAAGCTGTGTTGCCAGCTCGAAGCGTTCGAGAATATCGCGGTACTGCACGCTCGTCTCCGAATTCAGGTTGATTATTTCAGGCCTGAGCACGATGAATAGCTCGCGGCGCTGAATTGAATTCTGCTGATAGGAGAAAAGCCTGCCAAGAAGCGGCACTCGGTTAAGCCCTGGCACGCCTGTGTTTAGATTTTCCGTGTCGGCTTGAATTAATCCACCGAGCACAACGTTTTCGCCATCGCGTACGACAACCGTTGTGTTAATTTCTTGATTATTAAACACCGGATTATTGTTAACCCCTTCGGAGCTATTATCAACCGACGAGAGCTCTTGGCGAATGATCAGATTCACGATGCCATCGTCATTAATTTGCGGTGTGATCGATAGCACGATGCCGGTGTCACGGTATTGTATATTGGTGGTCGACACGCCTGCGCCGCCGATTGCTTGTCCCTGTTCGACCGGCACCTGCGAGCCGATCTGAATCTCGCCCTCTTGATTATTAATCACCGTCAGCGAGGGCCGCGCGAGCAGCTGAACATCGTTGTTAACCGAAATCGCCTCCAGCGTCGCGTCTACTTGTGCCGCGCCATCGATAAACGATTTGCTAAACATCAAGCCGCCGCGGCCACTTGGCGTGTAGTTTGTCGTCGTCTCTGTTGAGATAGGGTTAAGCGTGCTATCCACGGCGATACGGCTCCAGTCGACCCCAAATTCGTTACCTTCGGTGAGTGTAATCTGCGCAATCACGGCGTTAATCATCACCTGCAGTGGCACTGCGTCTAGTTGATTAATCGTCGTAAGGAGCTGCCTATAGTCTCTCGCCGTACTGCGAATCAACAGGCTGTTAGTTGCCTCGTCGGCAACGATTTTTACCGCAAGATTAGCAGCGATGGCATTCCCTGCACCATTCGATCGTGCGCCCTCGCTCGAACTGGATGCAGAAGTCTGTACTGGTTCTTGCTGATTGTCTGGATTGCCACTCGGAGGCTCGAAAACAACGAGCTGCTCATCGCGTGTGCCACGCAGACGAGGATTTGTGTCCTCATCATCGCGATTGTCATTGCTCTCGAACACGCTAGACAGCGTATCGCCTAGCTCTTTAGCACTGAGATTTTTTACCCGATAATGGAATAGCTGTTCTACTTGCTCTTGACTCGCAGCGTCGAGAATTTCTATCCAGCGTTCGATTTCATCGAACCCACGACGCGCAGGCGCGGTCACCAAAATCGCATTGATGCGTTCGATTCCCTTCACCTGATACGACGGCGTCGCGCCTTCGATCAAGCTTAAAATTTCTTCGAGCTCGGTTGCCACCTCTGTCGCGCTTGCATTGCTCAGCGGATACAGACTAATGCCCTGATTGGCGAAGGGGTCTGTGTCGATCACATAAAGCAATTCGTTAATGCGCCGTAGCTGGGCCTCGCCCGAGGTAATCGCCAGAGTGTTGCCCGAAAGCAAGCGCCTGACGCTGCCCTCGCCTTCGATGAGCGGGCGTATAACCTCAATCGCGGCGTCGGCTGCAACATGAACTAGCGGCGTTATCTGCATAATCGTCGGCGCTGTCCCTTCGCCGAGAGTGTCGGGCGTCGCGATTTCGAGAGGGACATTAGAAACACCGCGGCGAATGTTAAACACGTTGCCTACGCGATCTATCACGATTCCCGCGTCGCGGGCGAGTAGGCGCATCACCGGCCAGACATCGTCGAGCGCTAACGGCTCGTTACTAGAGGTGCGCACGCTGACCTTCATGTCGATACTCGGGTCCATCACAACCGACATATTGAGCGAATCGGCAAGCTGTTCGAGTACCAAGCGCAGTTCGGCTTGCTCATAGTTGAGCTCAACGCGTTCGTCTTCGGCGAGGGTAGTCGGCGTGCCGCTTGGTGCGGGAACCTGTTCGCGGTAGCCCGCAAGCGCTGGCTGCTCGCCCACGCGATTGATTTCGGCGATTAAGCGTTGCTGCTGCTCGCTGCCAGGGCTTGCGATTTCGGCTATCTCATCCGCCGCAACCTCTGCCGCACTGCGGCGCGATTCATTGCCTGTGCTTGTCTCACGTCCGCTAAAAGGCCCGAGCGGCCGCTCGCCCTGATCGAAGGCCGAACAGGCGCTGAGCAACACCAGCGCTGCTAAGGCTGCCGGTGTCCGCTTTACTAGGCGACAGGCCAGGGTCGTGGAGGCCGACGATTCTGATGCCGCGGTCTGTGTTCCTGATTTCACTTTACTCTCCTTAAAACTCTACGGCGTTCATACTGAACACGGCCGAAAGCATGGTAATCGTTATTCCGCCGACTGCGAGCGCAAGCACTAAAATGAGTGCCGGTTGCAAGGCAGCTACGAGGCTCGCCATCTGATTGCGAACGAGGGTATCGAATGTCGCAGCCGACTTAACCAAAATTGTCGCTGTGCGCCCCGACTCCTCGCCAACGGCGACGAGCTGATGCAATAGGGTTGGAAACTGCTGGGTTTTTTCGAGCGCAGAACCAAGGCCGGTGCCGCCGCGAACATCTTCTTCTACTTGCACAAGCTGCGCTGATAGCTGCGTGTTGGCGACGACTTCGCGCGACACCCGAAGCGCACGTATAAGTGGAATTCCTGCGCCCAGAAGGGAACCCAGGGTTCGAGCGAACACCGCGCTTTCGCGCGTGAGTATGAGCTTTCCAAAAAGCGGCAAAGACAGCAGAAAACGATCGCGGCGCAGGCGAGTAGACGGGGCGGCGTCGAGCTGACGCCAGCCAACGTAGCCACCAACAACGCTCGCCGGAATAAGAAAACCAAACCGTTGTAACCAACCGCTCAGATTGAGCAAAAACTGTGCGGCGGGAGGGATCTGCGTGCCGGCGTCTTCGAACATGGTCGCAAACTGCGGCACAACAAAGACCAATAGTAAAAGAACCGAGACTATTCCGGTTACCAGCAAGACCGCAGGGTAGATCATCGCAGACACAATAGTCTGCCGTGTGGCCGCGCTGGTTTCGAGAAACTCGGCGAGCTCGGGCAGCAATTCGTGGAGTATTCCGCCTTCTTCACCTGCACGAACAATATTGACATACATCTTAGAGAAAACACGTGGATAGCCTTCCATCGCCGCCGCAAGCGAGCGTCCCTCTTTGATTTCGCGCAGTAACTCCAAGGTTAGCTCACGCATAGCGGCAGACTCGGTAATGCCTTCGAGAAGTCTTAGCGCTCGGTCGATCGGAACCCGCGACTCAACTAAGGTACAGAGGCCGTTAGTAAAAGCGAGCACGTCGCTGGCTTTTATCTTGCGGCTGCCGCTGCCCGACACCGACTGTGTGGGCGTAAGCTGCGTTGGCGTTAAGTGTCGTCCGCGGAGCAGACGCATCGCCTCGCGTTCGGAGTCTGCATCAATGACGCCGGTTTGCGACTTACCCACAGCATCGATCGCACGGTATTTGAATTTACCGTGGTGGCTGACTGTGTCTGTCGGTTTAGCGTTCACTGCGCTGTGCTTCCTCTTTACTCTTGTCGTTTTTGCGATTAGACCGCGCGTGTCACACTGTCTCTTATACACATCTGACGCTGCCGA
>OLHJ01000550.1_pt1 | contig 11598 bp, 9 predicted proteins | sample 1609491 | NCBI WGS metagenome assembly OLHJ01 (sample SAMN05416861, study PRJEB24817) | seawater metagenome | isolation source: Sea water | place: Canada:Atlantic | collected 2013-11
TGCTCAGGAGTCTCGTGGGCTCGGAGATGTGTATAAGAGACAGCGCTTAGCCCGCGGTGAGGCCCAAGCTGGCAGTGCTGCCATGCCTGATGAATTACTCAGTGCCAGCAACCTATTTGCTGCCCGCCAAGAAGTACTGGCCATGCACCTTAGTGATCGTGTTGAGGAATATATTGTGCAGCTAATTATGGCTACTCGTAACCCGCAAGGTTATGGAGACGACATGGCTAACTGGCTTGAATATGGGTCTAGCCCAAGAGGCACCATTGCATTGGATCGATGTGCTCGTGCTCACGCTTGGCTTGCCGGTAAAGATTACGTAAGCCCAGATGACGTGCAAGCGGTACTTCACCCAGTATTGCGCCACCGCCTTTTGGTAAGCTTTGATGCTGAAGCTTCAGGCATGAACACTGACCGCATCATTAATGAATTAATTTTACGCGTGGCGGTTCCATAGCGGGAAGTAACTTCATGAAAAATTCACAACCGCTAGATGCCCAGCATTACTTGCAAGGTTTTTTCCCTGCCAGCGCGTTTACCAATGAGCACCAATTAACCCAATTACGGTTGCTGGCTAAACGATTACGCCTAGCTAGCCTGCCGCAATTGCATGGTTTGTTATCGGGTAATCATATGAGTCGCCAAAAAGGGCGAGGCTTAGATTTAGATCAATTGCGAATTTATCAGCCAGGCGATGACATTCGCAGCATTGATTGGCGCGTCACGGCCCGTACTCAAAAGCCACATACTCGTATCTATAAAGAAGAACGTGAGCGCCCTGTCATGATTCTTTGTGATCAGCGCAGCCCCATGTTTTTTGGTAGCGAGCGAAGCTTTAAATCGGTGGTCGCGGCTCAATGTGCCGCCCTTATAGCGTGGGCTGCTTTTGATCATGGTGACCGCGTGGGTGCCGTTGTATTAGGTGATAATAACGAAGCTGATTTTCGCCCAAAGCAACGCTCGTCTCATATTTTAAACATTCTTAAATCGATCAATTTGTTCAATCATCAGTTAGAAAATCAGCAACCGGTCAAGCGCAGCTTGAGTCAAAGTCTGTCCAATTTAAAGCAAAGCTTAAAACCTGGCACCACACTTTATATCATTAGCGATTTTTATGACCTTAGCGAGCAAGACAAGGCCACGTTATTTTCCTTAAAACGTCATAATCATATTGTTGCCCTGCAAGTATTTGACCCATTGGAGCGCGTCGCCCCTCCTACTGGCAACTACGCTGTAACAGATGGTAATCAACACGGGTTTTTAGATACTCACGATCAATCTTCCCAACATGCTTATGAAGATGCGGTTTCCACTTGGCAACAGGGCATTAAAAATACATTTCGCTCACTTGCCATTAATCACCAACAAATTAGCGCCGGCGACATTCCTTTCGCTGCATTAAAGCTGGCCCTAGAACAAAGAGGCGCTGCATGAATCCCGCATCCCCTTTAGACCAGCTAAAAGACATTCACCTGCCCGAAGCCGTTTCAATTTGGCCGCTGGCCTGGCCTTGGTGGGCACTATTGGTTTGTGCGCTGGCATTAATCACCTTTATCGTTGTGCGATATAAAAAGAATCAATGGCGCCGCCAAGCTTTAGGCCAACTTAAAAACATTGCCACAAGTGATGAGTTATTTTGCGTGCAACAATGCAATCGCTTACTTAAACAAGTGGCTCTTTATCGTTTTGGCCAGTCGTGTGCTTCTTTAAGTGGGGAGAAATGGCTTGAGTTTTTAGACAGTAAGGTCAAGACAGCTATCTTTACAGATCACTTTAATACTTTCGCCTTTATCATTGATCAACCCCGTGAAGTAGGTACTTCTATTGATGTTATTCAACTCAAAAAAGCCATTGAGCATTGGATAAGGAAACACGCATGTTAAGTCTTGAATGGCCCCTATTTCTATTGGCACTGCCCTTACCTTTTTTAGTTTATCGCTTCGCCCCTAGTCATAAAGTTATGCAAAGCGAAGTATTTGCCCCCAGCCTAATGATGCTGGCCGAACAAAAAGAACATGCCGTTAATAAGCCGTTAATATGGCCAATGTTATTGGCCATATTGTGTTGGGTGTGCCTGGTATTGGCAGCATCTAAACCCACTTATGTGGGGGAACCTCAAAATATTACCGCCAGCGATAGAAACATGATGCTCGCGGTAGACCTTTCTGACAGCATGAAAGAAGAAGACATGGAAGTGCAAGGCCGCTTGGTAAACCGATTACAAGCAGTAAAGGCTGTGCTAACTCACTTTATAGAAAAGCGTGAAGGTGATCGCTTAGGGCTAATTTTATTTGCATCAAAGGCGTATGTGCAAACCCCTCTAACGTTCGATTTAAACACACTGCAAATTCTAATGGACGAAGCCGCATTTGGTTTGGCCGGTCGGAAAACAGCCATTGGAGATGCCATTGGTTTGTCTGTTAAAAAGCTTATCGACTTGCCTGAATCTAACCGCGTACTGATTTTATTAACCGATGGTCAAAATACCGCAGGTGAAATTGATCCATTACAAGCAGCTAAGTTAGCCGCCCAAGCGGGAGTTAAAATATACACTATTGGCATAGGCGCCGATGAGCTAGTAGTACAAGGCTTTTTTGGACCAAGGCGTATTAACCCAAGCCGTGATTTAGATGAAGAGACCTTAACTAAAATTGCCCAAGATACGGGCGGCCAATATTATCGGGCCCGTAACTTAGAAGAGCTGGGAGAAATTTACAGCCTACTAGACGACCTAGAAGCCATAGAGATGGAAGAGCAATCAATTCGTCCTGAAAAATCACTTTTCCATTACCCTTTGGCCCTCGCGCTAATATTTGCATTATTAATAATAGTGGTACCGCAAAAGACTTGGCATTGGTTAAACCAAATACTTAATAAAACAAATACTAAAAATGAAAATTCCACGGAGAAAGTAAATGTCTGACTTTCACCTACTGCGCCCTGAATGGCTTTTAGCACTATTGCCACTGTTAGCTTTGCTCATTTATCGTAAACGCAAGCAAGCACTCAGTGGACAATGGAAAAATATAATTGCCCCACAGCTTCAACCCTATGTGCTAAAGCAACAAAAAGACCTTCAGCCTAAAGAAAATATCATTCAAGGGGCACTTTGGTTAGCGGCTCTTTTGGCAATATTCGCATTAAGCGGCCCTAGCTGGCAGAAGCAACCTTCCTTGGTTTATAACAATCAAGCTGGGTTAGTCATTGCCTTAGATTTGTCGCTGTCCATGACCTCGCAAGATTTGCCTCCCTCACGGTTACAGCGCGCTAAATATAAAATAACCGACATATTAAATCAGCAACACAATAAAAATATGGCGCTTATTGCTTACGCTGGCGATGCCCATATTGCCAGTCCTTTAACCCGGGATAAAAAAACCATTCAATCTATGTTACCGGCCCTTGATCCATACATAATGCCAGCACAAGGCAGCAACTTAGTGCATCTTGTTGAGCAAGCCAGTGCGCTTTTTGAACAAGGAAATAGCAACCCAAGACAACTGTTACTGGTCACTGACGGAGTGGAACCTCAAGATATAAGTGCCGCCACAAAAGCCCTTAAACAAAATGACATTCAGCTATCCATACTGGCCATCGGCACAGAACAAGGAGCCCCCATAGTTAAGCCTAACGGACAGTTTTTTAAAGACAGCCAAGGCAATGTCATAATGCCGGGGCTTGAGTGGGACAACCTTAAAACTCTGGCCGATGCCAGCGATGGGCGTATTATTAAAATCTCTAATAACGATAAAGACATAAACTTTTTATTAACCCAAAGTACGTTGCAAGAGAGCTTTACCGAACAAAAAGAGACCGTTGAATTTGATCAATGGCAAGACAATGGCTACTGGCTAGTCATTCCGGTTTTAGTGTTGTCTCTTTTTGCATTTAGAAAAGGCCTATTACTGCTATTGGTTGTCGGCTTGTTTAATGCTCCCACAAAAAGCTGGGCCGAAAGCACCTTACCTGACTTATTACTAAATGATAATCAAGTGGCACAAAAGCAATTTACTAAAGATCCTAAGCAAGCTGCCCAAACCTTTAAAGATGAAAAATGGAAAGCCAGTAGCTTATATAAATCGGGCGATTACCAAGGAGCTGTAGATATTTGGAATAACCATCAAGATGCCCAAAGCCTATACAATAAAGCCAATGCCTTAGCCCATTTACAAAAGTATGACGAGGCCATCGAGAGCTATCAGCAGTCTTTAGATTTACAACCCGATTCACAAGATGCCCTTGCCAATAAGGCTTTAGTTGAACAACTAAAAGAGCAACAATCTGAGCAAGAACAACAAGACGGCGAAAAAGGTGATCCACAACAAAATCAAGATGGCGAGCAAAGCGACCAGCAAAACCAAGATGGTGAGCAAAGTGATTCATCCGAACAACAAGGTGACTCATCTGAAAAATCAGAGAATCAAGAGAGTGAATCATCAGAGAATGGCGAACCATCTGAAAAAGAAGGGGATGAAGCCGAAAACCCATTAGCCAAGCAACAAACACCACAAGAACAAGAAAATCAGCAACAAGCTGAGCAAGCACGCTCACAACAAAACGAGCAGGAGCAGCCCCCTGCTGGTGAAGAAAATCCCATGTCCGCTCAAGCGCAAGCTAAAAGCACAGAACAACTGGAACAAGACCAAGCCATGCAACAATGGATGGAACGTATTCCAGATGATCCCGGTGGATTATTACGCAATAAATTTATTCATCAATACAATAAACGCAATCGAAATGAACAAAATGGAGACAGAAAACCGTGGTAAAACATCTTTTATTATTTCTAGGGTTATCCTTGTTCATCAGCACAAGCTGGGCTGTTCAATTTGAAAGCAGTGTCGATCGCACTTCTATTGGCGAAGGGGAATCGTTAACTTTAACGGTTCGTTACAACAGTAACCTGTTAACTGACGACCCCGATTTCGCGCCGCTAAAGCAACAATTTTCTATTTACAATCAACAACGTAAAAGCAGTTTTCAATTCATTAACGGGCAAAGCGAATCTTGGACCGTATGGACACTAACTCTAATCCCTAAACGAAAAGGCAACCTTGTCATCCCTGCCCTTTCCTTTAAGGGCGAGAAAAGCAAAGCCATACAAATTCAAGTGAATAAAATTGCCGAAAACATCAAAAACAAACAGCAAGATGTATTTTTTGACACTCAAACAGATGTCTCCAGTGCCTACGTGCAAGGGCAAATACTGTACACAGAAAAACTGTATTTCTCGGTAAATTTAGACAACAGCCAATTAAACGAAGTAAAAGTAGATGAAGCCATTGTGCAGTCTTTGGGTGAAGTCAAACATTATGCCACCCAATTAAATGGTCGATCCTTAGAAGTGTACGAACGCCAGTTTATCATTACCCCACAAACCAGCGGTGAAATGGTCATTCCTGGCCCTATTTATAGCGGTGAAGTGAGCAATGGCCGCTGGCGTGCTGGGCGACCGATTCGAGTGACTCAGCCTCCCATTAAAATACAGGTATTACCGCAACCGGCCAGCTACCCTCAAAATGCCGTTTGGCTGCCTGCCCAAGCACTTGAGCTTGATTACAAATGGATAGGCAATCCACAACAGTTCACCTTAGGGGAGCCACTTACATTAAAAATTGACATGAAAGCCAAAGGATTGGGCAGCGCACAATTGCCTGCTTTTTCTTTGCCTGAAGTCGATGGTTTAAAATATTACCCCGACCAAGCAGTCACCCAAGACTTAACCGATGGCCAAGGCATTATCGGTAGCCGCTCGCAAAGTATTGCTGTGGTGGCTACTCGCCCTGGCAGCCTAACTCTGCCCGAAGTACGTATCCCTTGGTGGAATACAAAGTTGTCCAAACTTGAGTATGCTGTGATTCCAGCTCAACGCTTAACCGCCTTAACCAATGGTAATAAGAAAGCACCTGAACCTAACCAAGAGTCCACTATCACTCAAGAGCAAATACCTCAAGTTGCCATGCCCAGTATGCCTTCTGAGCCAACCCCAACTTCCCTTATGTGGCCATTGATCAGCCTTTGCCTGCTGCTTCTATGGCTAAGCACACTCGCATTGTGGTGGTTCAAAAAGGCACCTGCACAGAATGTTTCTAGTAAAAGTACTGCTAAAGAGCCACCCAAGGTCAATATTAAGAGCGTCAAGAAAGCCTGCCAAAGCAATCAACCGGTGGCTGCTAGAAAAGCCATTTTAGAATATGCCCAATTGCATTGGGGGCAAAACAGCGCCAGCCTCACTGAGTTGTCTAATTGGATAAAGGATGACAGTTTACGCCAAGCCCTGTGTTTACTTGATGCCAGCCTTTATTCCCGTGAAGCTGATGAGAACTGGCAAGGCGAGCCGCTTTGGCAGCTATTCAAGCGCTATCAAGCGCCTGCTAATACGCATACCGCCTCAAGTGGTATCATGCCTTTGTATCCCAATTCAACTGAACAGGTGGCCTCCCATGGATAAAGACAACGATGTACTGTGCCCATGCGAAAGCGGTAAGCTCTATAAAGACTGTTGCAAGAAAGAATACGACGCGGCCAATATGGCACGAGAAAAACTTAAAGCTGCCATGAAAGATCCTAAAAAATCTGCTGAATTAAAGGACCTTTTAAAAGGCTTGAAATAGCTCTCTATCTTTCTATTAATTTAAAATACTTGGGGAAATTGTCCGAAATTTACCAAGCGCTTTTCGTAGCCTGTCTATACTCAAGATATTGAGCATGGGTAACCACATGAAAAAAGCGGTTGTTGTAGAAGACGATAAAATTTCCCAGAAGTACATCCAGCGTGCATTAAATGGAGTCGTGGAGCTGCACATAGCCGGAACAGGCTCTGAAGGCATGGCTCTTATAGACGCCGAGCAACCTGATTTAATCATTTTGGATGTAGAGCTTCCCGATGCTAACGGCTACGATCTGTGCCAAGAAATTCGCCGTAAATCAGAATTTCAATTTACACCTGTTTTGTTTATCTCCGGCCATACTAGCCTTGAAGAGCGCATAAGAGGGTACAGCTCTGGGGGCGACGATTACATAAGCAAGCCTTTTGAATCAAGCGAAGTAGTGGCAAAGATAAAAGCGTTGATTCGCCACCGCGAACATAAACTTGATTTAAAAAATCAGTTTAAAGAAGCACAAAGCACTGCCATGGAGTCTATGACAGGGGCCAGTGAACTAGGTTTAATCGTACAGTTCTTTGAAAAAACCTATTCTATTAATAACTTTGACCAATTAGCAGAATCTATCTTTAGCATTCTGCGCAGCCTAGAATTAAAAACCTGCTTAATATTTGAAACCAAAGCCCAGTCTTATTTTTTCTGCAGCGAACCCAACAGCAAACCCATCGAAAAAGAAATCATGACACGTCTTAGAGAAGAGGATCGTTTTTTTGATTTCGGGCAGCGCACCCAAATTAATTACCCTGTGGTGGCCTGTCTTGTAAAAAACATGCCCATAGAAGATCGCGCGCGATACGGTCGTTATAAAGATGTCATACCACCAATTTTAGCGTGTGCTAATCAAAAGGTTTTACAGCTTGAAATGGAGCTATTGTTACAAGATCACACCCTAAAATTTTCAGAAAGTTTTAAAGACATCCGCATGACCCTAGATACCCTGTCCCTACAGATGCGAGAAGGGCAAGAAAGCGGCACCTGTTTAATGAGCGATCTTATGATGTCTTTAGAAAAGGCCATGCCCACGCTTGGCCTAGACGAAGATCAAGAGCGATACTTAATGGGAAGTATCGAATCAAAAGTTAACGAAGCCATGGAAAAAGTTCAATCGTATGAAACCATGCAAATGACTTTTGATAGCCTCATTCGGTTATTACAGCACCTAGTAGATGAACAGGAAGCCTTAGTCGATAGGTTAGTGAGCAAGGATGACCTTGCCATGGATGAAGGCCCAGAAAATAACAATAACGACTCCTCAGATGTGGAACTTTTTTAATATTTGCGTTCTTATAGTGTCACCCTGCGTTATATTTAAGCGCCTTTTTATGTTCGTTTTTTGAGCTTTCATTTCATGCCGTTATCCTTTTTAGTATCTTTAGCGTTATTGGCCTTTGCCGGTAACAGTGTTTTATGTCGCCTCGCCCTAAGCCAGTACCAAATGGATGCTACCAGCTTTACCCTACTTCGCTTAATGAGCGGGGCTGGCATGCTGTATATTCTTGTTTCTCTAAAAGGTGTGAAAATTTTCACGGCTCACCAACCCATTAAGAATATTACCTACCAAGAATGGCTAAAAGCATTTTACCTTTTTGTTTATGCGTCCTGTTTTTCATTTGCTTACCTTTTACTCGACACTGCTGCTGGTGCACTTATTCTTTTTGGCTGCGTTCAACTTACCCTTATGCTATTTGAAATTGCGAATGGCAAAAAAAATACACTTATTCAGTGGCTGGGCATGAGCATTGCCATTTCAGGCTTTGTTTATTGGGCATTACCCTCGGCACAAACCCCTTCTATAGAAGGAGCTGTATTAATGGCACTTTCAGGCATCGCTTGGGCGTTTTATACTTTAGCTGGCAAAGGCAGCCTGCAAGCCAGTGTCGATACCACTAAAAACTTTGTGCTATCTATGCCCTTTTTAATTTTACTCATACCCAGCTATTGGTTAATGACACCCTTTCAAGTCAATCCAATCGGTATCGTGCTCGCCCTTCTATCCGGTGCGATAACTTCAGCTCTTGGATATTGGATATGGTATTTAGTTTTACCCAAGCTCAGTACACTTAGTGCTGGCGTATTGCAATTAAGTGTCCCTATTTTGGCCGCTTTAGGAGGGATCATTTGGGCAAATGAAGCTATTGCGTTATCATTTATCATGGCCAGCTCCCTAGTATTAGGAGGAATATTATTGGTTATGTTGCCCGCCAAAAAAACTTGAACCCTGTAGACTTGATTACCGTTATTTTTCCGCACCCTTAGCGATATCCAATAAGGAAATGTTCGTAGCCAATTAAGAAACTTATGCTTTGCTATTCACGTCTTTGATTAATGCTCTGAAGCTTACACTCAAGCATTAGCTGCGAATGAATAGCCTAATGATAAAAAAATATTCCCCATGCAAAAGCTCGTATCTATTTGGTTAACCCTAAATTGATACTTTGAAATTACCTAGCTCAAAATGCCATTGAAGCAGCCCCAAAAGAACATGACTCAAAGATCAATGAGCTTCATAAGGTGTTAATAAAACCTTTGGCGATCAACCTGAACTTGAGAATTACACTGCGCTTCCCCTGAATGGAGCGAAAAAGTTGAAAACAGTTACTCCTGTTATGCATAAGCCACTTTTGTTTATGACAATTTCTTTCAAATAGACTGACATAGGCTAAGTATTGTCAATTTGGGCCAAATTGGACCTTTTTACCCTAAACAGATAGGGCTAGACTGAATTCATCCAATATAAAAAAAACAATAAATCGTTCACCTATTTTTAATTACTTAATGGTGAGCGAATTTAATTTAGGATGTATTTATGAGCAATTTGCCACTGAGGTTTGTCACCGCCGCCAGTCTATTTGATGGTCACGATGCCGCTATCAATATCATGCGCCGCCTCATTCAAGATAAAGGCGTTGAAGTCATACACCTTGGCCATAATCGTAGCGTTCAAGATGTATTACACGCTGCCATACAAGAAGATGCCGATGGCATTTGTTTAAGCTCCTACCAAGGTGGTCACACCGAATATTTTAAATACTTAATTGACCAGTTAAACGAGTTAGGTGCAGGCCACATTCGAGTCTTTGGGGGTGGGGGCGGCACCATTACTCCAGAAGAAATAGCAGAGTTAATGGCCCACGGCGTTGAACGAATATACCACCCTAATGACGGTATGAAATTGGGGTTACTGGGCATGATTGACGACGTGGTCGAGCGGGCTGAAAAACACCGTAAAAGCATCGCGCCCGTCATGAAAAACACCCAGTATTCCCAAATTGAAAGTGCTCGTATGTTAAGCGCACTAGAAGACAAACAATTTGATGACACCCAACTCAATGAACTGCGCCTTCATTGGCAAAAACAAGTTCAGGCTCCGGTAATTGGCATCACAGGCACAGGGGGTGCTGGCAAGTCGAGCTTAACCGATGAACTGCTCAATCGCTTTAGCCAATTCCTTCCCCATTTAAAAATTGCCGTTCTGGCCGTTGATCCGACAAAAAGAAGAACTGGTGGCGCTCTATTAGGTGATCGCATTCGTATGAATGCCCTGCGCCATGAAAATATATTCATGCGCTCTATGGCCACTCGTCGCCAGCACGTAGCCACCAGCGCCATGCTCAATGATGCGATTACCTATTTAAAAAGCACAGGCTTTGATTTAGTGATTGTTGAAACCGCGGGCATAGGCCAAAGCGACAGTGAAATTGTCGATTATGTAGATTTATCGACGTATGTGATGACCAGTGAATTTGGTGCTGCCAGTCAATTAGAAAAAATAGACATGTTAGATTTTGCCGATTGCATCGTCATCAATAAATTTGAAAAGCCAGGCTCTAATGATGCTCTTAGAGATGTGCGTAAACAATGGCGCCGAAATCACAATGAATTTTCAATTGAAGATTACAACACGCCCGTTTTCCCCACCATTGCCAGTCAGTTTAACGACCCAGGTGTTAACTGGTTATTCCAAAACCTAGTCAATAAACTTTCTGAAAAACACGCAAGCTTTGCATCTAAAGCCATACTTAATGAAACTTTCAGTGCCATCAGTCCGCAAGGACTATCCATCATCCCAGGCAACCGTACCCGCTACCTTTCAGACATTGCCGATAACGGTCGCCACCAGCAATCTTTTTTGCAGCACCAAAGTCTAAGCGCCCAACAAGCGCAGCATTGCTACGAAGCACTGAAAGAACTAGAGGACGAATATTTACCTGCTCCCCTTGCTACTTATGAAGCACAACATTTAAGTGATGGATCTTTACTGGCGACGTTACGCCAAAAGTATCAATCCCACCTCAGTGAATTAGACCCGAGCATTCAAGAAAACATTAAAAACTGGGCGGAACAAAAAGCATCGGTCACAAATGAGCACTACGAATATCAAGTACGAGGCAAAGCCATTAAAGGTGAAAATTACCGTAAAAGCTTAAGCCACTTAGACATCGCTAAAGTCTCGACTCCGGATTTTAAAGACTGGGGAAATCTTGTGGTGTTCCTTGGCAAAGAAAATCTGCCGGGCTTTTACCCTTACACCGCAGGAGTGTTCCCTTATCGACGTGAAGGTGAAGATCCTTTGCGCATGTTTGCAGGGGAAGGCACACCTGAGCGCACCAATAGACGTTTTCATTACCTATCCCTAGGGCAAAGTGCAGCTAGATTATCTACGGCATTTGACAGCGTCACTCTATACGGTGAAAACCCAGCTCCAAGACCTGACATATTTGGAAAAATTGGTAACTCTGGCGTCAGCATTGCCAATGTAGATGACATGAAAAAACTCTACAGCGGCTTTGATTTATGCGCCCCTAGTACATCTGTTTCCATGACCATTAATGGTCCTGCCCCTATTATTTTGGCCTTTTTTATGAATGCCGCCATCGATCAACAGCTGTCTCTTATACACATCTGACGCTGCCGACGATCTACTCTGTGTAGA
>OLHJ01000553.1_pt1 | contig 11550 bp, 11 predicted proteins | sample 1609491 | NCBI WGS metagenome assembly OLHJ01 (sample SAMN05416861, study PRJEB24817) | seawater metagenome | isolation source: Sea water | place: Canada:Atlantic | collected 2013-11
TACACAGAGTAGATCGTCGGCAGCGTCAGATGTGTATAAGAGACAGAAATAAAATATAGGTATGCACCCGTTCAAAGGAGTTTTCATTAGACACCATCACATCCAACCCTTTTCTCAAATAGTTTTTTTCTCGAATCCCTTTATCTATGTTAATCCAACCCGTTTTAGAATATTCAAAGCCATAGGATTCCATTCTATGTTTTTCTCTATTAAACAATACTTTTTTATAATTTTTAATTAATTTATCATATTCTTTGTCTTCGGCATCTTTTAACTTTCTTGCTTTATTTTCGATGGCTTTCAAATCTTTGTTAGTCTTCTTCCACCTCTTTTTATAATGACTTAATAGCAATGCCACATTTTGCGTTGGATTCTGTAGAGTGGTGCATTTTTCATCCGAGAAATTTTTAAAAACTTGCGCTAATGGAAAACCTTTTAGTTCCATCGCTACAAGTTCATCGCATTCCCAAAGGTTTTTGTCTAAATTATTCAGGTAAATCATTAAAATTTCATCATTAGAAGTCTTAAAAAGACTTTGCAACCTACGTTCAAACTCTTTGGTGGCAATGAAGGTGTTTTGAAACTCTGGATTCTTTAACCCTAAAATCAAGGTAGGGTCAATTCCACAAAACTCTAATGATATTTCCTCAGTTAGTGCAGAATCAGTAGCGGATTGTGGTGGATAAACCACTGTATCAAAGAATAATTCTCCAACATTCATTCCTGCGTTAAAAATGTTTTCATAGGGTTCGTTTAAGTTATAATCTGATCTTAATTTTATTTTGTTCTGAGCATTAAAATATTTCATTGCGCCATACAAACTATCCACCAAAAACTTTGAAAGCGTATCGTGTTTCCTAAAGGGCAACCCTTGGGATATGGTATATTCTAAACTATCTGGATAAAAATTTAATTGGTCTAGATCAATGGGGGTTAAAAAAGAAACGATAGGTTGAGGATTTATCCAATTCATATTTCCATTTTCATCTCTTTGCCCTTCATAAACGCTCATTCCAGGCTTTTTATCTTGGGTAGGGATTTCTATATACAATGGCCTTTGCTCGTTAATATAAACCTGTTTCCCATTTTGGGTAGCTTGAAAATAGATCATCCCCCCCGTTTCTAACATCTTTCCATTTGAAGTGGTGGTAAGATTAGATAAAATCATATCCGATACCGATAAAGCCTCAGCCAACTCAATTTTTACAGCTCCTTCCACTTCTTTTCCGTTTTCATCCTGGAAACTTCCTTTTTGAATAACAATTGTAGTACCCGCATCTCCTTCAATTACGTTGTCTTCGCTTGTATTAATTTCAAAATACTGACTTTCCACAATAGATTCAATAAAAGGGTCGTCTAATGAAAATTTTTCTGTAATCAAATCATTGGAGTGGGTTTCAGAACAACTGTAAATAAGAAAGGAACTTATTAGTAGTAAAAGGATTTGGTTAAATTTATTTTTCATCTTTTTTTTAAAAATTTGTTAAGCTAGGTTCGGCCTAGCTTAAATCAAAAGTAATGCCAAAGGAAGCAAACAACCATTAAAATTAGCCCATATGACAAAGCAAATCAATCATCAAAAAAAAGAACGCTTTACCCTTGTTTAAATAAACAAGTATTTTTCCCTCTAATTCAAAAAAAATGGAAAATATTTCCGATTAACAGTTGAGCCCTTTCTTTAGCTGTTAATATTTAAGGATCAAAGTTGATGATAATAAAAAACGCTGTTTCTGGGAGAAACAGCGTTTGGGAAATGATAATTTTTCGTTGATTATAGGTTACTGCTTATGCGTTGCATGAATGGTTACTTCCCAAATTTTTCCAGTGGCTTTGGATAATCCTGGACCAAAACCATGATTATTGCCACTTCCAGGGCTTGGAATCATAGCTTCAATTCCTCCATAAATATAACCTACTACCATAGAACCCGATACGTTCTTAAATGTAGAAGGACCATCAATAATTGAAGAAGCATCGCCATTGCTGAGTGTTACGTAATCAATATTAGGATTTGGAAATGGAAAAAATGCAGCTTCAGCACCATACCTAGGAACACAACCCGAAGTTCCAGGATTAAAAACATTATTGGTATCACTGAAAGGTTGTGAGCTTTTCTTCTTGGTATTAAAAACCATTTGCGTATATCCATATGTAAATGGAGATAAATTTCCGTCAGAAGTTCCATCCCCTATTCCACCTGGTAAAAAGGTATGCACCAAATAAGTCCCATCTTTCAATTCACTTGATATTCCAAAATCAGGACAGGAATACACATTAACTCCATTTTGCTTACAGTTATAATCTACTTTATGTGTTTTCAATAATTCACTACCTGTAGCGTTTGGCGTAATGTAAATAGCTGAATTCCAAGCCCCAACCGTGGGTGTAAATACACCAGAATAAAAGGCTATGCTTTCATGGTACTTCGTGGTATCATTAGGGTTTCGTGTTAAAATTGGTACTATAGGACCATCTCTTCTTCGAAACTTAGAATAATTATCTGCCCATGCCTTTGAAATACTGTCTGTTGGAATATCTGAAATCACAGAATTAACAGTAAGATTTAAACCACTATAAGAGTTTATTTTATCCGTTACGTCTAAAGGAATAACAGCATCTACATATTTCTGTCCGTTTAGAGCATCACCTCCAAAATCATGACCTCCACATAAATAAAACCTATTCCCTATCTTGTGTATTTCTCCTCCGGTACTTTTTAAAGTATCATTAGATGTCCAACGGATAAAGTTTGCTGGGTTCTTAATGGGTTTGTCTTTTAACACATCAATCATGGTAGGAATATGTATTTGAATGAACGTATTAAAAGTATGATAATTAGAAGTCGAATAAATGCTATCCCAGGCGGTCCCATACCCACCTACTACATACAAATATTCACCACCTTGTGTTACCAATGGGTTGGTCACCCTAAAGTTTTCGAAAATACTTTTAAGCTCGGAGAAATAAGCCTTTTCCACGGGATTACTAGTTGAAACATTATCAAAAAAGCTCATTAGATTCTTTAAACTTTTCTTGGCAATCACGCGATCTTTGGATACATCATATACCATCATATCAGTATTAAAAGACGAAGGGGGAAATGAATTTTCAGAATAATCAGAATTTGCCCCCATATAATGTAATCCTCCATTATCCTTCGAGGCATTTTTTCTTCCTCCAAACAATAACCATTCAGAACCATTTGAGCCATGAACAAATGATTGTAATTCTGGCGCTTTGGTGTTACTAGATTGCTTTAAAGAAATGGTATAAGAATAATTACCAACCACGGCTTCTGTAATGCTTGATTGGTTATGCACCACTGGACATTTAGTGCTAGCTTTAGTTTTTGATTCAGACGGTTTTTCAGGCTTCTCTACACAAGAAGCAAGCCAACCTATAGCAACTATAAATGCTGCCATTAAGCGTAAATTTCTTTTCATCGAATTTCGGTTTTAATGATTTGATTTTAGGGGGCTAATCTAAGTTCTAGAAAGTAAAAATCACATGCGGATTTTACCTGTTTTACAATTCAGGATTATTACGTAATTGATTAAACTTGATTCATAAAAACTTAGATCGGATTAGTAACCAATTCACTTAAATCCAGTAGCAAACAAATTCCTCGCTCCATTTATGCCGCACTTCTGGTATTTATGGTAAGCTTGTGCCGCTCTTTCGTCAATTTGAGTACCACTTTCATTTAATATCCAACCATCTAAGGCGGCTTTTAAAGTATACGCTTCCGGGGCCATTAAATGAGTAGTCCATAAAAGAGGATTGCCTTGAGATGCCTTAATATGAGGCGAAAAGAATTCTCTGCTATAACAAGCCAGGATAATCACATCCTTGGGAGGTTCGCTTATTTCATCAAAAGCTACGTTTACATCAAAATCCATTAAGCCATCGTGCCCCACATAGGCGACTAAATTTGCGCCTCCGCCAAATGCCAGACTTTTACCTTCATATTCTATTTTTTCAAAATTCTGGCCATTAGACGCTTTCAAAAAGTCTTGGGTACACCTCTTAATTTGCTCTCCATCGTAGGCCTCTGCTAATAAATAGACTTCTTCTTGGGCATGTTTAAATAACACACGCTCTAGAATATCGGGGTTATTAGATTTAGGCTGGTCTACTAGAATCCAATCATCCGTTTTCAGCTTGAAAAATGATTTTACTCCATACCCACATCCCCAATACAGATTAAGTCGCGTATCTTTACCATTCCCTATTTTAGCAGATACAGGTACAATACCTTGAAACTCATTATCACAAAGAGCCACAAAAACGTGCACGGTTCGAACATTGGAAAAAGCCGTATGATTAAACCACAAAATGGTAAAGAAAAGGAGATAGCGCATAACAAAATAATAGACCTATTAAACGGTAACCTACTCTATTTAGTGTTCTCCAGTTTTGCATTATATAGGTCTATGTTTTTAACACCAATTAATGTCATTCATGTAATTCATTAAAAACATTATATTTACGACCTATTATTACTGATATACTATGCTTAAAAATGTACTTTCAAAATCGCTCTTTGGAGCGTTCTTAATTACTACCACCATTAGTCAGGCACAAGAACCTGCCCAACCTACCCACGAAAAACGTGTATATATTAACGATGGTAACACATATGTGCAAAAATCGTTACCGTTATATTTCATGTTTTCTACTTCAAAAGGAGGAACACAATATCCTTTGACGAGTAAAAAATCGGCTGGTTATGCTGACCCAATGTATTTAGATACCGAGGGTGTAAACTACATGCGTAGTAAATGGGCCGTTGATCCAGCTACTGGAAAACCAAAAGTTCCGCAAGAGGAAGTATTATATGAGTTATATGCAGATGGATTAGCTCCCAGAACACGTTTATCGTATTCTGGTGCTAACGTATGGCGTAGTGACCGTGTGTATTATGGACCGGGCTTAGTATTAACCCTAAAATCTACCGATGGGGTTTCGGGTGTTGAAAACACCTATTATTCTTTAGGTACTGGATCATGGGCTACCTACTCGGGTGATGTAAATGCAGGAACCGAAGGTGAAAATGCATTTTATTATTACGCGAATGATAATGTTGGAAATGCAGAAAAAACAAAGAATTCCAAATTCGTAGTCGATTTATCTTCTCCTAATTCTAACCATAGCATAGTAGGTATTGTACATAATGGAAACATTATAGCACCTAGTACCACTTTTGATTTATCGCAAGACGATAATCTTTCAGGCGTAAACAGAACGATGTATTCTTTTGATGATCGTTCAGAAAAACGTCAAAGCGGAAGTGTTGGAGTTTCTTACTTACCAGACGGAGAACATACCTTGTACTACTATTCGGTAGATAACGTTAAAAACACCGAATCTAAGAAATCATTTTCTTTCTACTTAGATAAAATTGCTCCAGAGGTTTCTATCTCCATTAATGGCGATCAACACCAAGGACAGAAATACCTTTTTGTTTCTAATCGTACTACCGTAAACCTTTCTGCTACCGATAACAAAGCGGGTGTGAACAAAATTTACTACCGTATTGACGGTGGGGAAAGAATGGACTTTTCGTCTGATTTCAAATACCCAGATGTAAAAGGTGTACATACCGTAAAATATGATGCTACGGATAACGTTCAGAACTTAGCGGCTAACAAATACAAAACGGTGTATGTAGATAATAAAGCTCCACAAACCGGAATTACTTATGGAAACCCTCAGTTTTTTCATAGAGATACTTTATTTGTAAACAAAGACACCAAAATATCCTTAAAATCTAGGGATTACGAATCAGGTGTAAAACAAATCCAGTACGCTGTTGATGGCGGTGGATACCAAAACTATAGCCAGTTTACTATTCCTGGAGAAGGATACCATACCATTAAGTTTAAAACTACCGATAATGTAAATAACGTGGAAGATGAAAAAACTTCTAACGTGTATGTAGATAATACGGCACCAGACATTTACCACAACTTTAGTATTAACGCGCTAGGTACCAAAAACGGTGCGAAGGTGTACCCTAACTATTCTCGTATGTATTTAGGCGCAACCGATGATCACGTGGGTACGAAATCCATTATGTATTCTATTAACGGAGGTCCGTTAACGGCTTACTCTTCTGCTTCTACCATTGATATTTCGGAAAGGAATAGATTCTTAAAAAAGAATGTAAAGTATTCTGTACGCGTAGTAGCTAAGGATATGTTAGGCAACACCAGTGAAGAGACATTCGAATTCTACATTGGGTTAGAAGACGACAAATAAGATTTACCAATAATAGGAAAGGCTTCTTGAAGTATCAGGAAGCCTTTTTTTATGTCTACTCCTTTAAACATGAGAGCTCTTTTTTGTCTTCTAAAGCCATGTATGCCATACCCAATTTTCAATTCAAAAGTAAATCCACTTTGGTTGGGTAAATATGCATCACTAAAAATATAACCTACTTGCATACTAGAACGAATAGCGCCATTGCCACGGGCTAAAAAAAAGCCTTCCAACCCTAGGCCTATTCGTGCGTTGAAGTCATTCTGACCACAGAATTCCTTGCTATTTTTAATACCCAATTGGGTGTAAACTACCGGAATTATTGTATGCTCTCGGTTAATAGCGAAAAAAGCCCTAAAAGGCCTCACATTCATCAAAACACCCCATTCTTCAAAATCATTATTAAACGAATAATTTGCTCCTACACCGTAATAATGAAATGGACCTCTACCCCGCCTCCTGGTCTTTCGACACTGACTTAGCAAAATATCAATTCTTTGAAAGGGTGATTGATTAGCAACCGTATGAAACCCGTATAACAGAGACAAGTAACTATAATTATATCCAGTTTTAGCCTCCGCTTTATTCGGGAAAACTATCAGAAATAGAAAAACTACAGCTGCAATGAACATCTTTCTAAATACCGAAGATGTTAAACTTATTTCAGAATGTTGGCAATTATTCATTTTCGGTATTTCTTCTTTTTCGTTTCTCCCCTGAACTTAAGCCCATTCCAATTTTCAATTCAAAAGTAAACCCACTTTGATTGGGTATATAACCATCACTAATCACATACCCCATTTTTAGCGATGTTCGAATACTTGTTCACGGATTCAACATTTGATTTCCAATTAACCCTAGGCCTACACGTCCATTAAAATCAGAATTGGTAAACGTTTCCGTATTCCTTGTTTTATGAGCTACCTGTCCATAAACAACAGGGTAAAACATTAGCGTTCTATTAATACTAATAAGTTTACTGAATACATTAGAATTAATCATAAATCCCCACTCACTCATTTCATTCGCAAACGCGTAATTAACTCCCAATCCCCAATTTACCAGTCTACTCCCTCGTTTATTCCTATTCTTAAAACTATAGATCAAATCAACCTGTTGGGTTGGCGTCAAACCAGAGATGGTATAAAACCCGTAATAACCTGTAAAATAGTTTGGGTTAACTTTTCTTTTTGCTGAAACCAAAATGGAGGTGCTGCATAACATTAGCAAAGGGAAATAACGAATACAGATTTTCATGTTATTTATGGCGTAATTTGGTTTCATGAGTTGATGGCAATTTAACACATTAACACAGAATATCCATTTTTAAAATTATGATTAATTAACATGTAAAATAGATGTTATAATGAATATTTATTCAGTATCTTTGTACAGTGAGAACGAAGGATTTAAATAAGAAAGACAGAATATTCAAAGCAGCTTTAGTACTAACTAAGAAAGTGGGAATAGCGGGTATTACCATGTCTAAAATTGCCAAAGAGGCACAAATAGCTACTGGTACGCTTTATATCTATTTTAAAACCAAGGAGGAACTGATTCACCAATTATATGTGAAACTAGAAACCGAATCCGCACATCGTTTTTTACAGAATTACGATGATTCTCTTTCATTCAAGAAAGGAATCAAAACTATTTGGTTGAACTACTTAAAACATAGAATTGAGTACTTTGAAGAAAGTATTTTTTTAGAACAGTATTACCATTCTCCATACATTACTCAACAACAAAAAGAAATGGCGGAAGATATGAAACAGCCCGTTTACCGACTGTTAGAAACGGGTAAAAAGAATAATGAAATTAAAACCCAAGCGGATTCGCAACTACTTTTTTTGGCCATGTTGGGTTTTATTAGAGAATTGGCTTACGAGCACATTGAAGGAAACTATGAATTAAACGAAGATCGAATTGAAGCAGCCTTTCAATTAAATTGGAGAATGCTAGGTTCGTAATTTTTTTGAGATAAAAAATGAATAATTATTCACTATAAAATTAGAAGTTATGGAAATTTCTGTAGGGCAATATATCTTGTCCATGTCCGGTTACATACTAGTACTACTAGGAGTTATTGAAATAATGCGTAAGAACCCAAAATTTGCATTTGTGTTTTGGATTTTGGCTCTTTTTACGTTTCCACTTTGGTCGGCCGAGTTAGAAGGTTGGTTCCGTTGGGTAAAGACCTTAAGTGTATTGGTACCAACGGCCATAATAGTTGGCTTTGGTAGGTTAGCTTACTTAAATCAGAAAGAAGGATTCTGGTCTTTTTTTAGAAAAGATTGGCTGCTATGGGCGCTTTACGGAGTCTTATTCTTAAACATTGCAGAAGCAACGTTAAAAGATTTTAGTACTGGAAACTATTGGAATGCCATTGCTGGGGTGATTTTATGTATTACCATTCCTTTGGTTGGAAACGCCAAAACCGGTAAACGAAATTGGCAAATTGAGAGTAAAAAACCAGGCGATATTTTGGCATTTACTTCACCGGCATGGAACTTTTTGTATACCATTTGGAACCTTGCCTTTGTTTATGGTGAAAATGCCTCATTCGTAGCAAGTAGTTTTTGTATTCTGTTTGCTGCCGAGTTATATCCTATCTTAAAGAAACGTCCAGAGTTATATGTTACTGCGCGTATTTACACGCTAGCATTCCATATTTTGATTCGCGCAACTTACGACATCTTTACACCGGTAATGGACTCGTCTAGTTGGGCAAATCCAGAAGTACTTTACTACTGGGGCTTAGTGAATGGCGTATTGCATATAGCTTTTTTAGGGTACTGGATTTATCAAAAAAGACAACCTAAAGAGCTAATGGCTAGTTCTTAACTTATGCATACATAAAAGGGCATCCATAGGATGCCCTTTTATGTATCTAAGTACTTTTGAATTTTATGATTCATTTCCTTCATCGCGTTAATATCATTCCTGTAAGGTAAATAATAGATACTAGGCGCCAATAACACAAAACCCATTGTAATTATTACGTTCCAAATACTCCAATCCGAATTAACGGTTCCTTCATAAAAAACGAATGCAAAGCCTAGAACAGCACCTCCAAGAGCTAAAAACCCTGCCACGGGTGAAGTGCTGCTGCATTCAATATGGGTTTCGCCAATGGCAATTTCATTTACTAAAGTGGAGAATGTTTCCTCTCTAAAGTAACTATGCCTTAAAGGTTCTATTCTATACAAATTCCGACTTACTCTATTCACTTTTCGTCTACATACCCCTTCCATTAACAACTCATGCAACTCTTCACGATCTACATTGCTTCTCAACGGAATACTACTTCTAATACTAAATGGGTACATATTCAAGCGATTGAGCTATTGCATTAATTGATAATCATCCAGTACGTCAAAGCCTAAAGCCCCTTTCCTTATTTGCACTTCTACTCTACTGGATTTCTTTACCAAATTAACTTCATCAGAATTAAACATCAGTTCTTTCTTTGATTCATCATAATTTATGAAAACTGAACAATTATTGTGTTTTCCAATATTATAAGTCTTGCTAATTATTTCAAAGGATTCCTGACTGATTTCTGGAGCAGCAAATTGAAAGTTTATCCACAACACTCCCAAACTTAACCATCCTCCCCATGCGCCAATTGCGTATATGTATATCAACCAATTAGCCGTTGGGCCATTTATTCTATCGAAATGTTTTTTCCATATTTGCATCCCTACCCAGGCAACGGTAAATCCAAACGCCAATATTAACCACACGTCAATCATTGTTTTTCGGTACAACTTAATCACACCTATCATAGCAAAGATACCAGATATAAAGGCTAGAGCGTAAAATGCTTTCCATAAGTTATTGGAATTGGACAACCACTCTTTTATTTCTGTCATTAAACCTTTAAGGGTCGGCTTTTCAGCGGTTGGGTTAATTCCCATTTCCTTGCCGCCATAGTACTTTACAGCGGAGTTAAATTTATCGTAGGAATAATTATAAGAGTCAATATTTATCTTTTTTCGCTTTCCTGTGGTATGTACATATAGGTAAGCCTCAATTTCAGATTTATTTCCATATTTTTTTGTAATCGTATCTATGTACGTATGGGTAATCTCATCCCAGGGATAAAACTTGTTCTTTTTGCAAAACTCAATTCCCTTTTGATTTATTCTTACAAAGACTTCTCTATTATTCCATCTTCGAATAATTAAGTACAGAAGTCTAAGAACACCCAAAGCACCAAACCCCAACAGGTATAAATTGGGCGATTTAAAATAGAAATAGCCCAAAATAAAAACAGCCAGTAAGCTAAAATAGTCCTCGACTTTTAGAATGGAATATCTAAATTCTTGCGCGTATTTATCTCTCATAAAAGGGTGAAATGATCCATTGGTAATTTAATGGGGGGAAATTAAGATAAACTAGCTATTATTCCGCATACACCTCTTCCAATAATTCAGAATCAAACATGGCTCCAGGAGAAATAACTAATTCATCCATGGGTACCTTATCACCGTAGCGTTCTTTCATTTTTTGCTGCACAATGGGGTGAGTTAAATCAAAACTTTGAAGGGTTTGCAACTCCCCTATTTCTATTCCTGTATTTTCTTGATACATTTTCCAAACCAACTCTGAACAATAAATGCGTTCGTTACTCCATTCAAAATATAGATCGTAATCCTTTCCTAAGTATTCGTTTGCCCAATTCTTCATTTCAATCACTTTCTTGGGCGTTAGAACGTCTTCCGCATTTTTTAAACGTTTTACTACATATTCTTTATTCGCTGTTCTATCTATGAAATACTTTAAGGGAGTAATTTTAACGGGCTGAACGGCCTCAATGACAAATAGTCCGTTATCATGTTCAAAAATGATTCCTACATGGCTATAAGGCGATTTTGTGGCTAATTGAATGGCTTTTCCTTGTCCCGCAGTTGATGATTGAAAAATAAGATCACCGCTTTTAAATACAGGAACCTCTTTGTTAAACTTAAGTATTGATTTTTTAGGGAAGTCTCCTTTTACTCGCTTACCAAAACTGAAAAGTGTAAATATGGAAAGGCCAACGAGTATAATAGAAAATAAACCGAGTTTAGAACGTAATTTCATGGTATTGGAATTTGAAAGGAATAATTTTTACCAAATTAACGAACAGGTCAGGTGTATGGATAACAAAGCAGATTAAATTAATCTTTTTTAATGTTATTTACCTCCACCTAACAAACAGAAAATCAATTATAATATTACTCTTTTCATTTTTTTGCTTTATCGCTACCGCGATACGCTTAAATATCCATTCGGATATTTTCC
>OLHJ01000554.1_pt1 | contig 11542 bp, 6 predicted proteins | sample 1609491 | NCBI WGS metagenome assembly OLHJ01 (sample SAMN05416861, study PRJEB24817) | seawater metagenome | isolation source: Sea water | place: Canada:Atlantic | collected 2013-11
GAGACAGGGTATGTACCGAGCCTTAAGAGACAAAGTTTCTGGCCCAATGCTAGCCGGAGGTTTAACTTTGGTAACCATTCTTGCTGCTCCAGTATTAATGGCTACACAAAACTGGGATGACCATGATAGAAGCGATCGTTATACAGCTAGAGAAATAGCACGCAACTATTTAGAGTCATGTGATCAAAATGCTATTTTATTTACCAATGGAGATAATGACACCTTCCCGTTATGGTACCTACAAGAAGTAGAAGGAGTTCGTACAGATGTACGCGTGGTTAACCTGATGTTGTTAAATACAGATTGGTACATTGATCAAATGGCTCGACAAGCTTATGATGGACAACCCATTCCAATTTCCATGACGAAGGATAAATACCGTCAAGGAACACGTGATTTTATGCACATATATCCGGATACACGTTTAGATCAAAAAGCATCCTACAATTTACGTGATATTGTAAAATGGATTACGGATGATAAGAATAAAGTGAAATTGGGCAACGGCCAAAACGTAAACGTAATTCCAGTGCGAAACTTTAAAGTAAAAGTGGATAAGCAAAAACTTATTGAGTCGGGCCAATTTGAAGCGAAAGATGCAAGCAGAATGGTAGATAATTTGGAATGGAGCTTAAAGGGTAACTACGTCATGAAAAACCATTTAGTGGTTCTTGATTTATTAGCGAATTTTAATTGGGACCGTCCGGTGTACTTTTCTATCACCATGGGTAAAGATTCATTCTATGGTTTGGAAGAATATTTCCAGCAAGAAGGGTTTGCTTACAAGTTAGTCCCTTTCAAAACTAAGTCTAGTGGCTATAGAGATTTCGGTACCGTTAATACAGAAAAAATGTATAACCGTTTAATCAATCAATTTAGCTGGGGGGGATATGAGAACCCTGAATTATGGATGGACGAAAACAATCAACGATTCATTACTAATATCCGTTTTACTTTCGTTCGTTTGGCAGAATCTTTACTACAAGAAGGTAAAAAAGAAAAAGCGGAAGTTGTTCTTGATAGAGTTGTAGAAATTGCAGTTCATGACAACTTCTCTTACAACGGAAGCGCTCTTCCAATTGTAGAAAACTATTACAAGTTAGGAGCCAACGACAAAGCAAATGACCTTTTAAGAAAAATGGTAATCAATGAAAGCGAATATCTTGAATACTATGCAGATCAGACACGTGAGAACCAAAAACGTTTTGGGCAAAAAATACGTCAGTCTTTAGGGATAGTTGGACAAGCTTCATTGATGGTAAGCCAAAGTTTCCCACAAGATCAAACTATTAAAGATGAATTTTCTGAAACTTATCAATTGTACGCGGATATGTTTCAAGGTCAGTTTTAATTCAATCCTATTTCAATAAAAAAAGAGCGACTAAATATTTTGTCGCTCTTTTTTTTGCCTCAAATTCTGCAACTTTAGCACCCACAAGCTTAGCATTACCTCTATATTTGTTTAACTTTCAAACATAAATCTAAACACATGAATAAAATTTATGGAACCTCACTACTCGCTATCACCTTATTGCTAGGAGGTTGTAAAGAAGAAACACAAAAGGTAGCTCTTCCCACAGCTGTTTCGATAATTAAGGTGGTTCAAACTGACCTACCCATTTATAAAGAATACGTAGGCACTATATATGGCTATAAAGATATTCCTATTCGGGCGCGTGTAGAAGGTTTTTTAGAAACCATTGATTTTGAAGAAGGGACTCGGGTAAATGAGGGGCAATTACTTTACACCATTGATTCGCAACCCTTCGCAGCAGATGTAGCTGCTGCAAAAAGTAAGGTTGCCGAAGCAGAAACTAAATTGGTAAATGCAGAAAATGAACTAGCCAGATATAAACCTTTAGCAGATAGCAAAGCTGTTTCTCAAAGTGATGTAGATGCGGCTCAAGCTACACGAGATGCGGCTGAGGCCAGTTTACACGCGGCAGAAGCTAATCTTGAAATGTCTGAGATTAACCTAAGTTATGCTACCATGCGATCTCCAATTAATGGAATTATTGGTAAAACTTCTGCGCGCGTTGGAGAGTATGTAGGTAAAGATCCCAACCCCGTAATTTTAAATACTGTTTCTAGATTAGATACTGTGAGAGTGCAGTTTTTCTTACCTGAAGCTCAATACTTATCTGTAGTTAGATCTTATATCGAAGAGAAAAAAATGGAGCCAGCAGAAAGAGATGAAAATTATGAAAGAACTCCAGTTTCTTTAACACTTTCAGACGGTAATATCTATGAACATAATGGTCATGTAGACTTTCTAGATAGAAACATTGAGGAATCTACAGGTGCAATTTTGATTCAGGCTAGTTTTCCAAATCCTGATCGAATTCTTAGACCGGGATCCTATGCAAAAGTTAGATTACAGTTCTCTACCGAAATAAATACGATTGTTATTCCGCAAAGATGCGTTAACGAAACGCAAGGAACTTACTCAGTGATGGTATTGAGCGATAGCGGAACTGTTCAATCGCGTCAAATTGACGTGGGAGAAAAAGTTAAGGATTCTTGGCAAGTAACATCTGGATTAAAAAAAGGAGAACAAATTGTTTTTGAAGGATTACAAAAAGTACATAGTGGATCAAAAGTAGCCCCAACTGTTGAAGCTTATAGTTTTGAACTTGAATAATCGGAATTATGGCAGATAACAAAGGAAATTTTTTCGTCCACCGCCCAATTGTAGCCATGGTAATTGCTATTATCATTGTTATTGTAGGTGCGGTTTCTATGATTGGACTGCCAATTGAGCAGTATCCAAATCTTACACCTCCTATTGTAGAGGTTCGTGCTACCTATACCGGTGCCAATGCACTGAATGTAGAGGAATCGGTAGCCACTCCCCTTGAACAAGAAATGAACGGGGTAGATAACATGATTTACATGAAGTCTACCAACTCCAATGATGGTACCATGTATATTCAGGTATCGTTTGATGTGGGTACGGATCCAGATATGAATACCGTATTAGCACAAAATCGTGTTTCTGCTGCTACCGCTAAGTTACCTAGTGCCGTAACAAAATTTGGGGTGACAACTAAAAAATCATTACCCAACATTCTACTTTTAGTAACGCTTACTAGTGATGGCCGTTACAGTCAAGACTTTTTAGGGAACTATGGGTTAATTAATATTAAAGATAGATTAGCTCGTGTTAAAGGTATTGGCCGTGTAGATGTAATGGGTGCTTCCGATTACTCCATGCGAATTTGGGTAAAACCAGATAAACTATCGCAATTAGGAATTACAGTAGGTGAAATTAAAGCCGCAATTAACGCTCAAAACCTAATTGTACCTGGTGGAAAATTTGGGGCGGAACCCGCTCCTCCTGGAACGGAATTTACCTATACCGTTCGTTTACCAGAAAGGTTCAATTCTGAAGAAGAGTTTGGGGAAATTGTAGTTCGCACCAATGAGGATGGAGCTCAAATAAAAATCAAAGACATTGCTACTGTAAAACTTGGAGTAGAAATGTATAACATGATTCCTCGACTTAACGGAAAAACGGCAGCGATTATCGCCACCTACCAAGCTCCTGGATCAAATGCCGTAGAATTAGCGCAAAATATTCGGGAGGAGATGAAGGAAATTTCAAAAGACTTTCCTGAAAGCATCACTTACGATGTTTCTCTAGATTCCACAGCCCCAATTACCGCAGGTATTAAAGATATTGTTGTTACCCTTATAGTCGCATTGATTCTAGTAGTTTTGGTGGTTTTCATCTTTATTCAAGATTGGAGAGCCACATTAATTCCAACTCTTGCTATTCCAGTATCCTTAATTGGAGCATTCATGTTTTTCCCTGCTCTTGGTTTTACCATCAACGTACTCTCTTTATTAGGGTTAGTACTTGCCATTGGTATTGTGGTAGATGATGCCATTGTGGTAGTTGAAGCGGTTCAAGTAAATATTGCTGCTGGAATGAATTCTAAGGAAGCTACTCTGGATGCCATGGCTAAAGTAACAGCTCCGGTAATTGCTACCACATTGGTATTAGTTGCAGTTTTTATTCCTGTAGCGGGTATGGCTGGTATTACTGGACTCCTATATCAACAATTTGCCATTACAATTGTGGTATCCGTAATTGTGTCCTCGGTAAACGCACTGACTTTATCTCCGGCCTTATGTTCTATTTTATTAAAGAAACCTGAACCGTATGGAGGCCCACTTGGTTGGTTCTTTGGCAAGTTTAATAAGGGTATGGATAAGTCTACCGAAAGCTACATGTCTTTCACCAACATATTGGCCCGAAAAATTAAACGTGGAGCGATTATGATTGTGGTTTTCACTATTGGTGCTGGAGTTTTTGGGAAACTAGTTCCAGGTGGGTTTATTCCGGAAGAGGACATGGGGTACTTCTACGTAAACGTACAATTGCCCAATGCTTCGTCTATTCAACGGACATTGGAGATCACGAAACAAACGGAAAAAATTCTTTCCGAATTTGAGGGCGTTGAATATGTAACAAATGCTACTGGATACTCACTACTTTCTTCTTCCATGACTTCTAATAATGGTTTTTTATTCGTTTCCTTAAAAGATTGGAGTACTCGAAAAGAAACCGCCAAAGAAATTATTGACATGGTAAATATGAGACTCTATACTGAGATTTCTGCAGCACAAGTATTTGCTTTTGGACCTCCCGCAATTCCTGGATTGGGAAATGGATCAGGGTTTAGTATTATGATTCAGGATAAAGGTGGTAATGATGCAGAATACCTTGCTGAACAAACCGGTAAGTTTATTGCTGCTGCAAATCAACGACCTGAGATTGGTCGTGCATTCTCTACCTTTCAAGCTACCGTTCCGCAACGATTTATGGATGTAGATAAAGAAAAAGCATTGAAATTGGGCGTTAACCTAAATGACCTGTACGAAACTGTTGGAGCATTTATGGGTGGCGCTTATGTAAATGACTTTACTCGATTTGGTAGATTATACAAAACTTACATTCAAGCGGAACCGGAATACCGAGTAAACGAAGAACAAATCAATAACTTCTTTATCAAAAACAATAAAGGAGACATGGTTCCATTGGCTACTCTAGTGACCATCAGGCCTATTTCTGGACCAGATTACACCAATCGGTTCAACTTGTTTAGATCAGTGGAAGTAACGGGAGGCCCTGCCCCTGGTTATACCTCCGCAGAGGCTATGAATGCACTGAAAGAGGTTGCTGCTGATGTTTTAGCTTCCGATATGACTACCTCTTGGAATGCCATGAGTTTTCAAGAAAATAAAGCTTCGGGGTCGCTAGGAGCAATCCTTACCTTCTCACTGGTTTTTGTATTCTTAATTCTAGCGGCCCAATACGAAAGCTGGTCCCTTCCTTTAAGTATTTTGTTGGGGACACCATTCGCCATTTTCGGTGCTTTCTTGTTCTTATGGGCAGGAAGGTTGGGTTCACCCACATTTGAGAACAATATTTTCGCACAAGTCTCCTTTGTAATGCTTATTGGTATGGCTGCAAAAAATGCTATTCTGATTGTTGAGTTTGCAAACGATGAATTTCAAAAAGGTTTAAGCTTATACGATTCGGCTATAAAAGCAGCTCGATCACGATTTAGACCAATTTTAATGACCGCTTTCTCCTTTATTCTTGGGGTGCTTCCTTTAGTAGTAGCTACGGGATCAGGAGCAGAAGCACGAAAAGTAATGGGAATGGCATTACTTGGTGGAATGTCAGTAGCCACCCTATTGGGAGTATTCTTTTATCCGATGTTATTTATCTTGATTGGTAAACTATTCAAGTACACCGAAAAAAGAGATGCACTGTTAAAACAAGAAGAGGAGGGCCAAGTATGATTACCTTAAAGAAAGCACTATATATAACAGGTTTTGTAGCCTTAGCTGTAAACCTGAACAGTTGTAAGTTCGGTCCAAATTTCAGTAAACCTGAACCGCCAACAAATGCACATTATCTAAATGATTCTTTGCAAACAGACTCCACCGTAAATGTGAGTTGGTGGGAAATGTTTAATGATCCGCAATTGGATACGCTGATAAAAATAGGATTGGACTCTAACAAGGACATCCTGATTGCTGCGGCAAGAATTGAAGAACATCGTTCTATTGTTGGTTTCAAAAAAGGAGAAGCGCTTCCTGCATTTGGGTACCAAGCCAATGGAACGTATGGTAATTTTAATGGTTTTTTAGGAGATCAAGTTCAAGGAAATGTTTCTGGTGGACTCGGTTTAAACTGGGAAATTGATTTCTGGGGTAAATACCGTAGAGCTACAGAAGGGGCAAAAGCTGATTTACTTAGCAACCAATACGCTCAACGATCGGTTCAAATTTCATTGATTTCGGATATTGCTGATTCTTATTTCCAAATACTGGATTATAAATGGCGACTAGATATTTCAAAAAAGACCGTTGAACTTAGAGAAGAAAATGTAGACATCATCAAACAAAAATTTGATGCTGGACTGGTTCCTGAGATTGATTTAAACAATGCTGAATTGCAATATGCCATTGCTTTAGCATCTGTACCACAATACACCCGACTTATAGCTTTTGAAGAAAATAACATGAGCGTATTGTTAGGTTTCAATTCAAGAAAAATAACCACAGGGATAGAATTAGAGGAACAAACTTTTCCACCAATAATCCCTGCGGGTCTGCCTTCTGCCCTGCTTCAACGCAGACCAGATATTGGAGTGAGCGAAGCTAAGTACCATGCCCAAATGGCTAAAATTGGAGTGGCACAAGCACAAAGATTTCCCGCAATTAGTCTTACTGGATTATTAGGAGGTGCATCGAGTGCTCTTACTGGAATTAATGGTGTAGCTTGGAATGCAGGTGCTGCTCTTACTGGACCTATATTTCAATTTGGATTAAATAAAAGAAGAGTAGAAATTGAACGAGCACGCACTGAACAAGCCAAACGCGAATATGAGAAAACAGTTATCATGGCTTTTCAAGAAGTTGAAAACTCTTTGATTTCTATTTCAACGTACAACAATGAATTAAGTGCGCGTGAACTACAAGCAAAATCAGCTCTTAACGCACAAACTTTATCGCAGTTTAGATACGATAAAGGTGTAAGTAGTTATTTAGAAGTAATTACCTCTCAAGGTTATGCTTTTGAAGCGGAACTTTCTCAATCGGATACGCGAAGAAAATTATTTAGTTCCTACATCTCTTTATATAAAGCCTTAGGTGGCGGCTGGATTTCTGAAGAAGAAAAGAAAATGGCTGAGGAGAATGAAAAAGAGCCAAACGAACTTCCTCTAGAAGAAGAGAAATAAAACAATTTGACACGAAAAAACCGGTTAATTTCTTAACCGGTTTTTTTATGCTTTTTGATTTCCTTACAAATTAAGTGTCCCTCCTGCCATAAACCATCTTCCTGGCATAACGGGACCTAAAATATCACTGTATTGCTCATCAAACAGATTTAATACTTCTGCTTTCAACGCTAGTCGGTTATCCATAATACGACAACCTACGTTAGCATTAGCTACAAAATACTCTGGTTTAATACCAACATCTATTGCCTCTGAGTAATCTTCTTTTCTCGTTTTAAATATTCCAGTAACTCCAAAATCTAACATAGCTATGGAATAATTAACGCTTCCATTTACCAAGTTGGTGGCATGAGAAGAAACATATTTGGAGACTTCTCCATCTGGATTTTCTGATTGCAATCCAGTATACCCCAATTTGGCATTTAAAATAGATTTATTAGCAAACACCTTGTTATACCATAACTCCATCTCTACCCCATAAGTATTAACAACCGTTAGATTTTGCGAGTAAAAATAAGACCCATCCGGAACCAAATTCACAGGTACATTTCCAATTTGACTACCTAAAGTAGGTACGTAATCAATCAAATTATCTGAAGCTCTGTAAAACCCAGTAACCACAGCTTTAAATCCATTCATTACATAATAGTCCGCACCTACCTCGTAATTCCAAGAGGTTTCTGCCTTCAAATCTGGGTTTCCTAAATTTCTACCCGGTACAAGGCTTTCTAGATTGTTAGAAACAAAACGCTCGGTATAATCAGCCGCTCGAATACCTCTACCTACTCCACCTCGCACAACAAATTTGTTTACGATGTATGAAACGTTTAATTGCGGACTTACTTCAAAGTCGTAATTATCATCATAATCGCCACGAACACTAAGGGTAGATGTAAAGTTCTTTACGCTGTTATTAATCCATTGTCCGTAAACTCCTGCATGAAAGTTATTATGATCACCACGATCGCTACTTTCAATAGAACGGGTATCTACTTGCGTTCCGTATACCAAAGTATTTTTATCATTCATTTCAAACGTTTGATTGAACTGAAACAAACCGAATTGAGTGATATGATCGTTTTTAGCAAACAATGGATTAAAAATAAACTCATCGGTACTTCTACGGTAAGCCACATCTAAATCTGTTTTAAACTTTCCGTTGGTCCCAGAAAACTTAAGATCATTAAAGAAAATAGACGTGTTTTCAACCGATTCATCCCACGGGCTAGCCGTATAGAAATACTTTGCGGCAAAACTTCTTTGATCATAAGAAGAACGTAAACTTACTTTCCAGTTTTCTCCTAACTCTCTACCAATAGACCCTACAAAAGTTTCCGTCTCAAACCATGTATTGTACATCTGCGGAGCCGAAGAAATGGCTGGATAATTCGGGTTTACAAATTGTTGCCCATCTGATTTGCTAGTTTTCACTCCTAAAGAAAAATTCCATTTATTAGATTTCCCTAACATATTTAAATCAGAACCCAAATAACCGTAAGAACCACCTTTAATACTAGCGTTTACCTTCAAATCGGAGTTAGTAGGTTCAGATTTTGTAATGAAGTTAATAACTCCACCTACTGCGTCCGCACCATAAATAGAAGAAGCCGTTCCTTTAGTTATTTCAATTCTATCAATTTCTGATAATACAACAGGAACGTATCCATTAAAATGGCCCGTTAATGGATCGTTAATTCTGACTCCATCTACCATAACCAAAACTTGGTTAAAAGTAGAACCTCTTAAACTCATATCACTCTGAACACCAAATCCACCACGAGATTGAATCTCAACACCCGGAAGTACACGGAGTAGTTCATCGGTACTATTTACGGGTAATAAAGCAATATCTTTTGCCGTCATTACCTGAACGTTCTTCCCTGTTTTAGTAATATTTTGAGTGGTTCTATTTGCCGTTACTTGAACGGTATCTAATTGAAGTGACGACTTGTTCTCTTGCGTTTGCGCAAAACTTAAAGCACTCCATAATAATACGGAAAGGAGTAATGTATTTTTATAATGCATGTCTAGAATTTAACCGATCTCACTACCGGTAATTTGGGGGCGCGAATTAAAAGCAAATCCTTAAATAATTCAAACCTTATTTGAGGGCTTTTTGTTAAATCACTTTTCCAGTAAAAACGTTGACAAATTCCTGACTTTTTACCTAATTAAAACAAGGTCAGGTAAAACCAAAAAATACCTTTGTGGCAACAAAATTCAAAATCTAAACAATGGTAAGAAACAATTGGACCACCGAAGAGATTAGCGAAATTTACAATAAGCCACTCCTGGATTTATTATACGAAGCGGCTACAATTCATAGACAAAATAAAGATTATTCTGAAGTTCAGATTAGTAGCTTAGTTTCTATTAAAACAGGAGGGTGTCCTGAGGACTGTTCTTACTGTCCGCAAGCAGCCAGATACCACACCGATGTGAAAGCACAAGGTTTAATGCCTGTTCAAGAGGTTATTGATTTAGCCAAGAAAGCGAAAGCAGAAGGGTCATCTAGATTGTGTATGGGTGCCGCTTGGAGAGAAGTTAAAGATAACGCTCAATTTGATCGTGTACTGGATATGGTAAAAGAAGTAAACAACCTTGAAATGGAGGTGTGTTGTACTTTGGGAATGCTTAACGCAAATCAAGCGCAACGTTTAGCTGATGCTGGTTTGTATGCTTACAACCATAACATTGATACTTCAGAAGAACATTACAGCGAAATCATCTCTACTAGAAACTTTGACGACCGTTTACAAACTATTGAAAATGCTCGTAAAGCAAACCTAACCGTTTGTTCCGGAGGTATTGTTGGCTTAGGAGAAACGGACATTGATCGAATCAATATGTTGAAGGTGTTGGCTACCATGGAAAAACATCCAGAGTCAGTGCCAATTAATGCATTAGTTCCAGTAGAAGGCACACCATTGGCAGATCAACCTCGCGTTCCTTTTGATGATATGATTAGAATGATTGCTACAGCAAGAATCATCATGCCTAAATCAGTGGTGCGTTTATCAGCGGGTAGAACAGAAATGCCTACCAGTGAGCAAGCTTTATGCTTTATGGCTGGAGCAAATTCCATTTTTGCAGGCGATAAATTGTTAACGACTCCAAATCCATCCGTAAAATCGGATATGGAAATGTTTAACATTTTAGGATTAACTCCTAGAGAAGCATTCAAAAACGAAAAACAACAAGCGGTTGCATCCAACTAATTAATAGTGGCAACTATTGATAACATATTGAACACACGTAAATCGGAGGGTCTTTTTCGTACATTAAAACACGAAATTACGGCCACCGATTTTTGTTCAAATGATTATCTAGGCCTAGCACGTTCCAAAGCAATTTCAAGTTCAATTCTAGCGCAAGTTTCTGTACTGGAAAAGAAAAATGGAGCCACTGGCTCTCGTTTATTATCCGGTAATTCTGAATTATACAACGCGTTAGAAAGTCAAATTGCATCCTTTCACCATGCAGAAAGTGCACTACTCTATCCATCAGGCTATCAAGCCAACGTGGGTTTATTGAGTTGTTTAGGTACCAAAGAGGATACGTTTATTCTGGACTCCTTGGTTCACGCGTCACTTATTGACGGAGCACGATTGAGCAAAGCCAAACGTTTTAAGTTTTTACATAATGATGTAGCAGATTTAAAAAAGAAGCTGTGCAAAAGCACTGGGAACATTTACGTGATAGTTGAAGGTTTGTACTCTATGGATGGCGACATTTCCAAATTACAGGAAATTTCCACTGTTTGTGAAAAAGCTAATGCCAAACTAATTGTAGATGAAGCGCATTCTGTGGGTATTTTGGGTGAGCATGGAGCGGGACTAGTTTCAAAATTAGGATTAGAAAACAAAGTGTTTGCAAGAATTGTCACCTACGGGAAAGCTTTCGGATCGCATGGTGCAGCTATTTTAGGATCTGCTTCTTTGAGAGATTGGTTGGTGAATTTTTCACGTAGTTTTATTTATTCTACTGGATTACCACCGTTTCAATTAATTGCGATTCAGGAAATCTACCAGGCCATGCCTCAGTTGGATGAGGAACGAAAAAAGCTGTGGAATAACATGGATTATTTTCGATCTAAACAAGAAGAACATCACCAATGGCTTCCAAGTTCATCACCTATTCAATCGTTAATAGTTCAAGGAAACGACCAAGTGAAAAAGTTGGCGGAGTCACTTCAAACCAAAGGCTTTGAAGTTTTTCCAATTTTGAGTCCAACCGTTGCCGTAAATCTGTCTCTTATACACATCTGACGCTGCCGACGATCT
>OLHJ01000555.1_pt1 | contig 11535 bp, 10 predicted proteins | sample 1609491 | NCBI WGS metagenome assembly OLHJ01 (sample SAMN05416861, study PRJEB24817) | seawater metagenome | isolation source: Sea water | place: Canada:Atlantic | collected 2013-11
CTACACAGAGTAGATCGTCGGCAGCGTCAGATGTGTATAAGAGACAGGTACAAGGTTGACCAGAGATATGTATTTTACTTTGATTAAACGTTTGGCAATTTCATATGAAATTTGGTTTCCTGCATAACAAACCACCTGAGGCACATTGAATAATGCGGTTTCTAAAGTGGCGGTTCCCGAGGTAATTAATCCAGCCACTGAATGGTTAAGTAACTCATATGTTTTACCAAAAACAATATTTAGGTTATCGGACTGCGCTACCCTTTGATAGAAATCCAAATTTTGAGAGGGGGCACCCGCAATAACAAATTGATATTCCGGAAATCTCCTAGCCGTTTCTAACATGACAGGGAGCATGTGTCTAATTTCATCATTTCTACTACCAGGAAGCATGGATATAATAGGTCTTTCATCCAGGTGATGAACCTCTCTAAATGACTCTACTGATTTACTCTCATTTTGAAATTGGGAAATGGCATCCATTAAAGGATGACCAATAAACGAAACTTCATAATCGTACTCCTTGTAAAATGGAACCTCAAAAGGAAATATCACATACAGTTGATCAATGTATTTCTTGATTTTTTTTGCGCGACTTTGTTTCCATGCCCAGACTTTAGGCGATATATAATAGAGCGTTTTGAAACCTTTTAGTTTTGCCCACTTAGCAATCCTTAGATTAAAACCGGGGTAGTCAATAAAAATCACCGCATCCGGGTTATAATCAACTATCTGCGATTTACACAATTTCTCATTACCCAAAATGGTTTTCAGGTTTTGCAAAACCACTAAAAAGCCCATGAAAGCTAAGTCCTTGTAATGCTTTAAAATGGTCGCTCCAGCGTCCTCCATTAAATCACCACCCCAAGCTAAAAATTCTGCATTTGGATCTTCTTTCTTTAAGGCCTTGATGAGGTTTGACCCATGCAAATCTCCTGAGGCTTCTCCAGCTATGACAAAATATTTCACAGTAGGTCTGAATAGTATTTAAGCATGTGCAAAATTACACCTAAAAAGGTCACTAATAGAATACCTTTTCCAATATTGTCTTGGTTCCTTTTGACCATAAATTGACGCATTACAATTGCATTAACGGCAATTAAGACCAATTGAAATTTTTCACTTGTGGCAGTCGTTACATACCGATCTGCCATATCCATTCCCAAAATAAAAATAGTGTAAATGGCTACGGGAAGCAAAATACCAATAATGACTCCTACCCAGATTTTATCTTTTTCCAACATTCGTAAATAGTTTATTCATACTTTCTATTGAGGCATGTGATGTCATATCAAATTGGGTAGGAACTATAGAAACGTACCCATGATCAAGAGCCCATAAATCTGTATCGTTACCTACCTCGTAGTTTACAAAATCACCGGTTAGCCAGTAATAGTTTTGACCATGAGGATTGGTTCTTTTATCAAACTTTTCTTCCCAGTTTGCATTGGCTTGATGACACACCTTCATTCCCTTAATTTCAGAAACAGGTAACTTAGGTATATTTACATTCAAACAAACTCCCGTAGGAATTCCTTTTTCCAGTACATGTGGAATTATGAGATCAGCAAAGTGCTTAGATGCTTCAAAATCGGCATCATGAGCGTAATCCAGTAAAGAAAAACCAACGGCAGGAATACCTTCAATGGCAGCCTCTACTGCAGCCGACATAGTTCCAGAATAGATAACGTTAATAGATGCATTTGAACCATGATTAATACCGCTTACTACCAAATCGGGTTTTACATCCAATAATTCATTCACCGCTAATTTCACACAATCTACCGGAGTTCCTGAAGTACTTAATGTACGGACATTTTCATGGGTAGAAATTTCTTTTACATGAAGAATAGAATTAATGGTAATGGCGTGTCCCATTGCCGATTGAGGTTTGTCTGGAGCTACTACAACTACATCACCATATTTTTGGGCAACTTCAATCAAATTATTAATTCCTTTGGCGGTTACTCCATCATCATTGGTAACCAAAATAAGTGGTTTTTTTGACATCCTCTTTAATTTACAACGAAGGTAATTTTTTTGAATGGTACTGGAATAAATTTCTATGGAACATTGTAAATTTCATCAACGAATTGGCACGCCATATAAAAGCCATTAACTTTCGGCATGTTATTTGAAAAATAGTCTCCACAAAAAACTAACAACATGAAAAGATTGATTGTAGTAATGGCCGTAGCTTTCTTAAGTATACAGGCAAATGCAGGTAAAAAAGTAATAGATAGCGAGATCAAAAAAGTGACGGTTTATCCTATCGGTGCCATGATTGAACGAACAGCAAAAGCGAGCTTAAACGGAGGTAATCAGTTAGTCATTTTAGATAATTTAACACCATCCATTGACCCGAATACAATTCAAGTTGGAGGAACGGGGAATTTTGAAATTTTATCCGTGAAATTTGAATTGTTTTATCCCTATGCCAAGGCTAAGCCAAAAGGGATTGAAATGATTGAAGATTCTTTGAAAAATTACAAGGATCAAAAGTTTTTACTGGAAGCCGAAAAAAACGCTTTGGAACAGGAAAAGCAAATGATATTGGCCAATCAAAAAATTGCAGGTACAAATTCTAGCGTATCAGTAGAGAAGTTAACGGCCATGGCCAAGTTTTACCGATCTAAACTAGGGGAAATCAACAAAGAGAAATTACGCAACCAAAATGAGAGAAAGAGGATTGAAAAAGAGATGCATCGATTGAATTCCACTTTAGCTGGAATGAATCAATATAAGTACGAACAAGTGGGGAGAATTGTGGTGGAGACAAACGTTTCTTCCAATACCAACGCCAACTTGAAGTTTTCTTATTTCACCCATCAGGCCGGTTGGACTCCTCGATATAATATCAAGGCAAAAACAGGAAAGGAACAAATTGATGTAGATTTCCACGCCATGGTAACCCAATCTACTGGGGTAGATTGGAATAATTTAGACTTAATACTTTCCACTTCTCGTCCAACGTATAACAATCAAAAACCGGAAGTTCATCCTTGGTATTTAGATTTTATGGCTCAACAAAAGGTAATTTCTAAGTCTAATAGAAGTGATGGTTATTATGTAGCTGATATTGAGGTAGAAGATGAACCAGCTCCTGAAGCTGAAATGACAGTGGGTAATACGGTATATGAAAACGGACAATACAAAGCGGTAAGTGCGGCTACTTATTCGTGGGGACAAGAATTGGTGAATGCTTTGAATACTTCGTATCAAATTGCGCAGAAATATTCCGTTCCCAGTAACAAGGGTAAGAAGCAAGTTTTTATTAAGAGTATTGAAATTCCAGCGGAGTTTAATCATTATTCTGTTCCGAGTAAAGAAAAAGAATCATTCCTTACTGCCTCTGTTGCCGATTGGGGTTCCTATGATTTAGTTCCTGGAAATGCTACTTTGTTCTACAACGGAACTTATGTAGGGAAGTCTTACATCAACTCAAACACAACAGATGACACCTTGCAAATTTCTTTAGGTAGAGACCAGGGAGTGATGTTAACTCAAGAAAAAGTGAAAGATTTATGCCATCATAAAAAGATGGGAAGCAACATTAAAAAGAACTATGTGTATGAAATTGTAGCTAAGAACACCAATAAGGAAGCGGTTACGATTGTGATATACGATAGAGTTCCTGTATCTAAAAAGAATGAAATTGAGGTTACACTCGGAAGTTTAGATGGGGCAGAATTAGATAAAGAAACAGGAATAATAAAATGGAAGAAAACCATTCCGGCAGGGTCATCCATTACTTTAAGATTTGATTACGAAGTCAAGTATCCTAAAGATAAAAGAGTAAATATTTAGTTGGAGAGGGAGGGGCGAAAGTACCTCCTTTTTTATTTAGGAATTTCCCAACCTTGCTCTTCCATAAATTTATCGGCAATCATATCCGAGCTATTGATAGATTTCATGGTCCAGTCTAAGAAAAGGTCGCTCCGTTCTTCTTCAGAAAGGTGCCAATGTATGTCGCTATTGCGTAAACGATTAATCAACTCATGTAATAAAATGCCATTGGCTACACTTACATTATAACTTTCGGTAAATCCATAAATGGGCATGGCAATGTAATCATCGGCTTCTTCCATTACGATATCTGAAATTCCGGTTTTTTCTGCTCCCAAAAAGAAGGCTGATTTTTTAGAAATATCAAAGTCGTGAATGGTGTGTCCGTCCTTATGGGGAGTGGTAGCTACAATTTGGTATCCTTGACTACGTAGTTCATCGATACACATTTTGGCGCCATTCTTAATATCGTCATGCTGAGTTTTGGTTACCCATTTTTCGGCACCTTTTGAAATAATATTGGTTACCTTAGATTTAAAAGAGTCTCTGGGTTCAATAACATGAATGTTCTGAATTCCATACCCATCTGCGGTACGAATTATGGCGCCTGAGTTTCGTTCGTAAAATAGGTCTTCCATGGCCACACAAAAATGAGTGGTTCGGTTATCCAGTACGTTATTTAATTTATCTCTTCGTTCATCACGCATAAAGGTGTTCATGTAGGCCGTAAGCTCTGCTTTTTGCGCCTTTGAAAGATTGACTAATCGGTGATAAATGTCTTTTCTACGTTTTGGTCCACTCATGCTGCGAATTTAGAAAATCAGGCGATACGGGAATAGTTCCAGTAAAGAAAACGAATTAAGAGGTACTGAAAGTCCGATTTCAATATATTTGAGCCATGCATAAAATTTTGGAACTGTATAATAGTATTAATCAATACGGCACGCTTAACGAACTAGATTTAGAAGTAGTTTCTCCGGGGCATATTAGGTACTTAATGCCGGTAAAAGAAAAGCATTTAGCTACCCCCATTGCTATTCATGGTGGCGTTCTTTCTGCAATGATGGATGCTATTCTTGGAGTAGCGGCACTTTCAGCCTCTTGCGAAGATGGAAAGTTGGTTTCAACGGTTGAGTTTAAAATCAACTACTTAGCACCGGCTAGATTAGGAGATGTTTTAATTGGTGAAGGAAAAGTAATTCAAAAAGGAAACCGATTAATCATTGCAGAAGGTGATATTAAGCTACAAAACAGCGATAAAATTATTGCGAAAGGAATGGGAACTTTTTCTGCATACCCTATTCAGAAAAGTGGGGTTTTAGAACACTTGAAAGAAGAGCAAAAAGCCATTTTAGGAAAGGAATATTTTCCAGATTTAAAATAGCATTGGAATTGTTATTTAGCTGACAATTGATAAGAACGAAAAGGTCGAATTTCGTTAAATATATTTTTCTTAGATGATAGGTCGAAGTTATTATCTAAGGGTTCGGGTTAATGCTAAGCCTCAGGAGTACTTCTTGAGGCTTTTTTTTGCGACTCTTTTTCCGCAATCTTCTTTTTTAGCTTGTCTGGATAAAACTCTTCACTTTGTTCTATCGAGTACATTACCTGATCTAAGATGGTATCTAAATCGTCATCGTAATTAATATTCAAAGCAGGTTTGAAACGCATTCTAATAGTGGCTCCTTTTTTCTTCATTAAAAGTCCTTTTTTATCAAAAGATCTTCTAAAGCCATCAATTACCACAGGTACCACCAAAGGTTTGTTTTTTTTAATGATGTGAGCGGTCCCTTTTCTTCCTTTAACAAATGGAGTAGTGGTTCCTTGTGGAAAGGTAATTACCCAACCATCCGTTAATGCTTTACCAATCGTGTCTGAGTCGGAAGTATCCACTTTTAAACTCGTAGAACGCCCTTCTTTTTTCCATGTGCGTTGAACTAAAATTCCTCCGGCCTTTGTCATTGCTTTGGTTAAGGTACTTTTTTTCATGGTTTCATTAGCAGCCACAAAATACACTCTGAAATTTGCATTTAGTAAATGATATAAAGGTCCAATTTTGTCCTTGAAACCATTTTTCGCACTCGAAATGGCAATTAACATCATGGTTACATCGGCAAAATAAGTTTGGTGGTTAGAAACAAATAACACATTCTTGGAAGGTAGCTGACGAATAATGTCCGTTCCTTCTAATTCTGTGTTGTAAATCTTTCGAAATCGCGCATTTGCAATAGCTCCAAAACCCATGAAAATCATACGTTTAAAGAGTATTAAATTGCCTAAGGCATCTCGTTTAAAAAGTTTGTTTGCCAAAATATCTTCTTAAAAAATAGGCCGTAAAGGTAATCAGTCAGAAATTTTAACGCCAAATTTTGTGAGGTAATTAATGATTTTACTTTTGCCGCCATGAAAATTTGGTGGGTGATCATAGGCATTATTGCTGTTTCTATGTCTTCGTGTTTACTAGGCACAGGAGGTAATGCTGCTAAACCTGTGGTAGTTATGGAAGATACTGCTACCTATCAATTTGAACCTTTTGATTCCAGTACCATTTTAAAAATTGATCGTTTTTTTACCATCAAAAAATCTGCGGGCGTTTTTAACGGAAACGTTTTAATGTATAAAGCTGGTATGTTGTATAAAGGTAGCTATGGGGTTTCTAACTATTTAGAGAAAACATCCTTAAATGACTCTTCTGTTTTCCAATTAGCTTCCGGTTCTAAACCCATTACAGCCATTGCGGTGATGCAACTGGTGGAACAGGGAAAAATACACTTAACGGATACGGTAGGAATGTACATTAAAGATTTCCCGTACCATACCATAACCATTGAAATGCTGTTGAGCCATCGATCCGGATTGAGTAACTATATGTACATCACCGATTCTCTTTGGTTAGATCAAGAAATACCTATTTGTAACGATAATTTACTGGATAGTTTTATGGTAAAACGCCCGGATCCTTATTATCCTGTTGACCGGAAATTTAATTACTGTAATACCAATTATTTCTTATTAGCCGCTATTGTAGAAAAAGTAACCGAAAGAGAATTTGGTAGCTGGGTGCAGGAAAATGTTTTTGATTCCTTAGAAATGAAAAATTCCCAAATCCATAGTGATATGCACATGCGCGATATTCCTAATCTAGCTATTGGCTCTGAGAATAGAAGATGGCATATTCCGGATTATTACCTTAACGGAATTACCGGGGATAAAGGGGTTTATGCTACTACGGATGACATGTTGAAACTGCATTTGGGCTTACAGTCAGGAACTATTTTAGATTTCCCTACCATCTATAACATGTACGAACCACGTTCTAAGTACAACAATAATTTGGGTAGCTACGGTTTGGGTTGGCGCATTGTAAAAGCCCGAAAAGACTATCCTAGAATTATTTACCATTTAGGATGGTGGAGAGGTTACCGTTCCTATTTTATCCGTATTCCGGAAGAAGACATTGCGGTAATTTTGCTTTCTAATTTGGCCCGTGGCAAATTTATAGGGAAAGAAGAATTAATTAATTTGATAAGAGATTAGTTTTCTAATTACCATTTATCCCAAGACTTTTGCTCATGCTTGTTACGTAACCTACCTTTGGGTCCTTACTCAAAATAATAGGTATGAAAAAAATGAATTTTCTAAAGATAGCTTCGGCTATTTTAATGGTTCCTTCGTTGGCTTTTGGTCAGCTAGATAAAGCCGACTTATCGGTTTTTAAATTCAGAGAAATTGGCCCCGCAATGACCTCCGGAAGGCTAGTTGATATGGCGGTAAATCCAGAAAAAACGTCAGAGTTCTACGTTGCTTCCGCTTCTGGAGGTGTATGGAAAACAGAAAATTCAGGGGTAACTTTTTCTCCTATTTTTGATGGTCAAGGTTCTTATTCTATTGGTTGTGTAACGCTAGACCCTAATAATCCGCATACGGTCTGGGTAGGGACTGGTGAAAACAATAATCAAAGATCTGTAGCTTATGGTGACGGTTTATACCGTTCGCGAGATGGCGGTAAATCTTGGGATAAAATGGGACTTGAAAATTCAGAGCATATCGGAATGATTAAAGTAGATCCGCGTAATTCAAATGTAGTTTACGTTGCTGCCTACGGACCCCTTTGGAGTGAAGGTGGTGACCGTGGTTTATACAAAACAACCGATGGGGGTTCTACGTGGAATAAAATACTAGAAGTAGATCAGTATACGGGGTTTAATGAGGTGCATTTAGATCCTAGGAACCCAGATGTAATTTACGCTACAGCACACCAACGTATGCGTAAGGTTTGGACGTATGTAGGTGGTGGACCCGGTTCTGGAATGTATAAAAGTACCGATGGCGGTAAGTCATTTCGAGAGATTAAATCCGGATTACCTGCGGGTAAAATGGGAAGAATTGGGATGACAATTTCTCCGGTAAATCCAGATGTATTGTATGCGGTAGTCGAGGCTGAAAATGAAGCGGGTGGTTTTTTCCGTTCTACCAACAGAGGAGAGAGTTGGAGTAAAATGAACAAATACAAAACTTCAGGTAACTACTACCAAGAATTAATTGCCGATCCGCACAACGTAGATAAAGTGTTCATGATGGATACTTGGGCGCATGTTACTTATGATGGCGGTAAAACCGTAAAGAAATTAGGCGAATCAAAAAAGCACGTAGATAATCACTGTATGTGGATTGATCCGCTAAATACCAACCATTATTTTATGGGATGTGATGGTGGTTTATATGTAACCTACGATAACGCTAAAAATTGGCAGTATTTCCCAAATCTTCCAGTAACGCAGTTTTATAAAGTGGTGACAGATAATAACGCTCCTTTTTACAATGTATATGGAGGAACTCAAGATAACTTTAGCTTAGGTGGCCCATCGGCTACCCGCAAAAAATCAGGTATTGATAATTACGATTGGTTTGTTACCAATGAAGGAGATGGATTTGAATCGGCTAGTGATCCTGAAGACCCGAGTATTGTTTATGCGCAAGCACAATACGGATGGTTAGTGAGATACGATAAAAGTTCTGGCCAAAAAGTGCCTATTCAGCCACAATCGGGTAAAGATGAACCTGCTTACCGTTGGAACTGGGATGCGCCACTTATTATTAGTCCGCATAAAAACACCCGTTTATATTTTGCAGCTAACAAACTTTTTAAAAGTGATGATAGAGGAAACACATGGACCGCAATTAGTGGTGATTTAACGCGTCAGTTAGATCGTAATACCATGGCTATTATGGGTAGCGTTCCTAGTGTGGATGCAGTAATGAAAAACAGGTCAACTACCATTTATGGTAATATCGTTTCTTTATCTGAATCAGCTAAGAAAGCAGGGTTATTATATGTAGGTACCGATGACGGATTAATTCAAGTCACCGAAGATGATGGCGCTAACTGGAGTAAAGTAGATGGTATTAAAGATGTGCCAGCCAATACGTATGTAAACGATATTAAAGCTTCCATGCATGACGAGAATGTAGCTTATGCCGCATTTAATAATCATAAAAATGGCGACTTTAAACCGTATTTAATGAAGTCAACAAACAAGGGTAAATCTTGGACTATGATTAATACCGGATTACCAGAAAGAGGTTCCGTTTACAGTATTGTAGAAGATTTTAAAGATCCTAACTTACTGTTTGCAGGTACGGAGTTTGGTGTTTTTGTAAGTAATGATGCCGGTGCCAATTGGGTAGCTCTAAAAGGTGGTTTACCTACAGTTGCCGTGAGAGATATTGATATCCAAGAACAACAAAATGATTTGGTTTTAGCCACATTTGGTCGTGGGTTTTGGGTACTGGATGACTACAGTGCGTTACGCGAAATGACTTCTGAAGTAAAAGAAAAAGATGCCGCATTCTTAAATAATCGCCCAGGAATGGTCTTTGTGTACGATAGCAAATACGGATACAGTGGTGCGGGTTTTCAAGGAGCTTCTTTTTATACCGCTGCAAATCCAGCACTGGGAGCTCAATTTACTTTTTACGTAAAAGAGGTTCCTCAAACTACTAAAGCCAAACGCCAAAGTGATGAGGTCGAAGCTCGTAAAAATGGACAAGATGTAATCTATCCAACCAAAGATGCTTTACGCTTAGAAGATGTAGAGGAAGCACCTTATTTCATTTTCGTAATTAAAGATGCCAATGGTGCGGAAGTAAAAAGGTTTACCAAAGCGGCTAAAAGTGGAATGCAAACCGCTAGCTGGGATGGAAAGTGGAGTGAGTTTAATGTAAATAATTCATCTTCGCCATTAAGCAAAACGGGTTCCGCTTATTTAGCTATTCCGGGTAATTATTCGGTGAGTTTGGTTTTAAATGTTAATGATGAGGTAACTACTTTGGTAGAAAACCACCCATTTGAATTAACGGTATTGAATCTAAATACCTTGAAAACAGATCCGGCTTCTTTAATTGCTTTTCAACGCGATTTGAATGCCTTAGATCGCACCGCAAATGGAGTGAGTTCGTATTTCAAGAATGTACAGAAACGTGTAAAAGCGGCTAAAGGCGCTGCACGTGTTTCTGCTAATGGTGATATGAGTGGATTGAAATCTTTACGTGATTTAGAATTAGAGTTGCAAGCCATGAATATCAAATTGTATGGCGACAAAACTTTAGGCAAACATCAATTTGAAATTGAGCCAAGTACTATGGATAGAGTAGGACTTGCTGCTTGGAGTAGTTACTCCAATCAAAACGAAAGCACGCAAATTCAAAGAGATGATTATGCCATTGCTAAAGAAGAATTAAAAGGAATGATTACGCAGTTGGAAACAATAAATCAAAAGCTGTTTGCTATTGAACAAGTTTTAAACATGAAAGGTGCTCCGCATTTGAATTACGAGTTACCCAAAATGTAATTTCAAAAAGAACTAAAAAAGAAAGCCCCGATGATTAAATTCATCGGGGCTTTTTGATTATGTAATTTTTTCTTTTAGGTTAAAACCTCAATGTGATTTCTGGAAAGCTTAACCAATCCTTTGCGTTCCATTTGTTTCAATAATCTTGAAATTACTTCTCTAGAAGTATTCAATTCCGTGGCAATATTTTGGTGGGTGTCGTTAATGGTTTGTGAACCACTTACTTCGGCTGTTTTTTCTAGATATGCCAATAAACGTTCGTCCATTTTCATAAACGCAATACTGTCAATGGTATGTAGCATTTCGTTTAATCGCATCCCGTACGTATGCACTACAAACTGGTACCAAGAACGGTAGTTCATCATAAAACGATCCATGTTTTCTATTGGAATGGTAATGATGGTAGTTTCTTCCATTGCTACGGCACGTACCTGACTAATTTTATCGTTTATAGTACATACCAAACTAATGGCACATGCTTCACCATGGTGCAGGTAATACAAAAACAACTCGTTACCTTCTTCGTCTTCCCTAAAAATTTTGAGTCTACCTTCTACAATGAGCGGAATACTCTTAACGTATTGCCCAACATCCATTAAATGAACGCCCTCTTTAATGGTTCTTAAGGTACCCACTTTTGTGATTTCATCCTTTAATTCAGAATCAAAAAACTGTGGAAATTCGTGGTCTAGTATTTTTCTAATATCCTCCATTTGGCAAGAAAAGTAGCGTTTATTAATTGATGATTTTACAAAAATAGAGAAACCATGCAATTTCAATTCGTTTAAGTGACTTTTTACACAAATATTAGCGTTGAATTATGAAAAAATATACAAGATAAAATCTTACTTCTGTCTCTTATACACATCTCCGAGCCCACGAGACTCCTGAGCATCTC
>OLHJ01000557.1_pt1 | contig 11530 bp, 14 predicted proteins | sample 1609491 | NCBI WGS metagenome assembly OLHJ01 (sample SAMN05416861, study PRJEB24817) | seawater metagenome | isolation source: Sea water | place: Canada:Atlantic | collected 2013-11
GGCTCGGAGATGTGTATAAGAGACAGCAATACGACTGGGCCTATTTTGACTTTAACGTAGGTGACTCAGGTAAATTTAAAGCTGGACGTTTACGTATCCCATTTTACAAGTACTCGGATTATTTAGACGTAGGCTACGCCTATCACTGGATAACTCCGCCCGAATCAATGTATAGCTTGAGCTTTTCCAATATTGACGGTCTAGGTTATCAATTAAACTTTGAAGCCGCCGGCTTGGAGCATTCCTTAAACACAGTATTAGGTGCCTATCAAGGAGACTTACCACTCGGTGGTGTACCGACTGCAAGTAAACTGGAAAACTTCCTTGCTGTGAACTGGTCTGCCAGCATGGGAGACCATGAATTTTACGCCGCATATGCTCAAGCAGACGTTTACATTCCCGCTACTGCAGCTGATGGTTTAGCAGCTGTCAATATAGCCCTTGGAGGAGATGCTGATGACGTATTAGTGAATGGTGATTACGGTCATTTCTTTGGCTTAGGGTACAAAGGTACTTTTGGAGACGCCGCAGTATTTCTTGAATACAGCCAAGTAGGTATTGAAGACTCTGTTCTTGCCGACACTAGCGGAGGCTATATAGGCGGCAGCTACACTATGGGAGACTACATCTACCACCTAACTTTTGAATCATCAAAAGCTGAAGAAAAATCTTATACAAATGGCGGTAACAATTTAGGCGATGGCACCTCCCTAAACAGCTTAGTAAGCTCTGCCTTAGGCAATGGAGATAGTACAACAATCACCGTCGGTGTTCGTAAGGACATAGGAATTAGTACCGCACTAAAACTTGATCTTTCTATGTACACCGAAGATCGAATACAAACATCGGCCTTAACAGCCACCGAAGAAGAACGAACCTCGACCACCCTTAAATTCGCCATTGAAACCATGTTTTAGGAGGAATAATCATGAAGACATTAATTAGTTCAGTTATTCTAATCCTAACGATGCTCTTTTCTACTTTCGCTTATTGTGAAGTAGAAATAATAGTCCACCCATCCAACGCTTCAGCCATGGATAAAGACGCCATCAAGCGTATTTTCCTAGGCAAAACCCGGGCATTCCCAGGTGGTGGTGAAGCCGTGCCGGTTAGCCTTAAAGAAGGCAGCCCAGAAAACGCTGACTTTACCAAAAGCGTTTTATCAAAAACTCCCAAACAGCTAAAAGCCTATTGGGCAAAAATGGTATTTACCGGTAAAGGCACCCCACCACGCCAAATGGACAGCCCAAGTAAGTTGCTTGAGCTTATTGCCGCCAACCCAAGTTTAATTGGTTTTGTACCAGCCGGTACCGCCAACGCAACTGTTAAAGTGGTGGGTAAATTTTAACAAATAAACCTTAGTCACTTTGCAAAAAAACAAAGCAAATAAAAAACGCTACCTAGGTAGCGTTTTTTATTTTTAAAATGCTAAGCTAAAAGCAGTTAACCCTGAGTTATTCTTCATAACCCAATGCAGGTCGCAACCAACGCTGAGCGGTGCTCATGTCCCAGTTTTTACGCTGCGCATAATCTTCCACCTGGTCTTTATTAATTTTACCCAAGGCAAAATAACGCGATTCAGGGTGAGCGAAATACCAACCACTCACAGAGGATGCAGGATACATGGCGTAGCTGTCGGTTAGTTCACAACCAATTTCATCTTTCACGTTTAAAAGGCTAAACAAGCTCGCCTTCTCACTGTGCTCAGGGCATGCAGGGTAACCCGGTGCGGGGCGAATGCCCTGATATTTTTCAGAAATCAGCTCACTGTTATCCAAGTTTTCATCGCTGGCATAACCCCAATGAAGTGTGCGCACTTCTTTATGCATCACTTCAGCAAAGGCCTCGGCAAAACGGTCAGCCAAGGCCTTAACCAAAATGGCACTGTAATCATCTAGCTTGTCTTCATATTCTTTGGCAAGAGACTCAGCCCCATGGCACGTTACCACAAAGCCTCCCATGTAATCTTTTACAGCGCTACTTTTAGGAGCCACAAAGTCAGCTAAAGAACGATAGGCTCGATCACTTGGACGTTGAGTTTGCTGGCGCAAGTGATGCAAAGTCGTCGCCACTTCATTACGGGACTCGTCCGTATACAACTCGGTACTATCCCCTTCTACTCCTGCGGCTGGATAAAATCCAATCACACCATGACAAGATAATAATTTCTCATTAACAATTTTATCTAGCATCACCAAAGCATCTTTATACAATTTGGTAGCTTCTTCACCCACTACCTCATCGGTTAAAATACCAGGGTATTTTCCGTGTAATTCCCATGTAATAAAGAACGGCGTCCAATCAAAATTCTCACGAATTTTATCAAGCGGATAATCACGAAATACTTTTTCGCCAATAAAGGAAGGCGTCACCGGCTGGTAATCAGCCCATTGCATGTCGGCGCCATTAGCGCGAATTAAATCCAAACTTGAAAAGCTTTTCTTACCCCGTTTACGGGCGTTTTTCTCACGCACATCAATGTATTCTTGGCGTAAATCACTTACAAACTTTTCTTTCTTATCTGACAATAACGCTGTGGCCACCGGTACCGATTTAGAGGCATCCAATACGTGCACAGTGACGCCATTATATTTCTCTTCAATTTTAACCGCTGTATGCACCTTAGAAGTGGTGGCACCGCCAATTAATAATGGCTGAGTCATGCCGCGCTGAGTCATCATTTCAGCAATGGTCACCATTTCATCAAGGGACGGTGTGATAAGCCCAGACAAGCCAATAATATCGGCATTATGCTTAACCGCAGCATCCAAAATATCTTCAGGTGGCACCATAACGCCTAGGTCAATTACCTCGTAATTATTACAAGACAATACAACCCCCACAATATTTTTGCCGATATCGTGAACATCGCCTTTTACCGTGGCCATAATAATCACGCCATTATTGGTGCTGGTATTGCCGGTACGTTTCTTTTCTTCTTCTATATAGGGCAGCAAGTAAGCCACGGCTTTTTTCATTACTCGGGCACTTTTCACCACTTGTGGTAAAAACATTTTACCGGCGCCAAATAAATCCCCCACCACGTTCATACCGATCATGAGATTATTCTCAATCACTTCGATGGGTTTATCCGCTTCTTGGCGGGCTTCTTCGGCATCGTCTTCAATGAATTCAGTAATGCCTTTTACAAGCGCGTGGGTAATGCGCTCCTGCAAAGAACCTTCACGCCACTTTAATTTGTCGCTTTCTTTTTGCTCAACCGATTGCCCTTTTAAAGACTCGGCAAAATCCACTAAACGCTCAGCCGCATCAGAGCGCCTGTTTAGTACTACATCTTCAACACACTCTAAAAGATCTTTAGGAATGTCATCGTAAATGGTTAGCATGCCGGCATTCACAATGCCCATGTCCATGCCATCTTTAATGGCGTAATACAAAAATACCGAGTGCATGGCTTCACGCACGATGTCGTTACCACGGAACGAGAATGACATGTTGGAGACACCACCAGAAACCTTGGCCCCAGGTAAGTTTTCCTTTATCCATTTAGTGGCGGCAAAAAAGTCAACGCAATAGTTATCGTGGTCTTCTATACCGGTGGCCACCGGGAAAATATTCGGGTCAAATACGATGTCTTGCGGGGCAAAACCGACAATATCCACCAGTACATCGTATGAACGCTGACAAATTTCAATACGGCGTTGGTAAGTATCGGCTTGGCCTTTTTCATCAAACGCCATGACCACAGCAGCAGCACCATACATATTAATAATACGGGCCTGTTCAATGAATTTTTCTTCCCCTTCTTTTAAAGAGATAGAGTTGACAATGGCCTTACCTTGTACACATTTTAAACCCTCTTCAATGATCTCCCATTTAGAGGAATCGATCATAAAAGGCACACGCACAATATCTGGCTCAGCGGCCAACAAATTTAAATAACGCTTCATGGCGGCCTTGCCATCTAACATGGCATCATCCATGTTCACATCAATAATTTGCGCGCCGTCTTCCACTTGAACGCGAGCAATATCAACCGCCGCTTCGTAATCTTCTTCTTGAATTAAACGCGCAAATTTACGCGAACCGGTCACGTTTGAACGCTCACCCACATTCACAAAACCCGTGGTGTCGTTTACCACTAGCTGCTCTAAACCACTTAACACCATGTCAGGAACTTGTTTAATGCTCATTACTTCGCCCCTTTTGTCGGTATGGCTCTTGGCTTGTACTGGTCAGCCAATTTCTTCAGTTCACTAATGTGTTCAGGTGTGGTGCCGCAACAGCCACCTATCACATTCACATGCCCTTCTGACAAAAATGGGCGAACCTGATCGGCCATTTCACCAGGGGTTTGATCGTATTCACCAAACTCATTAGGCAAGCCCGCATTGGGGTGAGCAGAAATTAAACAGGTGGCGTTTTTATCCAGCGCTTTAATATGCGGCAACATATCGTCTGCCCCCAGTGCGCAGTTCAAACCGATGCTTAAAAGGTTGCCGTGCATGAGCGACACCCAAAATGCTTCGGGGGTTTGGCCAGATAAGGTACGGCCACTGGCATCGGTAATGGTGCCCGAGATCATCACGGGCGTGTCTAAATCACGCTCTTGCTTCATTTTAAGTACCGCAAACAAAGCCGCTTTGGCGTTCAACGTATCAAATACGGTTTCAATCATAATAATGTCAGACCCGCCATCCATTAAGGCATTGGCAGCTTGATAATAGGCAGCGACTAACTCATCAAAGGTCACTAAACGCATGCCCGGATCATTCACATCAGGCGACATGGAAGCCGTACGGTTAGTGGGGCCCAAACACCCCACCACATAACGGGGCTGATCTGGTGTTTTCTTGGTCCATTTATCGGCGCTGCGACGGGCGCACTGGGCCGACTCATAGTTTATTTTATAAACAGCGTCTTCCAGTGCGTAATCGGCTTGTGCAATGGTAGTTCCACTGAAGGCATTGGTACTGGCGAAATCGGCGCCTATGGCAAAGTAAGAATCGTGAATTTCTTCAATCACATCTGGGCGAGTAATAGACAGTAAATCGTTGTTACCCTTAAGCGGGCTAGCATGGTCTTCAAAGTGGCCTTTACGGAAATCGGCTTCTTCAAGGGTATACTGCTGAATAGAGGTACCCATGGCACCATCAAGTACCATGATGCGTTTAGCAAGGGCACTGTTTAATTCGTTTACAACCGAGCGGTTCATTTTTGTATCCATGGAGCGGTAAATGCCGCGAATTATACTTAAATCCCCCCTATACAGATAGTGAGATAGGCTCAAGCCCAACATGAATACCACTCACCCTATTTCAAAATATATTGAAATACCTTTTATTGGGTTTGTAACCCGCTAAAAAATGGGTAAAGTGAACACCCAATATTATTTGAGTGCCATTGATGCAAATTTACGATCTGTTTTGGGTGTTGTTTATCGCCCTGCTGGGCTGGGTATGGTGGATTGAACGGGGCATCATGCAATGGGCCTATGGCTATGCCAAAAAATACTGCCATGAAAATGATATACAACTGTTAGATGACAATATTCGTTTAAGCAGCATGAAACTTAAAAAGAATTCAGCCAATAAATGGAAAATAGCCCGCTGTTTTAAATTTGAGTTCACCTCCACAGGCGAACAACGCTACGAAGGTAAAATAGAAACCCTGGGTAGCCGCATAAACAATATACAGCTAGAGCCTTTTCGAATTGGCTAAATCGCCTCTTACATCAATTTAGATAGTCCTTGTATTGCTTACAGCCGTAATACCGCACAGAGTTTTTTTCGGTGATTTTTTTAGCAATCAGGACATCCCCTTTCCAAATTTTCACCACCGCCTTACTGCCCGACTTATTGGTTTCGTATTCGTGATCATCATTCAGTCTAATATTGTCAAATTCAGTTTTCATTATGAGATGCATTCAACGACTCCTGTTAATTACCATACAAATTAAAGTAAAACAGCCAACCCAATAAAACAATCACTATTGGCTTTTCCCTCTGCCTCAGAAAATAAGCAACTGACCAATAAAGCCTGCAAGCTGACCTAATATGCCAAGACCTTTATTAAAATTAGGCATACTCTTTACTAAAGCGTAATAAGTTAAACAGCTAAAATGCTCAACCCCTAAAGCCAAACGGTACATTCATAGTGAACAAAATTAAGGCGCTGCTGATCACGCTATCTGTCGTGGCGGCCATACTCGTTGCAGGGTACTTTTATCTATTACACCCAACAACCATTGCACAACCAAGCCTTAGCGCCACTTTACAAACGCAAACTATTACAATTAATGGCCACAAACGAACTTACCATTATTACCTTCCTGAAAACGTCAAAGCTACCCCAGCCCTAGTGTTTGTTTTTCACAGCTCCTTATCCAACGGCAATACCATACGCCAACGCACGGCCTACCAATTTGATGTAATAGCCGATAAAAAAGGGTTTATCGTGGTGTACCCAGATGGATACCAACGCCACTGGAACGACTGCCGAGCCAGCGCCGATTATGCAGCCAATACCGAGAATATTAATGACGTAAAATTTGTAAGCCATATGATTGATTGGTTCGCGGCCCAACATCAAATAAACACCAAAAGAGTGTACGCAACCGGATACTCCAACGGTGGCCATTTAAGCTTTCGCCTAGCCATGGAAACACCCAACTTAGTAGCCGCCATCGCTCCCATCGCCGCCAACTTACCCATTGATAAAAATCTTGATTGTAAAAAATCAGGGCAACCCGTAGCAGTAGCTTTATTTAACGGCACAGCCGATGCGTTTAATCCTCACCACGGTGGGCTGGTTTCTATTCTAGGGAATGATAGCCGCGGCAAAGTACTCTCATCGCAAGACACTATTAATTATTGGCTTAACTTAGCGGGCTACCAAAACAGCATAGGTGTTAAAAAGCAGTTGAGTGATATTAATTTACAAGACGGCTCCACCGTAGAAAAATCAACCTGGATTCAAGATAACAGGCCAGAAATAAGCCTCTACACCCTACAAGGGGACGGCCACACTATTCCATCAAAACGGGTTAGGCTAGGTGGTTTATTTGGCCAAACCAATGGCGACATTGAAGCTGCGCAGGAAATATGGAGTTTTTTCGAACGGGATTGGCAGCAGGATCGGTAAGCATATTCTTCACATAAAGGCATACTTCACTACCAGCTAGCATATCCAGTACGCCCATTAAACTTTTTAAAGTTAGGTTAAACCCATAGCCATTATTATTATTTCGAATGAGTAGCAATCTCATAAGAGTATAAAATCAGTTCTAGTTTTTCCAGCTACAACCATTAGGAAGCATCCCTTTACCACCAGAAAAACTAAAGGCTTTTCTACGCGCCACACCCCTGAGGTGTAATTAGTTTTTGCACAAAATCATATAGTTCTGCGAACTAACTTGCCTGAATGAAAAGAATTTATTGTACAATTACCAGCTCAATCTTCACGCATCAATTAAGGGAATAATCATGTTACGCCTGAGTATTATATTCTGTATTTTACTGATTACCGCCTGCTCACAGACCAAGGTCGTTGAATACGGCGTTATTGAGCCGGAACTGCGCCTTGTTCAAGAAGATTTATTAAACCTCACTCAAGAGCAGCTTGAAGAGAAGTACCTTAATAAAAGAGTGACGTTACTTAAAGTCGATAACTACGACTGTCAGTTACAGGCAGGTTCTTCCAATCAATGTATTCGTGGCTATGAACTCAGTGATAAACGTATTGACAAAGAATACCCTATTAGAGTCTCGACCCCCCTATATCTTAATTTTGATAAACGATCTCACCAACGTTATGTAAATGGCTCTGAAGTTAAACAAACAATGCCAACAGATGAGCAATTGGGACAACTTATTCACGTAGATGAAATAGTCGCACAGCAAGTTTGTGCTCACCCAATTCTTGCCCCACGGGGTAATGCGTCCCCTAAAAACCCCGACAAACCTTGGATGGGTTGTGAGCTTACCTATCCTACACAGTTCACAGGTGCTGTATTTAGCATTACAACGGTGAGCAAGCGTAAATACCGAGACCCAATTGTAAGGCTACATATAATTCCAACCGGATTTCGCTATCAATACGAAAAAACCTGGTTTTAACCTTACAGAAATCCAAGCCTACATAAAAAGGGCCATTACTCATGGCTCTTTTTTACAAACCTTCAATATATTCTTTTGTTAATATCCAACGCCCTATTCAAGATTCCAAAATAATTAAATTTGTCACTCAGAAAAATTTTCTTCAGTTTTTAATTTAGTAGTATTAAATCACCATAAGAATTTGAACTAGAAACCCCTCCTCAAAACAAGACCCAATACACACCTCAAAAACCCTCCACAGGCCCTAGCACTAGCCTCCACTACTGGTAAGATGATCATCATAAATAAAATTTATTTAACAGCGATAGGGAATAAAATATGTCGGCTAAAGCGAAGCTTTTAAAGCCCAAGGTTTTTAAGTTAATAGGCGTAACAATAGCGATTGCCTTACTCACCGCCTGCAGCCCAAACCTCACCGTATTAGGCACCATTGATGAATCCCTATTACTGACCAAAGAAGAAATCCATACAATGGGGTTTGAAACCTTTAAAAAAGAATATCTTGGTAAAGAAGTAACTATTACCGGCGTAAACCCACTTGGAAAAGGCGGCGGTTTTAATCCAGCCAAAGGCCAGTGCAATATTGCTTACGCAAGCCCTGCTATTAGAAAAAATGGCCGTTTTATCAGTGACAATCCAATTACAGTTAAGGTATACGCCAACAAAACACCCAGCCATGCACTTAGGCCGCGCTTCAGTAAAGGCAGTTATATTGAAGGTGAATTAGATTATGATCAAGAAATTAACCTACCCATGGAGGTTTGTACAAACTGTGAATGGAATGCAAATGATAAAAGCTGCTTTTATAACAGCCCAAATACTGTTATTACTGGTAAAATAATAGCTATTGGACAATATGATGGTCGAATTAGTATGGTCATTCGCCCGAAAGGCCTTGCTTACTAACGTTACTGTTCCAAACAAAGGTGCCCCTGATGAAATTAAAAACGATCAGGGGCGCTTGTTATTGCATTACGCTGGCATCATGTTTTCTGAAATATTAACCGGCATGACATCCACATCTTTACTAATGATATATTCTTCACCCTCAGCTAAGGCAAACTGTGGAAAAATAACCAATTCTTTTTCATTGCACTTTAATACACCCTAACAATGCTGCGTCGTCTAGCAGAGCCTGAGATTTGAATCGGCCCTCCCAGAACCTTCCCTTACATTTATCTTCTTTGTTGGCTTGCCGCGCAATACTTTCATTTAGGCAGCGCATAAACCAATTAATATTCATTAGGCGGCCGCGCCATTTTTTACTATTTCGCCCACTAATTCCAATTCAACTTTTAGTAATACATCACCACCTTGATAACGGGCCACCAACGGGAGCGCCTTGAATAACTGCGTCCAGCGTACAATCACCTCATCCCTTTCAAGCTTATTGGCTTCCACTTCATTGACACACAATACAATATGAAAATGATTCGACATAATCGCATAGGCACACACCTCTAGGCAGAAGATACTGCTTAGCTGCTTCATCTTGTCGGCAATCCACTACCGTCTATGATCGTAGTTTTGTTTTCTATAAGCGTCATAGCCACACAAAAAAGCGCGGCGCACACAACGATTTATCACATGGTAGACGGCGTATCGGATAAACTAACTTGATCTTGGCGGGCGCGGGTCATGAAAATCTCCTCTGGCTAAAAAAAGCCTAGATGAGATTATGGGGAGTGCAAGTAAGTGCTGGGTGTCCTTTAATCTGTCAGTGATGGGTGTCCTTTAATCTGTCCGAAGCCACCCTCCCAGTCTGGTTCGCCACTCACAAAATACAGTAGTGAGTTATCTACTGCACTCTTGGCTGAATCTTCATTGTTGGCCATAGGTCATTCCTTTTTTACCCGTTAAATTTTAAACATTAAACGGTTTCACAAATTAATTATTTCTTAATAAATTTTTCGGCATTGTAGATAGACAAGGTATCGATAATACTGCCTTCACTGGGTAGGCTATAGCGGATGATACGATTTTCATTGGGCATCACTTTTTTTATATCACGGCGAGACCTATCAAATACTGGCCCCATCCCTCCCATGGTAACGGGTGTACTGAACCCCAGCTCTTTATGTAGGAAAGCTATTTCCTTATTAGGCTCTTCAAAGGTAGAGATTGAATATTTGCTGGGGTAATCTTTTCTAACATAACGATTTACTATATAAAACTTTTCATCCTCACTTAACGGCGAATGATAAGCTCCCCCTTCTAAGGTAGACAATAATTCACCTGTCTTATAATCGTGAACAAAGCGTTGGTTATTTCTTTCAAACATGATTTTTTTGCCTCCTTCCAATAAATGAAAGAAGCCCGGATTGTGACCATCATAAAAGCGCTTTACGATAACTTGTGTTTCATTAGTATGAACATCGTGCTCAAGCAACATACCGCGACCATTAAAAACCAAATAACGACTATCGGCTGTCCATTGTAAATTCGCCCCACCATCGTATTTTTTTCTATCTAATTGTTTAATGGTTTGCGTTTTTAAATCCACAATGCGCAGCGCCGCGCAAGTATTACAAAGAGTTACCATACTGACCGCGATGTAGCGGTTATTGGGTGAACGAATAGGAACACGATTATTTCTAGTAGCACCTGGTGTAGGCTGGTCTAATAACTCACGACTAGCTGCAAGTCTGAGATCAGAGCCATCAAACCGCATGCTCCATATGCCTTGTTTTTGAGTGCTTTCTTCAGGATGTCGCCACACAAATTGTAATCTAGGTGTGCTTAAGGTGTCTGGGTCATCCCATTGTTCGGCTTGCGGCCCATCATAATGAACCTTGTAGCCAACAAATTCCCCCTCATCGTAATCTAGAGTGGCAGGTGTTGGGCCGCAGCCCACTAACATTATTGCAAAAATACTTAATTGAAAAAAAAATTTTGTCTTCATTTTGATCTCTGGTTATTTAGCTATTTGTTTTAGCCATGCTTCTTGTTCAGCTGCAGCTTGGGCCAGTTCATTTGAAGGTAACTCGCTAATTGGTGATTCTGACATTATCAAGTCATCAAACTGAAATAGGCTTGGCATGTCGTCAATTTTTACGTTTGTAAAAAATACTACAGGTGAAGATCCATCAAGCTCTTTATGTAAAACAAGGGAAAAGCTCCCTGATTCTGAAAGATCCTCAAATTGAATTTTTAGCCAACCGCTATCATCTTCTTTACCGCGATTTTTAACTTCAAAGGCACCGATTCTGCCATTGCCATTTAGATCAATGTCTTCAAACAGCTCTTTAAAAAATGGGGTGAGGTTATTGTAATCAATTCTAGCGTCCTTACTGCCTTTGCCTGCTTCTTTGGCCAATTTAGCGGTGAGGTTAATTTCGTATCACTGGCTTTCAGCCAACCCTTTTCTTGATTAGTTCTATTAACGCCATTAAGTCTACTTAGGTCTGTCTCTTATACACATCTGACGCTGCCGACGATCTACTCTGTGTAGA
>OLHJ01000559.1_pt1 | contig 11529 bp, 3 predicted proteins | sample 1609491 | NCBI WGS metagenome assembly OLHJ01 (sample SAMN05416861, study PRJEB24817) | seawater metagenome | isolation source: Sea water | place: Canada:Atlantic | collected 2013-11
CAGAGTAGATCGTCGGCAGCGTCAGATGTGTATAAGAGACAGTCCACATCCTTTACAAAAAAGGAATCGATGTTGGATTTGTTGGGTGCTTGTTGTAAGAATTTTGGTTTTCTCTCTAGGTAGGAATCGAATGTTTGTTTGTAGGTTAGATTCGTTGAAACCGCTCTTGAATTGCTATTGGGTTTATCGTTATCAAAATACAATGCTAATGGTAAAAACTGTACTGCTTGTAATCGTACTTCTAAGTTTTCTTCTACTGGAATATCTACTAAAACGGTATCTATTACCGAGGTGCCAATAGGTCCAAAGAAGTAAATATCGTTGCAGCAAGTTTCTCCCTTCAAGGCGTAACCATCCGCTCGATTTGATATAAAAGCTCCTTTACCTGTGGTATCTACTTCCGTATAATACATATCATTTACGGAAGAGTTGATGGGTTTCCCTACATTTTGCGGCTCCACAAATTTTCTAGGTAACCCAGATGATTTAAAAACATCAAATCCACCAAACCCCGGATGATAAACACTACTGAAATAAAGATTTCCCGTTGCTTCATTAAAGAACGGAGTAATTTCATCGTCTTTAGTGTTTACTTTTCTTCCCGCATTTTTGGGTCTCCCAAACTTGGTCCCGTTATCTTTTATTTCAACGGTCCAAATATCCATCTTTCCTCGAGTTTTACTTCTATTAGAGGCAAAGAATAAATACGTCTTGCCATTGTTTAAAGTGGCCACATTGGGGTGGGTGGTCATGGAACCTTCTTCATTCACATTTGGACCTAATTTAACGGCATTTTGCCAATGGTCTTCGTACCAATTGGAAACATAAATAGCTGATCCTTTTTTATCAGATCGAGTAAAATACATTTGTGAGCTATCGGCAGTTAGAGTAGGGTTTGCATTGTTAACCAAGGAGTCATTAATAACAAAATCGAGTGGGCCTAATTCCCAACCGTTTTCAGTTAGAAAAGCATCGTAAATAAAGGATTTATAGTTATCGGCACTTTGATCTATTTGTTTGGTTAGCATGGTGTCAAATCGTAGGGCTGAAAAAATGATATGACTATCGGAAACAAAGGTGGGACTAAATTCTGCGTCATAGCTATTCAAATCAAATGCAGGATGTTGAATTTCTACTCGGTCTTTCATGCTTTGCCAAGATTGAGCTAATAAACAGGCTTGAACTTCTTCTTTGGCTCTTTTATAAAGGATGTCTTTTTTATCGGGACAAACGTCTCTAAAGAATTCAAAATAAACCCCTGCTTCTTCATACTGTTCTTGTCGCTTCAGCATATCAGCTCTATGAAATACCGCAGCAGGGTAGTTAACGTTTTCATCCAATTCCATTAACTCTTTATACGCTTGACTCGCTTTTTTGTAATTATTGGCTAATCTCTCTGACTCCGCATAATGCCAATAAATTTCTAGATCTACGGAATCCATTTGAAGGGCTTGATGAAAGTAATATGCTGCACCGTGGTAATCTTTCTCTCCAAAGGATTGGTAACCATAACGAGACCAGTCTTGGGCATAAGAAGAAACACTTAGGGCTAGAAGAAAGCCAATCGCTAGAAACTTATAAATGAATTTGGTATGTGAAGATGTAATATTCAATGTTGTTATAGGTAATCAGGACATGTTTTAAAGAACTTTCTTTCCGGTAAGGATTCTTTAAAAATGTAAATAAAACTTAGTTCAAAACCACCACGGTACCTGGAAGCTACGGTAAAATCAGAATAGGTAAAATCATAGGATAATCCCACATTTAAAGTATTCCAGTCCATACCCATGCTTACAAAACCAGCATCACCGGCCCTAGTCCATAAACCTAAGTATACGGCTCGGTAGTTATGACTTCTGTTGTCTAAGATATATTTACCACTTATTCCGGGCGTTAATTGCTGATGAGGTCCTTGGTTCATGTATAAAACGGAAGGTATTAAATCTACTTTTTCAGCCACCTTGAATTGGTATTTTGCATGGAATGATATTCGCATATCTAAGCGGTATTCTTCATTGTCATAAAAGTTAATATCAGGTTGAGTTAAATTATGAAATGCTATGCCTACTTCTAGGTTTTTGCGACTGGCAAATTTAGTTTGCCAAGCAAGTCCTGCACTGGCATTCATGTAGCTTGAGTTGGGGTTGAAAGATTCTAACGAACCACCAGCACCCGCTTGATTACCAAAAACTAAATTGCTTTGGTCTATCTGTCTTTGAGAGAACCCTAATTGTAACCCTCCGGTTAGATGACTATTGGTATTAACTCTTATTTGGTATGAACCCGAAGCATTGAAGTTTAGTGTACCTAAGTTTCCATCACCGGCTTGGTCAAAGAAAAAATCCACACCTACTCCAAGTCCTTTTTTCTTCAGAAAATTATGCGCATCTCCAGAAAAAGCAACGGTAGAATAGGGAACGGATACAGAACCCCATTGCGATCGGTAAATACCAGCAATTCTATACGAACCCTTAAAAGCTCCTGTGAGCGCTGGGTTTAATCGTGCCGGTGCCTGGTTGAATTGTGAAAAATGAATGTCTTGCGCAAACAAAGTAGATGTTCCAGTAATAAAAATGGCGAATAGAATGATATGTAGAATAGATATCCTCATTAGCGAACTACTGTTATGTTTCCTTTTTTGATGAATTCACGTTTATCTATACATCCCACCGTTAAATGATACATGAATACCACGGGGTCTACTTGTTTACCATTAAATGTACCATCCCATCCTTGGGTAGGGTCGGTGGTTTCAAAAACCAATTCTCCCCAACGGGTGTAAATTTTTAAGTCCATGGTTTCCACTACGGCTCCCGTAACCAAATAGGTATCATTTTCACCATCTAAATTTGGAGAAAAGGCGTTGGGAATAAAAATGTCTGGTTCGCCACAATTAATTTCATAGGTGCGAATGGTGACTTCATCTGAGTAGGAACAATTGGAGTTATTAGGATCTGAAACAATTACTGAATAGGTGGTGGTTTCAGGCGGTGTTACCGTGGTAACGCTCTCATTAGGGTCACTAACTGAACCTGCAGGAGTCCAACGGTAATTAAATCCAGTACCAGGAGTAACCGAAACTTGTGTGCTAAATCCTAAAATTACCGAATCTGCAGCTGAGGTAGCTTGAATTACGGAATCATTTAATATGGAAACCTCTACTTGAACCGAATCGGTATACGCACACCCTGAGTCGTTTACTGCTGTTAAATAATACCAAGTACTTTGACTTGGAGCAACCTGAATTCTAGTAGTATCTATAGGACCAATAATTTCACTGGCAGGAGCCCAATAAAAGCTCATGCTGTTATACGGAAATTCATTCACCGCCCAAAGCTCAACGCTATCAAGTTGGCAAATAAATGTATCGGAAGCAATACTTATTGTCTGATCACTAATCACAGAGTAGATACTATCAACCATTTCACAACCATCTATATTAATAGCTTTAAAATAGTAGTATTGATAGGTGTCCACTTGGTTATATCTGGCTGTGCTATCATTTAGGTTTGTATTAATGGTATCGCCAAAATTTGAAAGTGTGGACCAAATAAATTGGATTCCCGTACCAAAAGAATTACCTGTAAGGTTCACATTTGGGTTATCGCTGCAAATAATAATGATGGAATCTACATCGGCCTGAATATCGCTTACTTGAACGTGGTTTGTTATGGTATCTGTACAAACATGTTGCGCAATAAGAGTATAAGTAAGATCTACGGTAGTGGTAATAATGGGGTTGTTAATCGTAGAATCGCTAAGTCCTGTGGTTGGAGTCCAGGAATATGTAGTATTGGAATCCCAAGGTATTCCAATTTCTGTTTCTTGTCCGTAACAAGCTATACTAGTAACCGAGTAATTACTATCCGCTTTTATTACAATGTCTTTTGAAATGGTATCGGATTGCGGACAAATACTAGAATCTAAGGCAATCAGTGTAATGGTATATGTACCTTTTGTGGTGTAATAATTAGAGGGGTTACTTTGGGTGGAAAAATTTCCATCTCCAAAATCCCATAGATACGAGGTGGTAGTTAAACTATCCGTAGTATTAACGAACGGAATTAAAGCGGGTACACATCCTTCTAGAGGATACGTAAAATCTGCTATAATAGGATCTTGAAGATCTCTGACCTCCATGAAAAAAGAATCTATAGCCGTACATCCACTCGCTGTGGTTACCTGCAGGTAATACACGTTTAAAGAATCTAAAGGAGTAACTTCTGTAGTTTCACCTGTTCCAATTCCTGGGATGGTATCAGAAAAGTCAGAAAAATTAGACCAATGGTAATGGGCCACTGGAGCGCTTGAATTAGAGGTTAACAAGAAAGGAGCGTCATGCAAACAAACCTGAGCATCACCTAAAATTTCAGTCGAAATGGTATCTACTTGAACGGTTTGTGTAATGGTGTCAAAGCAAATACCATTATCAATTATTAAAGTATACGTGGTATTAACCGGAGGATTGGCAATAGGGTCAGAAATAGCGGTGTCACTAAGAAACGCTGTAGGAGACCATAAATAATTCAATTTTGGATCTGGATTGAATGGAATTCCAATTGCTGTCCCTTCTCCATTACAATTGGTAACCGGAGGAAGTGTTGAATTAGTATTGTTCAAAATGGTTATTTCCGTAACAATTGAATCGCCTAAGTTACAAGTTAAGGAATCTGATACATATAATTTTATGGTATAAACTCCGGGTATATTATAGATATGAGTAGGTTCAAATTGAGTGGAAGTTGTACCATCTCCAAAATCCCATAAAAATGTGGTTTGAGACTGTTGAAGACTTAAATTATCAAATGTGACAGAAAATGGGGCACACCCGGTGGAAGGAGCATCAAAATCAGCTACCACAATGGGTAAGAGAAAATCCATTTTAAAAACGGCTAGGTTACAAAAAGAACTTCCGTTAGTATTTGACCATGCACCTGGGTTTGGATAGGTTGGAAAGTCATGTAGACCTTGACAGCCGGCACAAACTGCTTGGTAAATTTTCCCTTTTCTATCAAATCTACTTGTCCCGCCATCTACATGTTCATTGGAGGAGCCTCCAAAAAAAGTGGCATAATCTAATGTGTTGGCATCAGCACTTAATACCATAATGTATAGATCATTTCCATCTGTGATTCCCTGAATGGGGCCTCCAGCAGTATCTAAACCAGCGGTAGAAAGAACAGGGTTTCCTGTGCTGGCCACATTACTGCCCCATCCACTTAGGTAAATAGCACTACATACGTCTACTAAAAAAGCAGTGGGAGAAATATCTGGGTTACCATCACCGCTTCCAAAACGGGTAGACCAAATGACAGAATCTAAGCCGGGGTTGAACTTTGTTATAAATTGACCTCCTAATGAATCGTGGTAATTAGCATTTTGAATTAATTCGCCTTGAGGTGCGGAGGTCTGTCCAAAAATATGCGGAAATCCAGCAAAATCTAGTTCCACAAAATAGCTTTGATCATAATTAGCGCTACCGTAAAAAGTACTTGAAATTAGGGTGTTTCCATCTTCAGAAATATAGGCTACGAATGCATCATTTGCCCCACTATAGGAGGTGTCAATAGCATTAGCGGTTACCGGAAAATTAGAGGACTGTGTTCCACCGGTCACATAAATGTCGTTATTATCGGTAATAGCAATAGAATACACAGCATCTCCTGCCATTCCCCCTAAATAATTGGTCCAAACAATAGAAGATAAATTGTGATTTAGTTTATAAATGATTCCATCAATTTGATTCGTGGCCGGTAGTGGTTTTGTAGTTTGAAAACCGCTAGAACCAATAGGGTTGTCATTACTTCGAGTACATGAGGCAATATATACGTTCCCTTTATGGTCTAGGTCTATTTCACCACGAACTTCATCGGCATAATTGTATTTGTTAACTCCATTGTTAATTCCATCCGCTTCTGTTCCTCCTAAATAGGTGGAGGCTTCTAAACTACTACCGGTACTATCTAGTTTAGACACTACAATATCTACTCCATTAGGAAAACTAACTCCCAATCCTGCCATACCCCAAACAGGTATGGGTGGGTTCGCTACGTTAAAGCTGGTATCAAAAGCACCTGCGGTTACTGGGTAATTGAAAGACCCCGTAGTTCCCATTATATATAATTCATGGTACTCGGTAACAACTAAACTATGAGGTAATTCATCGCCAGAACCACCTAGATAGGTGGAGTAAATTAAAGAAGTTCCTGTGGTGTCCCATTTGGTAATGGCAATATCGGTTCCTGCTATTCCCTGAGCTCCGCCCCAAACTGTTTGATATGCTCCTACGGTAGTGGGGTAGTTTGGTCCAAAAGCGGTACTTCCAGAGTATAAAAAACCAAATTTGTCGTAAGTGGCTGTATATCCAAAGTTGTTAGAAGTAGATCCTGAATAGGACGAAAAGATCAAAACAGGATCAATTATTAACTCATGATTTTTGTCGTAACCATTTGGAAAGCTATAGCTAAGGGTATTTCCTTCTAGCTGATATTTACAATTTACTTTATGTTTTTTACCTTCAATTATTTGCCAGGCTTCTGGTTTTTCCTCCCAGTTTTCATTTAGAGATGTAATAACATACAGCTTTCCGTTTTTTAGGTAAATAGAATCCAATCCAGTATAGGACAATTGTATTTGAGATTCATCACTATGAGGAGCCACAATTAAATCATATTTTAAACCAGAATAAGGGTCCTTGTATAGTTTTAAGTCAATTCCAGGATACAATTCAGTGTAGTTTACTTCTTCAAATGCAGGTACTTTACTTGCCCATTTACTCTTGTCATTTCCAAGAAAGAAGTTGTAATAGTTACCTGTTTTTTTAGTGGCAGAAATTTGTGGTTTTGGATTCGCATTTTCAAACTTCACTTTATAGGCGTGAAAGCGCATAAATTGTTCACTCGAATCGCTCAAATGGTGGCCGTGATGTAATTCATCTAGTAGAGAACCATCATAAAAATGATAGGTAAAAGTGTTGTTCTCCAAGTACAAATTACCACTAGGAACATTCACACGGTAAAACGCATTAGGGTGAAATTGCCCCTTATTTTCAATCATTTGAAAAATAGTGGTGTTCACCTTCTTTTTCTTTGCGTAGGCACCAGCCAAAGCAAATAGGAAAGAGAAGAATAAAACCATTTTTTTCATAGGCCAGCAAGGTAATTTACAATCTGCAGATTTAAAAATAAAAAGTTTTCTTGTTTAGACGAGTCTAGGACGTTGTAAAAGGCGGTTTGGTTGCGGATTAAGAGGTGATTTTAGTCCGAAATTTTATCCTAGGTTTTTTGTGGTTGTTTTTCAGTTGTTTACATTCAAAATTTATTTACCTAATTACGGTAATATTTCCCTTTTTACTAAACTCTCTTAGATCTATACACTCTACTTTCAGTACGTACATAAATACACTAGGGTCAACGGGTTTACCGTTAAAAGTGCCATCCCAACTTTGATTTAATTCTGTGGATTGAAAAACCATTTGTCCCCAGCGGTTATATATTTCTAATTCTATGTTTTGAATAACATTTCCGGAAATCCTAAACTCATCATTTTCACCATCTAGATTTGGTGAGAATGCGTTGGGTATAAAAATATCAGGTTCACCACAGTTTATTTCATAGGCAATTACTGTCACTTCATCTACTGCTGTACAGTTTTGGTTCTGCGGGTCCGTAATTTGAACAAAAAACGTGGTTGTTTCATATACGTTCGCAGCGGTAGATTCCGAATTTGGGTTAGATAGGTTTTGAGATGGGGTCCATTGGTATAGATAGTTGGTAAAGGAAGTTGCTTGCAATTGAGTTTCAAACCCAGAAATTATCGAATCTGGCGAGGCACTAGCTTTTACATTTCCAGTATAAATAGGAGACACTGTTACAGGTATGGAGTCGTAATAAGTACAGCCACTGTCATTAACTGCAGTAACGAAGTACATTAAAGTATGGGATGGGTTTACGGTTATCGTGTTGGTGTCATGAGAACCAATAATGCTATCTATAGGAGACCAATAGAAACTTTGAGTATTGTATGGGAAATTATTGGTGGCGGTTAAATTAACGGTGTCGTTTTTACAGATATACTCGGAATTGGATAACGAAATAGTTTGATCTGAAATCACTACCCGAACACTATCGGTTTCTTCACAGCCATCAGGGTTGATTACCTTAAGGTAATAGGTAGAGTAAGTTTCGGCATTGGAAAAATTGCCAATACTATCTGTTGTTGAAGCGTTCAGTGTGTCTGAAAAGTTGATGTTGCTTGACCAAATAAATTGATTACCTGTTCCTTGAGATTTTCCCGTAATGGAAATACCAGGAACATCACTACACGAAATCAATAACGAGTCGGTTTGCGCAAAGATTTTACTTACTTGAATGTTGTTCTTTATAGAATCGCTACACGTGTGATTGACGACCAAAAGATAGGAGGTATCTTGCCAAACTGTAGTAGTTGGATTTGAAATGGTAGAGTCACTTAAGTTACTGGATGGGTACCAATGGTATTGGGTGGTACTGGAAGTGTCTGGAAGAATACCAATCTGTGTTTCTTGCCCCAAACAAGCTAAAGCAGAGACAGAATAGTTGGAATCCTCCTTCACAATTAAATCTAGAGAAATGGTATCGGTTTGTGGGCAAATGCTAGAATCAATGGCTATCAGGGTAATACTGAAATTTCCTTTTGAATTGTAAAATGAAGATGGATTCGATTGCGTAGAGAAATAACCATTTCCAAAATCCCATGCATATTGCGTTCCTGAAAGACTATCAGAGGTGTTTGTAAAGTTTATTATTTCTGGAGCACAAACTTCTGTAGGGAAGGTGAAATTGGCCGTTATTGGATGTGTTAAATCATTCACCATTAACTGAAATGAATCAATGGCCTCGCAACCTCGTTGTGTGGTGACACGCAGATAAATGGTAGTTAAACTATCTGTTGGATTAAACCAAAGAGAATCTTGTATAGAACTATATAAAAGAGTGTCTGAAAAGCTAGCGGTATCTGACCATAAATAGGATTGTATATTCCCAGAATGGGTGCTGCTAATTTTAAAAGGAGCGTCTTGCATACATACAATGGGCTCGCCCACTAAATCCACCGAAACCGAATCAACTTCCACCCATTGGGTTAATGTGTCTGCACACACAGAATTATCAATGATTAGCGTGTACAACATATCGTGGGGTGGATTTGCCATTGGGTTCGAAATAGTACTATCATTTAAATAGTTAGTAGGACTCCATGTGATAGTCAGTGACGGGTCGTAATTATTTGTGATGCCAATGGGTACAGGGTTATCCGTACAACTGTACACTTTGGAAAGGGAATCGCTTCCATTTTCTAATACCGTAATGGTGTGGGTAATGGAATCCGTCATATTACATGATAAGGGATCCGTAATCAAAAGAGTAATGGTATACGTTCCCGGAAAATAATAGGTGTGACTAGGCTCAAATGAAGTAGAGGTGCTTTGGTCGCCAAAATCCCATAAATAGGTAGATTGATTATAGGTTTTACTGATGTTATCAAAATTTATGGTGAACGGAACACATCCAGTAGTTGGGAAGTCAAAATCAGCAATGACACTAGATTGTTCAAAGTCTAATTTAAATACAGCAAGGTTACAACCTAAAAAATAAGTGGAGTTATTGGTGTTTGACCAAGCTCCTGGATTGGGATGAGTAGGGAAGGTACTAAAGTTACCACATCCCGCGCAAACCGCTTGGTACAAGTTCCCTTTGGGGTCAAACCGATTGGTACCTCCATTTACATGATCACCAACCGGACTTACGGCCCCTACAAAAGTTCCGTATACCAATGAGTTGGCATCAGCACTGAGAACCATTACGTAAAAATCTTGTCCATCGGTAGTAGATTGAAAAGGGGAGTTAATAATATCTAACCCCGTAGAAGTTAAATTACTACTAGCGGTCAAACTGGCCCATCCACTGGTATAGATACCACTACATTTATCAATCATAAATGCACTTGGTGAAATATCAGGAACTCCTCTGCCTGTGCCAAATCGGGTAGACCAAATAGCTGAATCTAATTCAGGTTTAAACTTGGTTATAAACTGGCCTCCTAATGGGTCATTATAATTCGCGTTGCTTATCATTAATCCACTTGCAGCGGAAGTTTGTCCAAAAATATGTGGGTTATTTTCAAAATCAACGTCCACAAAAAAGGCTTGGTCATATCCGTTTGTTCCTACGAAAGTTGAATGCAAAATTTGTTGCCCACTTTCTGAAATATGCATTAAAAAGGCATCGGTGCTATCCGCATAACTGGTATCGTAGCTCAGGTGTGTTACTGGAAAATTTGAAGATCTGGTTCCTCCGGTAATATACACTTCGTTTAAAGAATTGAAATCAACGGAAAATACCGCATCACTTGAGTCGCCTCCAATATAGTTGGTCCATTCTAGGTTCTCTAATTTGTTGTCTAACTTATATAAAACCCCATCTATTTCAGTACCAATACTGGGTTTTGAGGTTTGAAATCCAAGCGAAGTTGTTGGGTTATCACTACTTCGAGTACAGGAGGCAATGTAAACCTTACCTTTTGCATCAATTTTAATTTCTCCCCTAAACTCATCAGAATAATTGAACTTGTTAATTCCTGTATTGAGTCCATCCGATTTTGTACCTCCCAAGAACGTGGACCCTTTGAGTTGTGAACCCGTACTATCAAATTTGGAAATGACTAGATCTGATCCGTTTGCGTAATATACGCCCACCGAGCCCGTTAAATCAACCGGAATTAATGGTGTTGCTTTATTAAACGATGTATCAAATGCGGTATTCGTAGTAGGGAAATCTGAGGAGCCCGTAGTTGCCATAACGTACAATTCTGAATATTCTGTAACAAATAAACTATGCGGAATTTCATCAGAGGTGCCACCCAAATACGTAGAGTAAATGAGGTTGGTTCCTGTGGTGTCCCATTTGGTTAGCGCAATATCCGAACCTCCATTTCCGCCACCTCCATTTCCTCCTGCCCAGTTGGTTTGGTAGGCTCCTATGGTTACTGGATAACCTAAAGCAAAAGCAGAACTGCCAGAGTAAAGAAATCCGAATTTATCATAAGTGGCCGTGTATCCATGATTTTGCGCAGTTGAACCAGAATAGGATGAAAAGACCATACTGGGATCAATGATTAATTCGTATTCTTCATTATACCCATTTGGGAAAATGTAGGATAGTGTATCTCCACTTAACTGGTACTTACAAGATACTTTTTTCTTTTTGCCGTTTATTATTTGCCAAGCAACGGGCTTTTCTTCCCATGTTTCGTTTAAAGATGTGGTGACCACTAATCTACCATTCTTAAGGTATAAAGAATCAACTCCTTGATATTGCAATTGAACACTCTTTGCGGAAGACCCAGTTGAAAAAATCAAATCATATTTTAAATTACCTTCTTGCTTGTAAAGCTTTAAATTAACTCCAGGATATAAATTTTTATATAATACTTCTTCATACGCTGGAACTGTCTCTTATACAATCTGACGCTGCCGACGATCTACTCTGTGTA
>OLHJ01000560.1_pt1 | contig 11528 bp, 7 predicted proteins | sample 1609491 | NCBI WGS metagenome assembly OLHJ01 (sample SAMN05416861, study PRJEB24817) | seawater metagenome | isolation source: Sea water | place: Canada:Atlantic | collected 2013-11
CGAAAGCGCCCAATATGACTCCGAATACATTAGCGCAAACCAACCCCGTTATCGGAAAATATTACTTGCAATAACGAGGCGGACCATACATTTATGTACAGGATGTACGGTATGACGCGAGTGCATGGATGCACAGGAGCGGCGTTGTATCAGGATTTAAAACTCTAATATGTGGCGACCAAGCTTCTCCCTGTACTTCCAGTTATCACACCTTTCCCAATAAGCACATCTCCCCAATTTGAACTGTCCCCCCCATGGTCCATACTTCAGGGATGTTTGAATCCATTCGTCGTTTCGTAAAACTTGAGGCTGCCAGCGGCCTAATGTTAATGGCGGCCACTGTCTTGGCGCTCATTGCGGCTAACTCCCCTTGGCAAAGTTTTTATGAAAGTGCGCTTAGTATTAAGCTAACGGTGGCCATTGAAGACTTTGCTATTTCCAAACCCATATTCCTATGGATTAACGATGGCTTAATGGCCATATTCTTTTTGTTGGTAGGGCTGGAGCTTAAGCGAGAGGCCATCGTTGGTGAGCTTAACAGTCCCAAAAAAGTCATGTTACCGGCCATAGGTGCATTGGGAGGGATGGTATTTCCCGCGCTAATTTACGCTGGAATTAATATTAATAACCCCATCTCTATTCAAGGGTGGGCCATTCCCACGGCCACCGACATTGCTTTTGCCTTGGGCATTCTTATTTTACTAGGAGATCGTATTCCTAGTTCTCTTAAAATATTTTTAGTGAGCTTGGCTATTTTTGATGATTTAGGCGCCATCATTATTATTGCCATTTTTTATACCGATCACCTTTCTATGAGTGCTTTATTCGTATCGGCCACTTGCATCGCGGTGCTGTGGGCCATGAATAGAATTGATGTAGTGAGCAAGGCTGGCTACTTAATGGTGGGGCTAGTGATGTGGGTGGCGTTATTAAAATCCGGTGTGCATGCGACCTTGGCAGGGGTAATTCTGGCTTTGTTTATTCCTATGCAAGGGGTCGATTGGGACGGGCAGGAAACGCACCCACTGCACGAATTAGAACACGATCTCCATTCACCTGTTGGCTTTGTGATTTTACCTTTATTTGCATTTGCCAACGCCGGCTTGTCTTTTTCCCAATTAAGCTTTGCTGATATTTTTCACAGCATTCCTTTAGGCATTATTTTGGGGTTGTTTGTGGGTAAGCAAGTGGGGGTGATGTTTACTGTGTGGTTAGGACTTAAATTAAAATTGGGCACCATGCCAGAAGGGGTAAGCTGGCGGCACATGTATGGCATCGCTGTATTATGTGGCGTGGGGTTTACCATGAGTTTATTTATTGGGGGTTTAGCATTTGAGCAAATAGGGGCTAACAATGTGATGCAAGATCGCTTGGGAATTTTAATTGGATCGTTTTTATCGGCTGCATGGGCCGTTATTTGGCTAAGGTACTTTTGTAAACCCATTAAGTAGTTCTCGATTTTTAATTCCAATGTTTTTGTACTTAAAAATAGCCGTGGCTAAAGTGGCATCCCGTGTCATAATTCCTGCTAATTCAATTTTTTAAAACGATAAAAATGGCCAAAGCAAAACTAGCTTACGTGTGCAGTGAATGTGGGTCTGACCATACTAAATGGCAGGGGCAATGCGGTGCGTGTAAAGCTTGGAACACGTTACAAGAATTTAAAATATCCACTTCTAAATCAGCCTCGGTGCGCGAAGGCTATGCTGGGGCAGCTGGTTCTGGCATTAATAAAATTGTAAAACTCAATGAAGTCTCTTTAGCCGACTTACCGCGTATTGGTTCCGGTATGGCCGAGTTTGATAGGGTGCTTGGTGGCGGTTTAGTACCCGGTTCGGTGACGCTTGTAGGTGGGCACCCAGGGGCCGGTAAATCTACCTTGCTACTGCAAATCATGTGTTACCTAGCCAAAGAAATGTCGGTACTTTACATCACAGGGGAAGAATCCTTACAGCAGGTGGCATTGCGCGCACAGCGTTTAAATTTACCCACCGATCAATTGCAAATGCTTACCGAAACCAATGTCGAGCAAATTATTTCCATTGCTAAAAACCATGAACCAAAAGTCATGGTCATTGATTCTATTCAAGTAATGCACACACCGGGTGTCGAGTCGGCACCGGGCAGTGTTTCACAGGTACGCGAAAGCGCAGCGTTTTTAACGCGCTTTGCCAAACAAAGTAATACCGTCATGTTTCTGGTGGGTCACGTAACCAAAGACGGCTCGCTAGCCGGGCCCAAGGTGTTAGAGCACATGATCGATTGCTCCATCATGTTAGAAGGGGATAACGACAATCGATTTCGTACCTTGCGGGGCATCAAAAACCGTTTTGGAGCGGTGAACGAGCTAGGCGTTTTTGCCATGTTGGAAACGGGTCTTAAAGAAGTGAAAAACCCCAGCTCTATTTTTTTAAGCCGTTCAGAAAAACCGGTTAGCGGCTCTAGCGTCATGGTGGTATGGGAAGGCACGCGGCCTTTATTGGTGGAGATTCAGGCCTTGGTAGACGATAGCCACTTAGGGCATCCGCGCCGCGTGGCAGTGGGCTTAGATCAAAACCGTTTGTCGATGTTGCTGGCTGTCATGCATCGTCACGCGGGCATTCATTGCGGTGATCAAGATGTGTATGTGAACGTGGTGGGAGGGGTAAAAGTTACCGAAACCTCGGCTGATCTTGCCTTGCTCATGTCTATTCTTTCCAGCTTTAAGGATCGTGCGTTACCACAGGATATGGTCATCTTTGGTGAAGTGGGGTTGAGTGGAGAAATTCGTCCAGTACCCAGTGGCCAAGAGCGGTTAAAGGAGGCGGCCAAACATGGTTTTAAAAGAGCCATCGCCCCAAAAGCCAATGTCCCCAAACACGGTATTGAAGGTATGCAAGTGATTGCAGTGGAAAGTATTAAAGAGGCATTGGAGATTCTATAACCTCTGTCAGTTAACTAATGGTGGGGCTGGCGGCCTTAATGGTGGCCGTGCTCTGCCAGCAATGCGTTTAATTCCCGCTCTAAAAAAGTATCTGACCCTAGGTTAAGCTCAATCAGTCTTTTAAGTTGGGTGATGCTGTCTAAATCTATGTGTACACACTTACAACCTACATGATCGCCCTTGCTGTAAATAAGCTGGGTATCCATATCTATGTGAGAGTTATCGGCCAGGGTAATGCGAATTTGTACGGGTTGGTTTTGTTGAATGGCTTGGTTTTCAGGCTGCTTAAACAAAATACCATTAAGGCTAATATCAATGAGTTCTACTGGCCAGCTTGATGCACCTTGGGTGACTAAGGTGTCGGCATCAAATTGTATTCGATTAAAACTACGGCGTTGTTCTGACATATAGGCCTCTCAATTATTCTGCGCTAGCAGTCATGAAGCAGGCCAATTAACAGGCCTACTGGCTATATCGCTCAGTAGGCTTGAAAGGTGCTTAAATACAGGCTCAGTCTTTATTGCACTACAAATAGTGCAAAGATTAAGACCCGCCCTAATGAGCTAGGTTAAGCTCTTGTATTTAATACGTTTTGGCTGCTCAGCTTCACTTCCAAAGCGACGCTTCCTATCTTCTAGATAGTCTTGGTAATTACCCTCTATAAAGTGTAGCTGACTCTCACCTTCATAGGCCAAAATATGTGTGGCAATACGGTCTAGGAACCAGCGATCGTGGGAAATAACAATGGCGCAGCCAGGGAAGTTCAATAGGGCTTCTTCTAGGGCGCGTAAGGTTTCTACATCCAAGTCGTTTGAGGGTTCATCCAATAACAGCATATTGGCCCCCTGCTTTAAGATGCAGGCTAGCTGTAAGCGACCACGTTCACCACCTGATAACTCACCCACACGCTTTTTCTGGTCGCTGCCCTTAAAGTTAAAGCGCCCACAGTAGGCTCTAGAAGAGACTTCATAATTGCCTATTTGTAACTGTTCTTGACCATCGCTAATGGCTTCCCATACGGTTTTATTATCATCTAGCTGATCACGTAATTGCTCTACATAAGCGGCTTTTACGCTTTCCCCTATGCGAATGGTGCCACTATCGGCAGGTTCGTTACCGGCAATCATTTTAAATAGAGTCGATTTACCCGCGCCGTTTGCCCCAATAACACCCACAATGGCACCGGGTGGAATTTTAGCGCTGAAGTTTTCAATCAATAGCTGCTCGCCAAAGCTTTTGTTTACGTTTTCAAATTCCACCACCAAATTACCTAAGCGCTCACCTGGCGGGATAAAAATTTCATTGGTTTCGTTACGTTTTTGAAACTCTTGGCTGTTTAATTCTTCAAAGCGAGCAATACGAGCTTTGCTCTTAGCTTGTCGTGCTTTAGGGTTAGATCGTACCCATTCTAATTCGTGCTTAATGGTGCGCTCTAATGCAGAGTGCTTTTTATCTTCTTGCTCTAAGCGGTTTTCTTTTTGTTCAAGCCATGATGTGTAATTGCCTTCATAAGGAATCCCGTGGCCACGGTCTAATTCCAATATCCATTCTGCACAGTTATCTAAGAAATAACGGTCGTGGGTTATGGCCACAACAGTACCTGGATAGTTTTCTAAAAAGCGCTCTAACCAATCTACCGACTGAGCATCCAAGTGGTTGGTGGGTTCATCTAATAACAACATATCAGGCTTAGATAGCAATAAGCGGCACAAAGCCACACGGCGACGTTCACCGCCAGATAATTTGGTTACATCAGCATCCCAAGCGGGAAGCCTCAGAGCATCGGCGGCTCGCTCCATAATGTTATTAATATTATGGCCGTCTCCTGCTTCAATAATGGCTTCAAGGCGTTCTTGTTTTTTTGCTAATGCATCAAAGTCGGCGTTTTCTTCTGCGTAAGCTGCATACACTGCATCTAACTGAGTCATGGCTTCTAATACTTCGCTCATGGCTTCTTCAACATTGCCACGCACATCTTTATTAGGGTCAAGCTCAGGTTCTTGTTTTAAATACCCAATTTGAATGCCAGGCTGTGGGCGAGCTTCACCGTTATAATCTGTGTCTACTCCTGCCATAATGCGCAGCAATGTGGATTTACCGGCGCCATTTAAGCCCAATACTCCAATTTTAGCGCCGGGGAAAAATGATAAAGAGATGTCCTTTAAAATCTCACGCTTAGGGGGAACTACTTTTCCCACTCGATTCATTGTATAAACGTATTGCGCCATGGGCTCAATTAACCTGTATGTGTGATGCTGGATAGTGTTGCAAACTAATAGATTCACCCGCTAAACGCAAATAAGGGACGAGTAAAATGCCACACAGGAAGCCAACCTCCTCTAATAATAATTATGTTGGTGCCATTCTCATTTTTTTTAGCTGTTTTTTACTGATTAGCCAGGTGATTTCTGTGTATTTACACATGGAAAAAGGTTATGAGCTTCAAAAGAAAATGGCATTACACAGCCTTAGTGCTTTTCATGAATCAGCCCATGTGTCTATTAACGATCAAGTGTTGGCTTTTAATGATGAGCCCTTCGCATTTGAAGTATGGTTAGTGAACGCATCTAATCAACAAGTATTGGTCACATCTAATAAAACCCACAAGGGTATGCCTGTTGCCTTATTGTCGAATTCACGCTTTGTTATTGAACAAGAGATAAGTTCTTTAAAAGAGGTAAAGGTGCTGGCGGTTGAAAAATCAGGCTATTATCAGCAGGAATTAACCGGGCAGTTAGTTTCGAAGCTATCTTTATTTGTGGCTTACTTATTTTTAGTGATTAGTGCTTTTTACGCCTATTTAAAGCATAAAAAGAAAAGCCAAAAAATCATTAAATATATTAATGAAAAGCCAAGACATTCTGAGCAGGCTCTGTCGTGTATTGATGAAGTAGTGATCACCACAGATGCTTACGGGCGAATTTTATATTGCAATACTTCAGCCGGAAAATGGTTAGGCAATGCATCCATTGAAAATGTCATTGGCACTTTAATTCAAAAGGTATTTCCTTTTCCGGGTATGCCTTGGTTAGATAAAGGCAATAGTCTTAGTAAGCATGGCCAAATAAAAAACCATGGTGAAACGTTAATAGATTTTAACGGCTGCTTAATGACCCTAGACATCAGCCAGCATTATTCAAAAATTAATAGCCATAAAGCCAGCATGATTTGGGTATTACGAGATGTAACTCGTCAAGCATCTGATCGCGAATTACTGGATGTTAATCGGGCACGTTATCGAGCCCTATATGAAGGCAGTGGTGTGGGCATGTGGCATTTGGATATTGCCATGGTGCGTGAATGGATTACGAATTTAGACAATAAAAATGTTAACGAATACTTAACGCAATATCCCCAAGAATACGATGCTTTGCTGGCTTCTTTTAATTTAATTGATGTTAACGAAGCCGCCTTGAAAATTGAAGTAGGTAAAAGCAAGCAGCATTATATTTTAAATATTATGAACATGTTTGAACTTAGCAATAAAAAGCTGGTTGAAAGCATGGCCCAAAATATTCTAGATGACAATAAACAATTTAGCATGGAAGTAGAATTTGAATATGTAAAAGGGGTAACTCGCCATTACCTATTGAATGTCACCCTTGATCAAGTGGGAACCGATCAAGCTCTACTGAGTTTTAGTGATATAAGCGACCGAATTAAAGCTGAGCAGGACCTTAAAGAAAGTGAAAAATTCTGGGCCAGTGTCATTCGTACCTTACCCGATATGGTGTATGTGAACGATTTAAGGCAGCGTCAAATGGTCTATCAGAGTCGCGACATAGGTGAGCTGTTGGGCTACACCAAGCGAGAAAGAAAAGAAGCAATTCATTGGCGTGACCTATTACACCCTAACGATGTCAAAAAAGCCGATGAGGCCGTGCAAGTTTTGCGAAACATGCAAGAAGGGGAAGTGAACGAAACCAGTGTGCGCCTTAAACATAAGAATGGTAGTTGGCATAGCATGCGCTTTAGAGATTGTATTTTCAGTGAAGAAAAAGACAATTCTCGTTTTTATGTAGGTACCGTGCGTGATGTCACAATAGAAGAAGAAGCGAAAATACTCTTATCCGACAGCGAATTACGTTATCGCTTATTGGCCGAAGGCATGAGCGATATCGTATTTACCCTTAACGGTAAGCTTGAACTTAATTACATTAGCTCTTCGGTGACCAAGATGCTGGGCTATCATTCTAGCCAAGTGATGCGTGAAGGGTTGTCTTTATTGTTTAACGGTGAAGCGTACCGGCGCTTTATGGATTTGGTTCAAAAAGATGTGCTGCAAGCCGCGTCTATTGGCACAGATAAAGTGCGCTCCCTTGATATTGAAACCCAAAGTCAAACCGGTTCACCTGTGACCCTAGAAGTACAAAGCAGCATTTTACGTAATGAGTCAGGTTGCATTGAAGGCATTGTTGCCAGTTGCCGGGATGTGACCCAAAGGCGTTTTATCGAACACGAAGCCCGAACCGCCAGTGAAGTATTTGAAAATTCATCCGAAGCCATTATCGTTAGCAGCGCCGGAAAAAACAGTTGTATTAGCCGTGTGAATAAAGCATTTAGTCATTTAACCGGTTACGAATCATCCAGCATTTTAGGCTCCGATCCAAAATTCTTTTTGGCTCAAGAAAATCCCAAAGACATGCTGCGCAGTGTAGGTCATGCCCTTAATCATGAAGGGTATTGGCAGGGCGAAGTGAATTACCGCAGTAAAAGCGGAGATGTGCGCCCCAGTTGGACCGGCATCACCGCCCTTAAAGATAATACAGGCCAAGTACAAAGCCATATTATTATTAGTTCAGACATCAGTGACCGTAAAATAAGTGAAGCGCGCATTCAACGCTTGGCCTATTTCGATTCCCTAACAGGGCTGCCTAATCGGCAACAAATGCATGAGACTCTTGGTCAATTGATGTTGGAAAAAAATCAATTGCTGGCGTTGTTGTTTATCGATTTAGACCGCTTTAAACCCATCAACGATACCATGGGCCACCCGGTGGGGGACCTCGTATTAAAAGAAGTGGCGCAACGTTTACAGTCGGCGGTGCGCAATCAAGACTTAGTGGCCAGAATGGGCGGCGATGAATTTACTGTGATCATGCCAAGCTTACTGACCACCGAAAAAGCCATTCGCGAAATTGTAGAAGTATGCGAAACCATTTTGCATGCCCTAAAACAACCGTTCGCCATTAATGATCGCCAGCTTTATATCAGTGCCAGTGTGGGCGTTGCCTTGTTTCCAGAGAATGCCCTTAGCGCCATGGATTTATTGCGTAATGCCGACACCGCCATGTACCACGCCAAAGCCATGGGGAAAAACAATTTTCAGTTTTATGCCGAGCAAATGAACACGCTGGCCATGGAGCGCTTAGAACTTGAAAATAATTTACACCTTGCGCTGCGTCGTAATGAGTTTGAACTGTATTACCAAGCGCAATGGGACACCACTCAAAATAAAATTTGCGGCATAGAAGCCTTGTTGCGTTGGCATCGCCCCCGTTATGGATTGGTGGGGCCTGATAAGTTTATTCCAATAATTGAAGAAACCGGTTTAATCGTGCCCATCGGTGAATGGGTATTGCGAGCCGCTTGTGAGCAAATCATCGAATGGCAAGAGGCTGGATTTGTGGTGCCTAAATTGGCCGTGAACTTAAGCGCGCGCCAATTTAAAGATGCCAACATGTTAGATGGCATTTGCCGCATAGTAGATGAAACCGGCGTAGATCCAGAAATTATTGAGCTAGAGCTCACCGAAAGTATTTTAATGGATGACGTAGAGCGCACATTAGCCGTACTTAATGAAGCCCGTAAAATGGGCTTTCAGTTATCGATAGATGATTTTGGTACCGGCTATTCCTCATTGAGTTATTTAAAACAGTTCCCTGTGAATAACTTAAAAATAGACCAAAGCTTTATTCGTAACCTGCCCGATAACAGCGAAGACGCGCAAATAACCCGCACCATTGTATCCATGGCCAACAACCTAGGTTTAGGTGTTATCGCAGAAGGGGTAGAAAATGAGGCCCAGCGACAATTCTTGCAAGAGGTGGGTTGTCACAAGGTGCAGGGTTATATGTACAGCCATCCGGTATCTGCCGAGGCCCTCGCTCGTAACTTTTTAGATGCCGAACCCGACTTGCCCCCTGAATTAGAGACCACCCTCGAGCCCAGTGCCAACTCTGATTCAAGCCCCAACCCACAGCCCATGGAACAGCCCGAACCCCTAGAGGCAGTCTAGATGGGCATTTACGGCTGTTTTCTCAGCCGTAAAATTTCATAATATGAAGCCATTATTGGCGGTTTTTTGGTAAAGATGAAGATTCTTTGAGCCACCATGACGCCCTTTCAAGTGCCAGCTTCAAACGCTTACGGTACAATGCCCGAAAATTTATTGGTGTAGTCCAATTACGCATTCGAAACTGGACTATTCTGAGCACTTTCCTTACTTAGTTTTCTAACACGGGGTACGTCATGTTCAAAAAAGACATGAATATTGCAGATTTTGATCCAGCACTTTGGGCCGCCATGCAGGCAGAAGACGTGCGTCAAGAAGAGCACATCGAGCTAATTGCATCTGAAAACTACACCAGCCCACGTGTTATGGAAGCCCAAGGCACGCAGCTAACCAACAAATACGCTGAAGGTTACCCTGGTAAGCGTTATTACGGCGGTTGTGAGCACGTTGACGTGATCGAGCAATTGGCCATTGATCGTGCCAAAGAATTATTTGGCGCCGGCTACGCCAACGTACAGCCTCACTCAGGTTCACAAGCCAACGCTGCAGTTTACATGGCGCTTGTGAAGCCAGGGGATACCGTTCTAGGCATGAGCCTTGCCCACGGTGGTCACCTAACTCACGGTGCCTCTGTTTCTTTCTCGGGTCGTATTTACAACGCGGTTCAGTACGGTCTAAACGAAGCCACAGGCGAGATCGATTACGATCAAGTTGAAGCTTTGGCCAAAGAACACAAACCTAAAATGATCGTTGCCGGTTTCTCAGCTTACAGCCGTATTGTTGATTGGCAGCGTTTCCGCGACATCGCCGACATGGTTGGCGCTTACCTGTTTGTAGACATGGCACACGTGGCTGGCCTAATCGCCGCTGGACAGTACCCATCGCCTGTTGGCATTGCTGACGTGGTAACCACTACTACTCACAAAACTCTACGTGGCCCACGTGGTGGTTTGATCCTTGCCAAAGAAGACGAAGAGCTAAACAAGCGTCTAAACTTTGCGGTATTCCCAGAGTCTCAAGGTGGCCCATTGATGCACGTCATCGCGGCTAAAGCGGTGTGCTTCAAAGAAGCCATGTCTGATGAGTACAAGGCTTACCAAGCACAAGTGGTTAAAAACGCTCAAGCCATGGCCAATGCCTTCATCGAACGTGGCATTAACATCGTATCCGGCGGTACTGACGATCACCTTTTCTTGGTAGATCTAATTGGTAAAGAATACACAGGTAAAGATGCCGATGCAGCTTTAGGCGAAGCCTTTATTACAGTTAATAAGAACGCGGTTCCTAATGACCCACGCTCACCTTTCATCACTTCTGGTTTGCGTATTGGTACTCCGGCTATTACTAGCCGTGGTTTCAATGAAGCTCAGTCTACTGAGTTGACGGGTTGGATTTGTGATGTGTTGGATAGTCTTGAGAATGGCACTAAAGATAGTGTTGTCCTTGAAGTTCGTGCGAAAGTTAAAGTGCTTTGTGCGAGTTTGCCTGTATATTCTTAACTCTTAGTTAGTTAAGAATTACATAAGAAGCCGCGTCTTTTGATGCGGCTTTTTTATGCCTACAGGATGTAGGTACTGAGCTTGTGTTGGGAACATACAAGCGGTGCCTGTTATTTGGGCCTATTGAAATAACATTTGTGGGAGGCTGCTTGCAGGCGATCTTTTATTTTTTTTGAGTGGGTTAAATTTGGGTTTGTCTTTTCTGGGAATGAAATGCTAGAATGTTTTTCCTTTAAAGGGGAGGCCCCTTTATATCCCCGTTCTTCCTCCGCCTTCTTGGTCGCTCAATCCCTTACCTTGCTTCGATTGCCACGGGTCAAACGGACACCGGCAACTGCTCCCTGCGTTGCTCTAACAACCACATCCATGTGGTAGTCCTGTCCTACGACCCTTATCCCACGTCGTGTGGGATAGACAATGCACAAGGCAAGTGCTTTCGCTAAAGGCTAACGTCAATATTGTTATCGGTTCTTCTTAGCTTCGATTCTGTTGAGGTGTAAAGAACGGAGAAAAGAGTTAAATTCCCTTGGCGGCCATCAATGTAATCTTTCGGTGTGATGAAAAGTGTTTATATTTTCAAGTGCCTAGAATGTATGGGGGAATGCGCAGACGTTAAAAAGATGATGTTTATTGACCAACTGCTATGGAGGCGAGATGATAGCGGGCTCTAAAAATGGAGCCGCAAAAGACGTCGCCTGAAAAGACTTCGGAACGACGTAGAATAAACTGTTAGATGAATAATACTCTAAGGACTTAATATGGCCTGCTTGACTTATACATCATGCGCAGACTGGACTGCAATTAAAGTCCTTAAAGATAAAGGCTGTCTCTTATACACATCTGACGCTGCCGACGATCTACTCTGTGTAGA
>OLHJ01000561.1_pt1 | contig 11522 bp, 7 predicted proteins | sample 1609491 | NCBI WGS metagenome assembly OLHJ01 (sample SAMN05416861, study PRJEB24817) | seawater metagenome | isolation source: Sea water | place: Canada:Atlantic | collected 2013-11
TCCTTCAATGATATCACCAACTTTAATATCGTTGTAACCATCAATGTTCAAACCACATTCGTAACCTGCTTTCACTTCTTTCACGTCATCTTTGAAACGTTTCAATGAACCTAGTTTACCAGCGTACCCTACAATACCATCTCTAATTACACGTACATGCGTATTTCTTGTAATGGTTCCATCCAATACGTAACAACCGGCAATTGTACCGATTTTAGAAATCTTGAATGTTTCGCGAATTTCAATGTTACAAACAATCTCTTCCACCAATTTAGGTTTCAACATTCCTTGCATTGCATCTTTCATTTGCTCAATGGCATCGTAGATAATAGAATATAATCGGATATCGATTTCTTCTTTCTCAGCCAGTTTACGTGCACTTTGTGATGGACGTACTTGGAAACCTACGATAATCGCATCAGAAGCTGTTGCCAACAATACATCAGACTCAGAAATTTGACCTACAGACTTGTGAATCACGTTCACTTGGATATTCTCGGTAGATAATTTCATTAAGGAATCAGACAATGCCTCAACAGAACCATCCACATCACCTTTCACAATAACGTTCAACTCGTGGAAATCACCTAATGATAAACGTCTTCCAATCTCATCAAGAGTAATATGTTTCTGAGTTCTTAATCCTTGCTCACGCTGTAATTGCTCACGTTTAGTAGCTAATGCTTTCGCTTCACGCTCTTCGTTAAACTCTTTAAACACATCACCTGCATTTGGAGCTCCTGCGAAACCTAACATAGATACCGCATGCGAAGGACCTGCCTCTTTAATTTGCTTACCACGCTCGTCACTTAATGCTTTTACTTTCGCAAAATACTGACCTGCAACGATGAAGTCACCTACTTTAATCGTACCTGTTTGAACTACTAATTGAGTAACGTAACCTCTACCTTTATCAAGAGAAGCCTCTAATACTGTACCTGTAGCTAATCTGTTTGGATTGGCTTTTAAGTCAAGCATTTCAGCTTCTAACAATACTTTCTCTAATAATTCGTCAATACCTAAACCGGTTTTTGCCGAAATTTCTTGGGTTTGGTATTTACCACCCCATTCTTCTACTAGAATATTTTGTTGAGATAATTGATCTCTAATTTTATCAGCCGTTGCATCCGGACGATCCATTTTATTGAATGCGAAGATCATTGGAACATCAGCTGCCTGGGCGTGATTAATTGCCTCAATGGTTTGCGGCATCACACTATCATCTGCAGAGATTATAATAATGGCAATATCTGTTACCTGAGCACCCCGAGCACGCATTGCTGTAAACGCCTCGTGACCTGGTGTATCTAAGAAGGTAATTTCCTTCCCATTATCTAATTGTACCATGTAGGCACCGATGTGCTGGGTAATTCCCCCTGCTTCACCCGCAATTACATTAGCATCTCTAATTTTATCAAGTAAAGAAGTTTTACCGTGATCTACGTGACCCATAACGGTAACAATTGGAGCTCTAGGAACTAAATCCTCTTCCAAATCAACAATTTCAACTTCTTCTTCTTCCTCGTTTTCCGCACCAACAAACTCAACTTCAAAACCGAACTCTTCAGCTACGATAGTTAAAGTTTCTGCATCTAAACGCTGATTAATAGAAACCATCATTCCTAAAGTCATACATGCTGATATAACTTCAGTAATAGAAACATCCATCATCGAAGCAAGCTCGTGCACGGTAACAAACTCTGTTACCTTAATTGCTTTTTTCTCGAATTCTTTCGCCATTGCATCCGCTTCTGCTTCAATAGCAGCACGTTCACGATTGGCTTTACGATGCTTCGCACTTTTTGATTTCTTATTACCACTTAATCGTGCTAATGTTTCAGAAATTTCTTTTTGGATTTGCTCATCTGTACGTTGAACTGGTTCCGCTTTACGGTTATTACCGCCTCTGTTTGGACCTCTATTAGGGCCTCTATTATTTCCTTGGAATCTTCCACCGCCTTGGCCACCTCGGTTATTTCCTCCTTGGTTTCCTCCGCCTTGTTGGTTTCCTCCAATACGTTTTCTTGGTTTACGCTTGTTATTTCCACCACCTGGATTAGATGACGAAGCAACCGGCTTTTTCTTTTTTTCCTGTTTTACTGGAAGTTCAATTTTTCCAACTACTACAGGTCCAGAAAGTTTTTCAACCTGAGCTTTTACCATCTCTGGCGCAGCGGGCTTAACAGGTTTCTGATCCTCTTTCTTCTCTACTTTCGGAGCCTCCTGCTTTTTCGCAGCAGGTTTAGCCTCTTCCTTCTTAGGCTTTGGCGCATCCGCCTTTGGAGCAGAAGCCGCTTTTTTAGGCTCTTGTTTTTTCTTTCCTTTTCCTTTCGGTTTAGGGTCTTCTAGTTTAATCGTTCCCAAAATCTTTGGACCTTTCCCATCCTCCGATTGATCTTGATCAACTTTCTTGATTTCCACTTCTGTAACCTCAGGCTTGGCCTCTACCTTTGGTTTTTCCTCCACTACTGGAACTTCTTTTGGAGCTTCCTCTGCTTTTGGAGCAGGTGTGGGTTCTGGCGTAGGTTCTGGAGCTACTTCTGCTTTAGGCGCTTCTTCCACTACAGGAGCAGGTGTTTCCACATCCGCTTCTTTTTTCTCTACCACAGGTACCGGAACATCTGATTTTAGTGAAATGGTTTTACGCTCTACTTTATTACTCTTAAGCTTTTGAGATTTTTCTTTCTTAGCTTTATCTGAACCGTATTGATCTACTAATAGGTCGTACATTTCAGGCAGAACTTTTGCATTAGGAGAGGCTTCAATCTCTTGTCCTTTGCTAGTTAGGAATTCGGCAATGGTGGAAATCCCAACGTTAAATTCTCTTGCTATTTTACTTAATCTCTTTACTGGACCTGCCATATTATGGAAAGTTATTTTGGTGGCAAATTAATATAAACTAAATCATTTTGATGCGATTTTACTCAAATTCGGCTCTAAATATGGCTAGAACCGCATCAACTGTTTCTTCTTCTAAATCTGTTCTTTGAATCAAGTCATCTTTAGACAAACGTAATACGCTCTTTGCAGTATCACATCCAATACCTTTTAAGGCATCAATAATCCAAGAATCAATTTCATCAGAAAACTCTTCAATATTCACATCTTCGTTATCCCCGCCTTCTTCTCTGTATACGTCAATTTCGTATCCGGTTAAGCGACTTGCTAACTTAATGTTATGTCCGCCTTTACCAATAGCCAATGAAACTTGATCAGGACGTAAGAAAACATCTGCTTTCCCATCTTCATCGTTAATCACTGTATTAGTTATTTTTGCAGGACTCAATGCTCGTGCAATGTATAATTGAGGGTTGGTGGTGTAATTAATAACATCAATATTTTCGTTTCTCAACTCACGAACAATTCCGTGAATTCTAGAACCTTTCATACCCACACATGCTCCAACTGGATCAATACGTTCATCGTAACTTTCAACGGCTACTTTAGAACGCTCACCTGGCTCACGAACAATATTTTTAATAGTAATTAAACCGTCAAAGATTTCTGGAACTTCTAACTCAAATAAACGAGCTAAGAACTCAGTGGCCGTACGAGACAAGATAATAACTGGATTGTTGTTACGCATATCCACTTTCTTAATTACCGCACGAACTGTTTCTCCTTTCTTGAAATAATCACTAGGAATTTGCTCCGTTTTAGGTAAGATTAACTCGTTACCTTCATCATCCAAGATCAATACTTCTTTTTTCCAGATTTGGTAAACTTCACCTGTTAAGATGTCACCCACTCTATCTTTATATAATTTGTATAAAGAATCTTTTTCTAACTCGTGAATCGTAGAAATTAAGTTTTGACGTAATGCCAATACTGCTCTACGACCAAAATCTTCCAATTGCATTTGCTCCGCAACTTCTTCCCCAATTTCAAAATCAGGCTCAATTTTTACCGCGTCATCAATAGAAATTTCTTTATTCTCATCCTCTACTTCGTGGTTGTGAACAATCTCTCTATTTCTCCAAATCTCAATATCTCCTTTGTCCGGATTGATAATAATATCATAATTCTCATCAGTACCAGTCATTTTAATAATCATCGAACGAAACACTTCTTCCAAAATGTTCATCATGGTTACCCTGTCAATGTTTTTGAATTCCTTAAAATCCGAAAACGACTCAATAAGTTGATCTGTATTCATCATAATTCTAACTATTATATATCCGTTTAGCTAAACGAAATATTAATTTTTGACTCTTTAATATCTTCCTGAGACAAACCAATGGCGTCTCCTTTTTTCACATTTTCTAAAGCATCACTCTTAATGACTACCTCTTCTACTTCTAAACTAATTTTTGGATCTTCAACCCCCGTAATTTTTGCGTTAAACACACCTTCGTCAATCATTACAACACGAATGCTGCGTCCAACGTTTTTTTCGTACTGTTTGAAAACCTTAAAGGGTTTATCTAAGCCTGGTGAAGACACATTTAATTCAAAATCTTGTTCTTCACGATCCAAACTTGATTCAATTCCACGACTCACTTTAATGCAATCCGTAATAGGAAGACCTCCAATAGCATCAACTAAGACGTTAATTTTATTTCCTCCACTAATTTTTAAATCCACTAAGAATATTTCTGTATTCTGAATGGTTTCATCAATTATTTCACGTACTGTTGACTCTTGTATCATTTTTAGTCTTCTAAAAATCAGCTCCTTAAACCCAAATTAGATTTCCTGACTTTTCGAAAAAAGTTAGGATAATAAAAAGAGGGGTTTATTGACCCCTCTTTCTCCATTCCTCTAATTTCGCGGCAAAAATACGGAATTCCTTTGAATTTCAATTGATTTAATCGGATAATTTTATTTACTCCATTCGGACTTGTTATTCATCAAAATAAAAATTGAGTGTCTTGACGATTGCCTTATTTTTGCCTCTGCAAAAAATTCAAATTATGAAAACGCTTATTCAAGATTTCTCTAAACATTTAGCCGATGCTTTAGTTATTGGAAAAAATGCCAACCTTACCCCCAATATCAAAACATTTAAGAATGTTTTGATTACTGGAATGGGCGGCTCTGGAATTGGAGGAACCGTGGTAGCCCAATTAGCTACAAACGTAAGCGTTCCTATTGCGGTTAATAACACCTATGATTTACCTTCTTGGGTAGATGAAAACACCCTAGTTATAGGGTCTACGTATTCTGGGAATACTGAGGAAACCATTAGTGTGGTAGAAGCGGCTATTGCAAAAGGTGCCGAAGTTGCTTTTGTAACCTCTGGAGGCAGAGCAGGAGAACTATCCGAAAAGCATAACTTGAATCAAATTGTTTTAGTGGGTGGAAACCCGCCAAGATCACAATTTGCATATTCTGTGGTTTCGCAAATGTTTTTATTAAACCACTATGGAATTACCTCTTTTGAAATAGAAAAAGAAATCAATGCCACCATTGATCTATTAGATAGAGAAGAAGAAACAACCATTTCTGAATCGAGAACAATTGCAGAAGAAATTGCGAACACCATGCCTATTATATACTGTGCTGCAGGATATGATGGAGTAGCCACGCGTTTTCGCCAACAATTAAATGAAAACTCGAAGATGCTTTGTTGGCATCACGTTATTCCGGAAATGAACCACAACGAACTTGTGGGCTGGGCAGGCGGAAATGAAAATATGTCGGTAATAATTTTACGTAATGAAGACGATAGCGCTAAAAACCAACAGCGAATTGAAATCAATAAGAACATAATTTCACGTCACACCAACCAGATTTTTGAAATTTGGAGTAAAGGAGAGTCTAAAATTGCACGTTCATTCTACCATGTACATTTTGAAGATTGGATCTCCATGCACCTGAGTGAAATCAATGAAGTGGATGTAATGGAAATTGACTCCATCAACTTCTTAAAAGCGGAGTTAGCCAAATAATCACAGTAGGTCAGCACATTATGCCAAAAGTATTATTCAAAGATTTAGGTGAAATAGGGTACCAAGAGGCTTGGGATTATCAAACGGTTTTATTTGATAAAAGCGTGCAGCAAAAACTGGAAAACAGAGATAATCCAGAAGCTACGCCACCCGAGAATTATTTCTTATACGTAGAACACCCACACGTATATACTTTAGGTAAAAGTGGATCTTTAGACAATCTTTTACTCGATGAACAAGGATTAGCGGATAAAGGCGCTACCTTCCATAAAATTAACCGAGGTGGAGATATTACCTATCATGGTCCAGGTCAGGTTGTAGGCTACCCTATTTTGGACCTAGATCAATTCTCTCCAGATATTCATTTGTATCTTAGAAACATTGAGGAAGCGGTAGTTCGTTTATGTGCCGACTACGGAATTAATGGCCAACGTTTTGAAAAATACACAGGAGTTTGGATAGAACCCGGAACACCTCAGGAACGAAAAATTTGCGCTATTGGCGTAAAGACTTCCAGATGGGTTTCAATGCATGGTTTTGCGTTAAACGTAAATACCCAAATGGAATATTTTGGAAATATTGTTCCTTGCGGAATTACAGACAAGGATGTAACGTCTATTCAAAGAGAACTAGGTAGGGAGATTGACATGAACGAAGTAAAAGAACGCTTAAAAGGCCACTTTTCTGACATCATGGGTATGGATTTTGAGGATATGTAATACCTCAAAATCCCAAACCATACTTATAACTGGGCTACTTCTTCGTGTAAAACATAGGAAAACGACAGTTAAGACAATCCCCCAATTTTTCATGTAGTTACAAATGCAAAATTTGTCTTTTTCAAGACTCGGAAAGTGTAACACCTTTCAAATTCCAAATTCAAAAATATTCGGAATCACTCTAGATTGAATAGATTTCTGCTTGACCATTTCTACATTGCTTTTGGCGTGTGAATTCCATAGTAGGGATAAGAGAAAAATCAACGCTCCTATTAAAATTAACTTATTCATTATTTTCTATTCGTTCAAGACTTAGAAGTGTAATTTAAGTATGCAGTGTTTTAGTATAATTTCATGCCATATACACCTGAAAAACTACAGCCTCCAAATTTTTTTTTACCAATAAACCATAATTTATGACTTTGAGAGAGGGAATAAGGTTGGACTCATCCTCCGCCCAATCTAAAAGAGACCAGAACCAGAATATGTACCTCGCAAAAACCCAAACCAACAATAAACTCCATAGTGCCAGTTCTTATTCTTTAGGTAAATAATTGGTGATAAAATCTATTAAATTACAGATTCTTATAAATGGCACTTGTACAACCATTACCACCTATTAGAATCAATACAAAAAACCAAAAAGCCACAATGGAATGTTGTCTTTATAACCATGTTCAATTCCATCAGCAGCTACACAAGCATTCTCAATTCCAATTATTTGCTTTTTCGTTTTATTCCTTCCTCCATTTTCAAAGGTGTAAGTATTATCTACTAAAAAATCACCTTTAGATACCGAGTTGACCTGATGATTTAGCATCAATTGATTCATAAAAAAGGTTTCTATTACCGTACCAATAGAAGCTTCAATATTTGAATTTAGCGCATGTAGCAATACAGAGTTGTGTAGGTAAATTTTATCGGGTTTGGTTAAATAACTTGTTGGAGCTCCATTCTGCTTAATTCCTTTTGTTAAATTAGCTCTTTCCAATAGCTGTAGTATATGTAACAGCACATCTCTGCTAATATTGGTTTTCCTACTTAATTCTGAAATGTTTATTTTAAAATGAACACTATCCGCAATAAGTGAAATAAGCTTTCTTAATTTCTGAGTCGTTTGATAATTGATATTTTCTATGGAAGGCAAATCCGTTTCAATAATAACGTTAATGGTGTTTTTCAATCGTTCATAATACTGGCCCTCAGTTTCCATAAAGAATGGATATACCCCTTTTTCTAAATAGGTTTTGTACTGTGGAAATATAGATTTATCCCCAATTATTTGAGGGGAAATTTGATGATGATTTTGTAATAAATCTACCAAAGAATATTTTTCATAATTAACTCCATCTGATAGATTTAAAAATTCTCTAAATGAAAGCTCATGTAGCTTATAGATAGCAGCTCTTCTACTCAAGTCAACATCTGCCTTATGAATCTCTAATGCAGACGAACCCGAAAAAACAATTTTCAAATCGGAATACGTATCATATAGGTTCTTTATTTCAATGGCCCATAATGGATATTTGTGCACCTCATCAATAAAAAGATTCCTACCTCCATTTATGTAAAACTCTTCCGCTAATTCAAACAATCTATTTCTCGTGAAATAGTAATCATCCATTGATATATAAAGGGCCGCGTACGAATTTCCAAAAGTCTTTTTAATCTATTGCAACATCAAGGTTGTTTTCCCCGTACCTCGCGCACCAGTAATTCCAATTAATCTATCGTTCCATTTTATTTCATGAAACAAATACCGAATGAAATCCAAATCGATCTTCGATATTTTGATATTTGAATACTTGAAAAGTGTTTGCATAACTACATTTGGTGGTTGGACACAACAAAAATAGGCAACTAATGTTGTTTTAAAACAACATTTTTTTAAATGCCGCAGTAAAATCTAACAATACAAATAACCACAACATCCGTATAATGTGACACTTTTATTCAATAAAACGTAAATGCATTGACATAAATTAAGATTAATAGTATTAGTAGGTTGATGCTTTTAACTTTAAAATCATTAAAAATTACTCCCATAATAAACCCTAAAACCAATAAGTTCCACCTATATATAAAATCCGTTAAAACATAGCCGTTCCCTACAGAAATCCATTAATTTTGCAGGCTTAAAATTACTTGGAAATGTATCGTACGCACACTTGTGGAGAATTGAATATTAAGAATGTAGGTCAAACTGTTACCCTATCAGGTTGGGTACAACGTACCCGTAAATTGGGAGGGATGACTTTTGTTGATTTACGTGACCGTTACGGAATTACGCAATTGGCATTTAATAGTGACGAAAATGAAGCTTTAAGTACTGAAGCTACTAAGCTAGGTCGTGAGTTTGTGATTTCTATTGAGGGTGAAGTTATTGAGCGTTCCAGTAAAAACAAAAAAATGCCTACCGGTGAAATCGAGATTAAAATCGAGAAATTAACCGTGTTAAATCAAGCTAAAGTTCCACCTTTTACCATTGAAGACGACACCGATGGCGGAGAGGAAATTAGAATGAAGTACCGTTACCTTGATTTACGTAGAAATCCACTACAAGAAAACATGCGTTTACGTCATAAATTGACGTTAGAAACACGTAATTTCCTAGATAGCCGCGAGTTCTTAGATATGGAAACGCCTTACCTAATCAAGTCTACTCCAGAAGGAGCACGTGATTTTGTGGTTCCATCCCGTATGAATCCAGGTGAGTTTTATGCTTTACCACAATCGCCTCAAACGTTCAAACAATTATTGATGATTAGCGGGTACGACCGTTATTTCCAGATTGTGCGTTGTTTTAGAGATGAAGATTTACGTGCCGATCGTCAGCCAGAATTTACACAGATTGATTGCGAAATGGCATTTGTAGATCGTGAAGATATTCTAAACACTTTCGAAGGATTAGCCAAACATCTATTCAAGAAACTGAAAAATGTAGAGCTTCCGGAATTTCCAAGAATGAAGTATGTAGATGCTATCAAGAATTACGGTTCTGATAAACCAGATACCCGTTTTGGAATGGAATTCCAGTACCTAACAGAATTAACCAAAGGAAAAGACTTTAAAATCTTTGAAGAAGCAGAAACTGTTATTGGAATTGTAGCTAAAGGTTGCGCATCATACTCTAGAAAAGAATTAGACAAACTGATTGATTTTGTGAAACGTCCACAAGTAGGTGCGTTAGGATTGGTTTGGGTAAAATTTAACGAAGACGGATCGGTAAAATCATCGGTAGATAAATTTTATAGCCAAGAAGATTTAAAAGCTTGGGGCGCATTAGACAACGCACAACCAGGCGATTTAATGCTAGTAATGAGTGGGGAATTAGCCAAAACGCAAAACGCCATGAACGTGCTACGTTTAGAAATGGGTGACCGATTAGGATTACGTGACGGTGGATTCTCTCCGTTATGGGTAGTTGATTTCCCTTTATTAGAATGGGACGAAGAAAGTGGTCGTTACCATGCCATGCACCACCCGTTTACCAGTCCAATACCTGCCGACATGGATAAATTAGCTACTGATCCTAAAAACGTTTTTGCCGATGCATATGACATGGTAATTAACGGTGTTGAATTAGGAGGTGGTTCTATTAGAATTCATGACAAAACCATTCAAAGTCAAATGTTTGATGCTTTAGGATTTACTAAAGAAGAAGCAGAAGCACAGTTTGGATTCTTATTAAACGCCTTTGAATACGGAGCACCGCCCCACGGTGGAATTGCTTTTGGATTAGATAGAATTGCAGCCGTAATTTCGGGTCAGGAATCCATTAGAGATTTCATTGCGTTCCCTAAAAACAACTCAGGTAGAGATGTAATGATTGACTCGCCATCGCCAATTGATGAAACTCAATTAGATGAGTTAACTTTACAGGTGGTAAAAACCGAACAAGAAGATTAAAACCAAATTATGATAAAGCGAATTAAATGGGCCGCACTTTTCTTAATGCTAGGAATGATATTGCCTACATTTACCAGTTGTGAGCAACCGCCAGTTGTAAATCCCAACCCGGACCTTACGGCAAATATTGTGGGGAGTTATAATGGTAATTACGTGGTAAATTACGAAGCAAATCCATCGGATAACTTCTCTAGTCAAATTACGCTTTTGATTTCTCGAATAGACACGAAAAAAATAAAGGTGGATGCACAGGGCGGAGATTCATTTGAATGTACGCTGAGTGGAACCCCAAATAATTTAACACTTTCCAATATCACCAATACTACAGGAGCCTACAGTTCGGCAGATAACATTGAAGGGTATTATGTGAATGGCACGCTATATTACAAGGTTACTGGAATAGTAAACGGAGGAAACTTCTATGCGGAATTTACGGTTATTTAAATCCATCATACTTGCTATTTGTACCATAGCACTAGTTTCTTGTGGTGAAGAAAAGAAAGAAAGGCCCGTTAAAAATGGCATTGATGCGGAGATTTTAAACCTTCAAGATTCTACGCTTTACTTTTATAGTTTAACTCCTCCATTAAATGAAATTAAAGGAAAGGAACCATCCTTCCATCTCACCATTGATACTGATTCTAATGGCATTTTTGTCCGCCCCTTAGACTTGGTAGAAGGGTACTACTTTTTGGAGTATGATCATTTCAAATCGCTCTATTTTATTCAAAAAGGGAAACGACTTTCTTTAGATTTTGATGTACAAAAACCTAGCGTTGAGCCAGATTTTTCGGGGAAACTAAAGTATGAGTCTCGTTATTTATACGGTCGCTATCTAGCGCATGCGCAATTCAAAGCTAAAGAATCTTCTTACTTTGCTTATTCTGAAGCTGATTTTGTAAATGAGGTTACGCAAATGCGTGGCAGATTAGATACTGCTTTGGTCATGTATATTACCTGTCTCTTATACACATCTGACGCTGCCGACGATCTACTCTGTGTA
>OLHJ01000564.1_pt1 | contig 11482 bp, 1 predicted proteins | sample 1609491 | NCBI WGS metagenome assembly OLHJ01 (sample SAMN05416861, study PRJEB24817) | seawater metagenome | isolation source: Sea water | place: Canada:Atlantic | collected 2013-11
CAGGTCTTCTCTAAAGAGGGTCACTCGCAGAAGTTGACAGAGTCCTGGCAAAGAATCGTCCACAATAGCCGAGTCAAAGGGCTGCCAGAGGAGGCGTCAATCCAACAAAGATCCAAAGAAGGCAATCCCGACGAAGTACGGAGGATACTTGAGTCAAAACAACTCACGCAATATCTCCTCCTAGTGTCCTGAAGTCCTCGTGCTGCCAACAATAGCTGCCGCTTGCTCAGGCTCGTCTTCCTCGGCGCTCGTCTTCCAACAAGAATGCGAATGAACTGATTGTATTCTGGCCAGCCAGCTGCCTTTTATGCGGAGCAAAACACGTGTTCCCCACGCCGGCGGAGTTCCGGGAACCAGCGCGCGCCACTTACTAAAAGAAGCAAAAGTTGCCACCAAAAGAGGCAACTTGGGGAAGTGAGCGGTTTCGCGCGAACGGGAGAACGAAAGGAGGCGCCGAATCGGGGGCAGTTGTTTCTTGCCCAGGCGGCAAGAGGACCTCCGAAGGAGAACACCTTCGAGTCAGAGGTAGAATAAAGAGATGAAGAAAGAATCGAGAGTCCTTGCGCGCACGCTAGTCCTCACAGATTCCTGACACCCCCCAACTCTGACACGAAGTGTCAAACAATCCACAGTAGAAAACAACGAAGTAGTTGGCCAGAATCAGAAGCTCCCTGACAGGCCTCCCCCCAATTGTATGGGCAAGTGAGGGAGGCACCGAGTGCCAGGGAGGGGCTCACGCCATCACAAAGGCGCGAAGGTGCTCAAAGGTGACCTTGGGCAGGACCTTGGTGAGCATGTCAGCCGGCATGTCTGCCGACTTGAGGTGGGCGACCGAGATCTGCTTCTCGGCGGCGAACTCTTGGACCTTGTGGTACTTCATGCGGATGTGCTTGATCTTGTCCACACGGCCACGGCGGTAGGCCCACTGGATGGCGCTCGTGTTGTCACACTGCAGAGGCGTGGGCACGGGCTGGCTATAGCCCAGTTCCGCCAGGAGGTGCCGGAATCCCACCGCGTCCTTGGCCAGGTGGTGGAGGCCGATGAACTCGGCCTCGCCCGTGGAGACTGGCACGTAGTCCTGCTTGTGCACGTTCCAGTTGATGGGCGCGCCCGCCAGAAGGGTGAAGTAGCCGCTGAAGGTGCGGCTGTCATGGCAGTTTCCACCGTGGCTGGCGTCCGAGTTGCCCCTCAGGAGGACGTCGTCTCCTCCCCGGTAGCAGAGACCCAAGTGCCGAGTGCCCTTGAGGTACCGCAGGACGCGCTTGGCGCACTTCCAGTGGTAGAGGCCAGGGTTGTTGGAGAACGAGGAGAGGAGCCGAGTGGCCACGAGAATGTCCGGCCTGACCGTCTGCGAGAGGTAGTTCAGCAGGCCAACCAGCTGAGCGTAGGGGAGCTTGGCGCACTCGGCCGCCTCGTCAGAGTCGGCCTTGGGCACGTAGTACTGCAGAGGTCGGGCCGTCACAGCCATCGGCGTGGGGCGGCTCGTGGCGTGGAGGATGTTGAAGCGGTCCAGCGCCTGGAGAATGCGCTCGGGCATCGAGAGGTGGATGTTGCCCGTCTGCGGGTCACGCTTGACCATGTAGCCAATGTAGCTCGTCATCGCCTCGTCAGAGCCGATATCGTAGAGGTTCTCCATGAAATCGACGAACTTCTGGCGCTCCTCAGGCACTCCAGCAGTGGCCACATCGTCGGCAAACACGCCTACGATCAGGACCAGACGGCCGGCGTCATCCTTCTTGTACCACAAGCAGGGTGCCTTGACGCAGGCAGTGAGGCCATACTGGCGCAAATCGCCCGAAATGGCCTCGTCGAGGTTGTGCGGCCCCTGGCGACAGCCGTAGACTGTCATGAGCATCTCCAGGCCAATGTTGGTGACGCCATGGCTGCGAAGATCAGCCAGCTTCTGGCGCACGTCGGCGGGCAGGAAGGGCTCCATCCACTTGTAGAGGCGAAGGAACATGCGCTCCTTCATGGGAATCTGCAAGAAGGCCGACTTGAAGTCCATGGCGAACGGCTGGAACTTCTCCGCCGCACAGAGGGCAATGAAGGTCCGGAAGTGGCGCGGTTGCAGGGTGTCGGCAAAGGTGTTGTCGTACTGCCACCAGTTCTGACGGTCGCCACGGACCACGTGGCGGCACTTGGTCTTCTCGTAGGTTCCGTCAGCCGAGAACTTGTCTCGGAAGAAGGTGAAGGAGTCGAGCGCCTCCTCGCCGTCGGGCATGACCGCCGGCCGCACGACGCCCTTGTTGAAGATGTTCTCCATCTCCACCTCCAGAGCCTTGTAGTAGCGATCCTTCTGCGCACACTTGTTCACGTCGTTCATCGTGCCCGGCGTGTGGCGGAAGTAGTACACCGGCTCGGCGTCGGGCCCACTCTGAGAGCTAGTGTGGGCAATCGACAGGAGACAGTGCACGTCGAAGGGCTTCTCCAAGGGAGGCAGAGTGGCGGGCGAGGGCACGTCGGGCACGGGCTCTTCCACAAACGGCTCCCCAAAGAGGGCGTCGTCGTCGTCGTCGTCGTCGTCGTCCGCCGCGCGGGCGCTGCGGGCGTTGGTTGCCTCCCAGAAGTTGGAGGGCTTTCGAGTGGCTCGGCCACGGGAAGTCGTCCCAATCACTGAGCCTGGTGCCACACTGCTCTGACTCAGTTCAGAGTAGGAAAAGGCACCCGCCTCCGTCGAGTGGGACCGCTCCTCTTGCCGAGAGCGGCCAGAGTTGCGAGCGATGGGAGCTGCCGGCTGCCTACGAGGGGCTGCCTGCTGCTGACTCTCCTCAGTCATCGGAGAGGACTCCTCCTCGAGACGGGAGAGGTCGGAAGGGCCATCGGGGAAGGAGGCCTCCTCCTGAGGGCTGGTCTGACCAGCCCCGTCGTCTTCTCCGAGCCAGGCCTCTCGCACAATCGAGAGGGGGCCTTCGAGACCCGAGTCATCAGGACTCCAGTCAGCACCCTCGCGAGAGAAGCGGTGGCCTTGCTCCACGTCCTGAGTGAGCGAGTCGTCACAGTCGTCGGCGACCAAGCCGAGGCGCACAGCGCCCTGGCCTGGCTCGTACTTGCTCGGGAAGAAGATGTCGTGAGAGATGTCCACCCTGCCGTCGGCATACTGGACGATGCCCCCCTTGACACCCAGAGGGTGGCCGAGGAACACAGCCGGGAGAGCAGAGTCGGCCATCTTGCCGCCTCGGGCGCCCTTGCGCTGGAGAACGAAGCAGAGCGCCCCCCAGGGCTGAGGGAAGAGCACCTCGGGCTTCTTGCCAAAGTAGGCAATGTAGGGGCTCTGGATGGGCTCGCCGCTGTTCTTCTTCGTCGAGCACATGGAGATCACCGCCGCAGCGTGGGGTGCTGCCCAGGGCCAGTAGGAACGGGGCAGGCGGCTCTCGCTCAACAGGGCAACCATCTTGGACGTGAACTGTCCCTGACGGGCCTCGGCAATGCCGTTCTGCTGCGGCGAGTAGGCCACGGTCGCCTCCTCGTTGACGCCGTACCTCTTGAGGAGGTCCTTGTAGAGGTCACTCGCCACAAACTCGCCGTCACTGCGAGCCACAATTGGTGCGCCGTACCGCCTGAAGAGGCGTTCAATGATGGGCACCAGCTCCTCAGCGAAGCGAGTGAAGGTCGGCAGGAAGGCCAGCGGGTAGCGGGAGAACTCGTCGAGCACCACGAGAATGTTGGTCTCGCCGTGGATGCCACCCTTGTTGGGGACGTTGTCGATCACCCAGGCTTCGTTGACGGCCGTGGCGGGGTTGAGAGCCTTCTTGGGGAAGGACTTGCGTCGCATCTGCGTGCGCAGACACGTCTCGCAGGAGCGAATCTCAAAGTCGTGGGGGCAGGCCGCATCCGACGAGTCCTCGGAGTCGTCCTCGTCGGAGGCAGGAGCGGTGAGAGTGACGTTGGCAATGGCGTCGGCCGAAGCCACCACATCGGCGCGATGGCCGAAAGCGCGGTGGAACTGGGCGGGCGTGAGCGAGTGCTCGCGCGCGACGCGGGCCTTGGCGGCAAAGTCCGGCAGGCGCTCCATGGCCTGAACAATTCGTCCACGGAGCAGGAGGTCCTCGCGCTGATCGTAGCCGAGGGCCAGGCGGTGGTCACCCACGGCAATGAAGCTCTCGTCCGGTGAGCCGACATGCAGAGCGCCCGAGGCGTAGGCTGCCTTCGGGCTCAGGAGGTCGTCTGCCAGTTCCGGAACAAAGAGAACGTTCGTGAGGGTGACGAGCACGTCGGGCAGGCCGGCGGCCTGCGCAACGCGCAGCTTGATGGTGCCCATGCCGACCGCCTTGGTGGAGGATTCCTTTCCTCCGAAGGTAATCGTCACAGAGACGGGCTCCAGTGAGTGAAACCACTCGGCATGGCTCGTCATGGTCATGTCGGCTCCAGTGTCGCAGAGGAAGCTCACGTCTTCCACAGAGGCGGCGGCGCTGGCGGCAGAGGCGGCCGAGGAGGAGGACTCCTTCCAGGCAGCGACCTCGATTCCAGAACGAGGAGGGCTCGGAGCAGGCAGAACGCCAGTGTCGCGGGCGACAGGCGAGACGGAGTAGTTGGAAGCCTTGGTGTATTGCTTGCCGTCCGCCAGCGTCAGGGTGCTGCCGGCGGGCATGGCGACGAGCGCCGACTCAGGGAAGTGGGTGAACACCTGAGTCAGCCAGTTGAGGGCGCGGCACTGGGAGGTCGAGTGGTCTCGATGGCAGTACTCGCAGGGTCCCTGCTTGGCCGGGTTGAAGACACCGTCCTTCTGGAACTGCTGCGAGACCGTCTTCTTCTTCTTCTTGGCCTTGTCGCTGCCCTGACCTCCGCCACCACCTCCAGAAGAGCTCGGAGGAGATGACTGCTTGGAGTCAGAGGCAGAAACGGTGCCAACAATGCCAGTGTCAAGAGCCTTGACCAGGGGTGCAGTGTTCCTCGTCGAGGGCCTGCTCCTCGTGAAGGAGCTCACGAGTTTGTCCACATCAAAGTCGGCAGCGAAGACGTCGTGGTTGGTGACCGCGAGATGGGCAACCATCGAAGAGTGGCCATGTTGCACGTAGTACTCCAGGAAGGCCCGTTGCAGAGCTTCGGTGTCGTCACCAACGTTCTTCCTGAGATCAGAGAAGTGCCGAGTAAAGGTGGCCACGCCAGCGCGCAACGATTCGGGAGTGTAGTTCGAGCCCACGGAGGCCAATGCCGCCTTCGTCAGGCGGAGCCGTTGCTCCGCCAGCGAGCCAAGACAAATCTGCTTGACGCGCTGGTAGAGCTTCAGAGGTTGGAAGGTTTCCCACTCAGGCCACTCGAGCACCTCTGCAGGAAAGAGCATCTGCCAAAGTACCTGCGTGAAGCGCCGAGTAGAAGTGGAGGTCTTGATCAGAGCGGCCTCGTTGGCGGCGTTGGTCCGTTTCCGGTCCTCCGTCAAAGTAGGGCGCTCAAGGATGTCAGCCAAAGAGTACTCTGGAAGGGTTCCAGCGACAGTCGCATTAGGAACATGGTTCTCCTGGAACAAGGCAGCCAGAGTGCCAGTGTAGAATCTGAGGAGACTGAAGAGAGACCTCTCCATCCGCTGAAAGCCTTCTGCCTGCAGCTTCTCGAGCCTGGGCACAGAGGAGAATGCTGTCGCAATATCCGAGGGAGTTGCAGGGAAGAGATCGTCCCCTGCCATGGTGAAGCTGAGTGAAACAAAGCTTGGTGCTGATAACGTGTCAGAATAGAGTAGTTACCTCGCCCTAGAAGTAGAGCAACAGGTCTTCTCTAAAGAGGGTCACTCGCAGAAGTTGACAGAGTCCTGGCAAAGAAACGTCCACAATAGCCGAGTCAAAGGGCTGCCAGAGGAGGCGTCAATCCAACAAAGATCCAAAGAAGGCAATCCCGACGAAGTACGGAGGATACTTGAGTCAAAACAACTCACGCAATATCTCCTCCTAGTGTCCTGAAGTCCTCGTGCTGCCAACAATAGCTGCCGCTTGCTCAGGCTCGTCTTCCTCGGCGCTCGTCTTCCAACAAGAATGCGAATGAACTGATTGTATTCTGGCCAGCCAGCTGCCTTTTATGCGGAGCAAAACACGTGTTCCCCACGCCGGCGGAGTTCCGGGAACCAGCGCGCGCCACTTACTAAAAGAAGCAAAAGTTGCCACCAAAAGAGGCAACTTGGGGAAGTGAGCGGTTTCGCGCGAACGGGAGAACGAAAGGAGGCGCCGAATCGGGGGCAGTTGTTTCTTGCCCAGGCGGCAAGAGGACCTCCGAAGGAGAACACCTTCGAGTCAGAGGTAGAATAAAGAGATGAAGAAAGAATCGAGAGTCCTTGCGCGCACGCTAGTCCTCACAGATTCCTGACACCCCCCAACTCTGACACGAAGTGTCAAACAATCCACAGTAGAAAACAACGAAGTAGTTGGCCAGAATCAGAAGCTCCCTGACAGGCCTCCCCCCAATTGTATGGGCAAGTGAGGGAGGCACCGAGTGCCAGGGAGGGGCTCACGCCATCACAAAGGCGCGAAGGTGCTCAAAGGTGACCTTGGGCAGGACCTTGGTGAGCATGTCAGCCGGCATGTCTGCCGACTTGAGGTGGGCGACCGAGATCTGCTTCTCGGCGGCGAACTCTTGGACCTTGTGGTACTTCATGCGGATGTGCTTGATCTTGTCCACACGGCCACGGCGGTAGGCCCACTGGATGGCGCTCGTGTTGTCACACTGCAGAGGCGTGGGCACGGGCTGGCTATAGCCCAGTTCCGCCAGGAGGTGCCGGAATCCCACCGCGTCCTTGGCCAGGTGGTGGAGGCCGATGAACTCGGCCTCGCCCGTGGAGACTGGCACGTAGTCCTGCTTGTGCACGTTCCAGTTGATGGGCGCGCCCGCCAGAAGGGTGAAGTAGCCGCTGAAGGTGCGGCTGTCATGGCAGTTTCCACCGTGGCTGGCGTCCGAGTTGCCCCTCAGGAGGACGTCGTCTCCTCCCCGGTAGCAGAGACCCAAGTGCCGAGTGCCCTTGAGGTACCGCAGGACGCGCTTGGCGCACTTCCAGTGGTAGAGGCCAGGGTTGTTGGAGAACGAGGAGAGGAGCCGAGTGGCCACGAGAATGTCCGGCCTGACCGTCTGCGAGAGGTAGTTCAGCAGGCCAACCAGCTGAGCGTAGGGGAGCTTGGCGCACTCGGCCGCCTCGTCAGAGTCGGCCTTGGGCACGTAGTACTGCAGAGGTCGGGCCGTCACAGCCATCGGCGTGGGGCGGCTCGTGGCGTGGAGGATGTTGAAGCGGTCCAGCGCCTGGAGAATGCGCTCGGGCATCGAGAGGTGGATGTTGCCCGTCTGCGGGTCACGCTTGACCATGTAGCCAATGTAGCTCGTCATCGCCTCGTCAGAGCCGATATCGTAGAGGTTCTCCATGAAATCGACGAACTTCTGGCGCTCCTCAGGCACTCCAGCAGTGGCCACATCGTCGGCAAACACGCCTACGATCAGGACCAGACGGCCGGCGTCATCCTTCTTGTACCACAAGCAGGGTGCCTTGACGCAGGCAGTGAGGCCATACTGGCGCAAATCGCCCGAAATGGCCTCGTCGAGGTTGTGCGGCCCCTGGCGACAGCCGTAGACTGTCATGAGCATCTCCAGGCCAATGTTGGTGACGCCATGGCTGCGAAGATCAGCCAGCTTCTGGCGCACGTCGGCGGGCAGGAAGGGCTCCATCCACTTGTAGAGGCGAAGGAACATGCGCTCCTTCATGGGAATCTGCAAGAAGGCCGACTTGAAGTCCATGGCGAACGGCTGGAACTTCTCCGCCGCACAGAGGGCAATGAAGGTCCGGAAGTGGCGCGGTTGCAGGGTGTCGGCAAAGGTGTTGTCGTACTGCCACCAGTTCTGACGGTCGCCACGGACCACGTGGCGGCACTTGGTCTTCTCGTAGGTTCCGTCAGCCGAGAACTTGTCTCGGAAGAAGGTGAAGGAGTCGAGCGCCTCCTCGCCGTCGGGCATGACCGCCGGCCGCACGACGCCCTTGTTGAAGATGTTCTCCATCTCCACCTCCAGAGCCTTGTAGTAGCGATCCTTCTGCGCACACTTGTTCACGTCGTTCATCGTGCCCGGCGTGTGGCGGAAGTAGTACACCGGCTCGGCGTCGGGCCCACTCTGAGAGCTAGTGTGGGCAATCGACAGGAGACAGTGCACGTCGAAGGGCTTCTCCAAGGGAGGCAGAGTGGCGGGCGAGGGCACGTCGGGCACGGGCTCTTCCACAAACGGCTCCCCAAAGAGGGCGTCGTCGTCGTCGTCGTCGTCGTCGTCCGCCGCGCGGGCGCTGCGGGCGTTGGTTGCCTCCCAGAAGTTGGAGGGCTTTCGAGTGGCTCGGCCACGGGAAGTCGTCCCAATCACTGAGCCTGGTGCCACACTGCTCTGACTCAGTTCAGAGTAGGAAAAGGCACCCGCCTCCGTCGAGTGGGACCGCTCCTCTTGCCGAGAGCGGCCAGAGTTGCGAGCGATGGGAGCTGCCGGCTGCCTACGAGGGGCTGCCTGCTGCTGACTCTCCTCAGTCATCGGAGAGGACTCCTCCTCGAGACGGGAGAGGTCGGAAGGGCCATCGGGGAAGGAGGCCTCCTCCTGAGGGCTGGTCTGACCAGCCCCGTCGTCTTCTCCGAGCCAGGCCTCTCGCACAATCGAGAGGGGGCCTTCGAGACCCGAGTCATCAGGACTCCAGTCAGCACCCTCGCGAGAGAAGCGGTGGCCTTGCTCCACGTCCTGAGTGAGCGAGTCGTCACAGTCGTCGGCGACCAAGCCGAGGCGCACAGCGCCCTGGCCTGGCTCGTACTTGCTCGGGAAGAAGATGTCGTGAGAGATGTCCACCCTGCCGTCGGCATACTGGACGATGCCCCCCTTGACACCCAGAGGGTGGCCGAGGAACACAGCCGGGAGAGCAGAGTCGGCCATCTTGCCGCCTCGGGCGCCCTTGCGCTGGAGAACGAAGCAGAGCGCCCCCCAGGGCTGAGGGAAGAGCACCTCGGGCTTCTTGCCAAAGTAGGCAATGTAGGGGCTCTGGATGGGCTCGCCGCTGTTCTTCTTCGTCGAGCACATGGAGATCACCGCCGCAGCGTGGGGTGCTGCCCAGGGCCAGTAGGAACGGGGCAGGCGGCTCTCGCTCAACAGGGCAACCATCTTGGACGTGAACTGTCCCTGACGGGCCTCGGCAATGCCGTTCTGCTGCGGCGAGTAGGCCACGGTCGCCTCCTCGTTGACGCCGTACCTCTTGAGGAGGTCCTTGTAGAGGTCACTCGCCACAAACTCGCCGTCACTGCGAGCCACAATTGGTGCGCCGTACCGCCTGAAGAGGCGTTCAATGATGGGCACCAGCTCCTCAGCGAAGCGAGTGAAGGTCGGCAGGAAGGCCAGCGGGTAGCGGGAGAACTCGTCGAGCACCACGAGAATGTTGGTCTCGCCGTGGATGCCACCCTTGTTGGGGACGTTGTCGATCACCCAGGCTTCGTTGACGGCCGTGGCGGGGTTGAGAGCCTTCTTGGGGAAGGACTTGCGTCGCATCTGCGTGCGCAGACACGTCTCGCAGGAGCGAATCTCAAAGTCGTGGGGGCAGGCCGCATCCGACGAGTCCTCGGAGTCGTCCTCGTCGGAGGCAGGAGCGGTGAGAGTGACGTTGGCAATGGCGTCGGCCGAAGCCACCACATCGGCGCGATGGCCGAAAGCGCGGTGGAACTGGGCGGGCGTGAGCGAGTGCTCGCGCGCGACGCGGGCCTTGGCGGCAAAGTCCGGCAGGCGCTCCATGGCCTGAACAATTCGTCCACGGAGCAGGAGGTCCTCGCGCTGATCGTAGCCGAGGGCCAGGCGGTGGTCACCCACGGCAATGAAGCTCTCGTCCGGTGAGCCGACATGCAGAGCGCCCGAGGCGTAGGCTGCCTTCGGGCTCAGGAGGTCGTCTGCCAGTTCCGGAACAAAGAGAACGTTCGTGAGGGTGACGAGCACGTCGGGCAGGCCGGCGGCCTGCGCAACGCGCAGCTTGATGGTGCCCATGCCGACCGCCTTGGTGGAGGATTCCTTTCCTCCGAAGGTAATCGTCACAGAGACGGGCTCCAGTGAGTGAAACCACTCGGCATGGCTCGTCATGGTCATGTCGGCTCCAGTGTCGCAGAGGAAGCTCACGTCTTCCACAGAGGCGGCGGCGCTGGCGGCAGAGGCGGCCGAGGAGGAGGACTCCTTCCAGGCAGCGACCTCGATTCCAGAACGAGGAGGGCTCGGAGCAGGCAGAACGCCAGTGTCGCGGGCGACAGGCGAGACGGAGTAGTTGGAAGCCTTGGTGTATTGCTTGCCGTCCGCCAGCGTCAGGGTGCTGCCGGCGGGCATGGCGACGAGCGCCGACTCAGGGAAGTGGGTGAACACCTGAGTCAGCCAGTTGAGGGCGCGGCACTGGGAGGTCGAGTGGTCTCGATGGCAGTACTCGCAGGGTCCCTGCTTGGCCGGGTTGAAGACACCGTCCTTCTGGAACTGCTGCGAGACCGTCTTCTTCTTCTTCTTGGCCTTGTCGCTGCCCTGACCTCCGCCACCACCTCCAGAAGAGCTCGGAGGAGATGACTGCTTGGAGTCAGAGGCAGAAACGGTGCCAACAATGCCAGTGTCAAGAGCCTTGACCAGGGGTGCAGTGTTCCTCGTCGAGGGCCTGCTCCTCGTGAAGGAGCTCACGAGTTTGTCCACATCAAAGTCGGCAGCGAAGACGTCGTGGTTGGTGACCGCGAGATGGGCAACCATCGAAGAGTGGCCATGTTGCACGTAGTACTCCAGGAAGGCCCGTTGCAGAGCTTCGGTGTCGTCACCAACGTTCTTCCTGAGATCAGAGAAGTGCCGAGTAAAGGTGGCCACGCCAGCGCGCAACGATTCGGGAGTGTAGTTCGAGCCCACGGAGGCCAATGCCGCCTTCGTCAGGCGGAGCCGTTGCTCCGCCAGCGAGCCAAGACAAATCTGCTTGACGCGCTGGTAGAGCTTCAGAGGTTGGAAGGTTTCCCACTCAGGCCACTCGAGCACCTCTGCAGGAAAGAGCATCTGCCAAAGTACCTGCGTGAAGCGCCGAGTAGAAGTGGAGGTCTTGATCAGAGCGGCCTCGTTGGCGGCGTTGGTCCGTTTCCGGTCCTCCGTCAAAGTAGGGCGCTCAAGGATGTCAGCCAAAGAGTACTCTGGAAGGGTTCCAGCGACAGTCGCATTAGGAACATGGTTCTCCTGGAACAAGGCAGCCAGAGTGCCAGTGTAGAATCTGAGGAGACTGAAGAGAGACCTCTCCATCCGCTGAAAGCCTTCTGCCTGCAGCTTCTCGAGCCTGGGCACAGAGGAGAATGCTGTCGCAATATCCGAGGGAGTTGCAGGGAAGAGATCGTCCCCTGCCATGGTGAAGCTGAGTGAAACAAAGCTTGGTGCTGATAACGTGTCAGAATAGAGTAGTTACCTCGCCCTAGAAGTAGAGCAACAGGTCTTCTCTAAAGAGGGTCACTCGCAGAAGTTGACAGAGTCCTGGCAAAGAATCGTCCACAATAGCCGAGTCAAAGGGCTG
>OLHJ01000567.1_pt1 | contig 11429 bp, 8 predicted proteins | sample 1609491 | NCBI WGS metagenome assembly OLHJ01 (sample SAMN05416861, study PRJEB24817) | seawater metagenome | isolation source: Sea water | place: Canada:Atlantic | collected 2013-11
TCGTGGGCTCGGAGATGTGTATAAGAGACAGAGGCATTACAATAACAAAATGAAATTCGATAAAAAGGATTTAACTAATTCAGAATTAGTAGATATATATAAGGCATTGCTCCTCCCCAGATCTGTGGAAGAAAAAATGCTCATATTATTACGTCAAGGTAAAATCTCAAAGTGGTTCTCAGGTTGGGGACAAGAAGCAATTTCAGTAGGAGTAGGGCTCGCTATGGATGAGGATGAATACATTCTACCCATGCACCGAAACTTAGGTATTTTCACATCTAGAAATGTGCCTTTAGAAAGATTGTTTTCTCAATTTCAAGGAAAAATGAATGGCTTTACCAAAGGTAGAGATCGTTCTTTTCACTTTGGAACCAATGAGCATCATATTGTGGGAATGATTTCACACTTGGCGCAACAATTAGGAGTTGCTGACGGTATTGCTTTAGATAATCTTTTGGGTAAAAATGGTAAATCAACGGTTGTATTTACCGGAGACGGTGGTGCTAGTCAAGGTGATTTTCATGAGGCCTTAAATACAGCTTCCGTATGGGGATTACCTGTAATTTTTGTAATTGAAAACAACCAATGGGGTTTATCTACCCCAAGTTCAGAGCAATTCAATTTTGATACGTTTACGCTAAAAGGGCCATCTTACGGAATGGAAGCCCTTCAATTAGATGGGAACAACATTTTAGAAGTGTATCAAACCATGCGAGACTTAGCGAAAAGTCAAGAACAAAATCCTCGGCCTATTTTGGTGGAAATGATGACTTTTAGAATGCATGGTCATGAGGAAGCTTCGGGTACTAAATATTACCCAGAAGGACTACAAGACCAATGGAAACCTAAAGATCCAGTAGACAATTTTGAAGCTTTCTTGATGAAAGAGAAGGTATTAACTGCGGATCAAATCTTGCAAATAAGAAAAGAAACTAAAGCTCAAATTAATGAGGCCTGGGAGTCGGCATTTGCAGAACCCGCATTAGAATTTGATGAACAAAGAGAATTGAATGATGTGTATGCGCCATTCAACACTCCGTTAACTGATCCCTCCAGTTCAAAAGAAGAAGTACGATTAATTGATGCCATTCATGAAGGAATGGATTTGGCCATGGATAAGCACGATTCATTAGTGCTTATGGGACAAGACATTTCTGAGTATGGAGGTGTGTTTAAGGTTACTGAGGGGTTTAAAGAAAAATACGGATCAGAACGTGTACGTAATACGCCATTGTGTGAATCGGCCATTTTAGGTGCGGCTATTGGACTTTCTGTAAAGGGAAGAAAAGCCATGGTAGAAATGCAGTTTGCTGATTTTGTTAGTGAAGGAATTACCCAGATTACTAATAACATGGCTAAAATGCACTGGCGTTGGGGACAGAATGTTGATACTGTGGTTAGAATGCCTACTGGAGCGGGTGTGGGAGCTGGACCATTTCATTCACAAAGCAATGAAGCTTGGTTTACAAAGATTCCTGGATTAAAAGTGGTGTATCCTGCTTTTCCAGCAGATGCCAAAGGGTTGTTATTGAGATCATTCGAAGATCCTAATCCAGTACTATTCTTTGAACACAAAGCATTATACAGAAGTTTACGTCAAGAAGTGCCAAAGGGTTATTATACATTACCTATTGGAAAGGCAGCTACTGTTAAAAAAGGTAGTGATTTAACGATCATTACCTACGGAATGGGAGTGCATTGGGCTTTAGATGCATTAAAAAAGAATCCAAATATTAATGCAGACTTAATTGATTTAAGAACATTGTTACCTTTGGATGAAGAGGCAATAATTGCTTCCGTAAAGAAAACTGGTAAAGCTATTATTCTTCATGAGGATACTATGTTTAATGGTATGGGTGGTGAATTATCAGCGATTATTTCTGAGAAATGTTTCGAACAATTAGACGCTCCAGTAATGCGTGTGGCAAGTATGGATACTGCGGTTCCATTTGCAGGTGAATTAGAGAAACATTTCTTAGCAGACCATAGATTTGAATCGAAACTAAAAGAACTATTTGAATACTAAAAACCAACATTTAAGCTATTGGGAAACGCAGTCATTCCTTTCCTATGATGTTATCATAATAGGTGCAGGAATATCTGGTTTGTCCACGGCTATTTCTCTTGCAGAAAAATCCCCTAGCTTTTCTATTTTGGTATTGGAAAAATCATTATTTCCATCCGGAGCCAGCACCAAAAATGCTGGCTTCGCTTGTTTTGGGAGTTTATCTGAATTGCTGGCAGATATAGATCTAATGGGATCTGAAAACTGTTTGCAATTGGTGAAGCAAAGATGGAACGGGCTGCAAAAACTAAGAAGTAGATTTACAGATAATCAACTCGGGTATGAAGCTCTAGGCGGTTATGAATTGGTAAAGTTTTCGCAACCCAATTATTTGGCTCGAATGGATGAGGTGAATGCCTTGTTGCGTCCCGTTTTTATTGATTCCGTTTTTAAAGATGTTTCCATTCAGTTAATGGAAAAGGGTTTTAATACAGATGTTTTTGAAAGTTTAATATTTAATCCTTTTGAAGGACAAATTGATACAGGAAAAACAATAGACTCCCTGTGGCAAATGGCTTCGAAATTAGGTGTGAAAATTCTTACTGGTGCAAATGTTCATAGTGTAAGGGAAGGACAAGTGATTGTGAATTTTCAAGGTAAAATGACCCATTTTGAAGCCTCCATGGTAGTGTTGACCACAAATGCATTTACCAAACAATTAGTACCGGCAATTGAATTGGAACCCGGGCGAGGTCAGGTTCTAATTACACATCCTATTGAAAACCTAAAATGCAAAGGAACTTTTCATGTTGATGAAGGTTATTTTTATTTTAGAAATGTAGGGAACCGTTTGTTGTTAGGAGGGGGGAGAAACCTGGATATCAAAGGAGAACAAACCACAGCGTTTGGGATTAATCCCAAAATAGAAGAACATTTAAGGCAAATGTTGAAAAACGATTTATTGCCTGGTGTTGATTTTGAAATAGAAAGGCAATGGTCGGGTATTATGGCCTTTGGGAATGAAAAGAAACCTATTTTAGAGTGGTCGGATTCCAGAACTTTATTAGCCGTTAGGTTGGGTGGCATGGGAATGGCTATTGGTTCAGAATTAGGTGAATTAGCCAGTGATTTGGTACTGGATAAATTAGAAAAGAATTAAATATGAGTACACCAATACATCCTATCATTTCAGCAGAGGAATTGAAAAAATTGCGAGCCGCAAAAGATTTAGTTGTGGTAGATGCGAGTTATCCTAAGGGTTTAGATACCTACACCCAGGAACATATATCAGGAGCCTTGTTTGTGGATTTAGATACGGATTTGGCAGATATCAAATCGGATTTTGCATTGGGTGGTAGACATCCCTTACCCAAAGTAGAGGACTTTATTAAAGTGCTAAATAACCTCGGGATTAACAACGAAACCCATGTGGTGATTTACGATAGAATTAGTGGTGCATTTGCTTCTCGCATGTGGTGGATGCTTCGTTCTATGGGTCATAAAAAAGTTCAGGTTTTGGATGGAGGTTTTGCTGCAGCTAAGGCCTTAGGATTGCCAATGGCTTCAGGGGTGGAGAAAGCCAGTTTAAAAGCCAGTTATTCGGCAACTTCTTGGAATTGGGGAGTTAGTGAAATGACTGATATAGAAAATGCATTGAGTTCTTCGGGGCAAAAAGTTTTTGACGTTAGAGGCCCTGCAAGGTATAGAGGAGAAGTAGAGCCTATTGATACTATTGCAGGTCATATTGCGGGAGCTATTAATGCTCCTTTTGCTGATAATCTTACGGATAAGGGAACATTTAAATCACCTGAAATATTGAAAGCTCTGTTTGAAAAAGTGTTGGACGGAGTTGATTCTTGTAATACCATTTTTCATTGTGGATCTGGGGTAACGGCTTGTCATTCTATTTTGGCAATGGATATTGCGGGTATGGAAATCCCTTCCTTGTATGTGGGATCCTGGAGTGAATGGTCACGTAACAATAAACCGATGGCAACCCATGAATAGATTGGTATTAATTAGTATTTTGATTGGACTTATTGGATGTTCCAATCCAAAGGAATCGAGTTTACCGGAGGTAACTGGATTATGGAAATTACATTCCATGAAAATTAGAAATTCTGAAACCGGGGTTTGGAGCCACTACCGGGGTGGAATGCAAGGTTATTTGTTATACGATGGGAATCAAAATATGACCATTCATTTAACCGATAAAGACTACGAAAAAACGGATTTATCGTTCCCAAATTTCACGGATACCATTCCAGTAGAGGCATTGAAATATTTAACCAAGAGTTACTATTATATTGGAGAATATAAAATCTTAAACGACTCGATTGTGCAACATACTAGAATTTCACATTCAAACCCTGGCGATTGGGGTAAAGTGGTGAAACGCCATTTTACTCTTAAAGGAGATACTTTGGTGATTACTCCTACAGAGCAACGATTGGCGAATTTGGAGTTGAGTTGGGTGAGGTAATAAAATTTGGATTATTCTATATTGAAAATACCATTGTAAACGCTATATTGTGCCCTTTAATTCAATTTTAACTTTAAAAATCTTAGATGTTTAAAAGCTTTTTGTTCGCTATTATGTTATTGGCGATTTCTCCCCTATGTGCTCAGGTTTCTTTTGACAACCGAATGGAAATGGAAATACCATCCGATTATTATATTGATAACATTCATTCTTTGGGTAGGGATGGATTTGTGATTGTAAATCGCGGGCAAACTAGTACTAAGAGGTTATTGGAATGGAGATATGATTTTTATAATGTTAACCTAGAAAAGGAATTTGAAAAATCAATTTATATAGGAGACAAATTTAGGAAATGGGGAGAGTATAAAACGGAAACGCATGTACACCAGTTATTTAAAGAAAGTGGTGGTTTGTTTGATTTTGTCTCCGTTAATTTGGAAACCAATGAGTTAATTCAGGTTAAAGGGGATATCTCTGGTAAATTTAAGTTGGTGGGACTAACTGTTTTGGGTGATTATGCGGTATGTATTGCCTCGGATAAAAAAGTAACGCAATTGGCGGCTATAAATTGGAAAACGGGTGATTCAAAATTGATACCAATTTCAATTGAGGGTTTTAAATCAAACAGAACGCATTTAACACATATCCAGGTTTTAGAAGAATCACAAGAGTTTTTTGCTTATGTAACCGCTGTTATTTCAAAAACCGAAACAGAGAGCTATGTGGTTCGTTTGAATGCGGAAGGACAAAAACAAGATGTGTTTTCCATTGAGACTGAAGGAGGTGAAAATATTGCTTCTATCTCTGCAACGAAAACAGGTGCGGAAGAATACATTTTTACGGGAACCTATTCTCTCGATGAAATAAATCAATCACAAGGGGTATATTTTTTAGAAAGGAAATCTGGAAAGACGGGATTTAAGAATTTTGTCAAATTTCAGGATTTGGACAATTTTTTAAGTTATTTCCCTGGTTATGTGGGTTCAGATGTTGAAAAAAAAGAAGAAAAAGCCGAACGCAAAGGGAAGCAACTTCTCTTGAATTGCAATATTATTAGTCATGAAGTTGTTAAACAAGGTGATGAATATATCTTGCTCGGTGAAGTGTATTTTCCAACTTATATTATAAAAAAGCATTCGGATGGTACTACTAGTAAACAATTTGACGGTTATGATTACAACCACGCTTTTGTGGTTAAATTTGATAAAGAAGGAAGTGTGGTTTGGGATGATGGTTTTAAAATTAATATTTACAGTAAACCTCGAAAAGTAACGCAAATTATTTCAGTGGCTGAACAGAATGATACGAACATGAAAATGGTTTACGGAAGTGGAGGGAGTTATGTTTTTTCTAAATCATTAGACTATGAAACTGGAGAGGTGGTGGATATAGAAGAATCTAAAAAAATTGAAACTGGAACTGAAGAAGAGAAACTTAAATATAGTCAGTCGACTATCGAGTTTTGGTATGATAATTATTTTTTATCCTATGGTTACCAAGTAATAAAAAACAAAAACTCGAAAGACAAAAAGAAACGTAAGGTGTTTTATTTGGCAAAAGTGGGATTTTAGAATTTGATTGACAGGAAGGTAACTTCTCGTTTTTATTTTGAAATTGAAATTCATTCATTTTAGTATTTTTTCGTGAAATTTATCGCATGAAGAAATATATTCTAGTCATAGCGTCCGTTTTTGTTTTTGCCCTATCGTTAAAATCTCAAACCATTGTTACATTCTATACCAATCAGGGAAGTTTTGAATTAGAGTTATATGACACCCTAGTTCCCATTACGGCAAATAACTTCAAAACTTTGGTAAATGATAAGTTTTATGACGGTGTGATTTTTCATCGAATTATTTCGGGATTTATGATTCAAGGTGGAGATCCCACCGGAACGGGATCAGGTGGTCCTGGGTATTCGATTCCCGATGAGTTTGATAGTACTTTGTCAAATTTGGTGCAAACCATTTCTATGGCAAATGCAGGTCCAAATACAGGCGGGAGTCAGTTTTTTATTAATGTCGTAAACAATACCTATTTAGATTTTGATAAGCCTCCATCAACATCAAAACATCCTGTTTTTGGTAAGGTAATAGCGGGTTGGGATACGGTGAAAATTATTGAAAATGTACCAACAAATGGAAGTGATAGGCCTATTAGCGATGTCATAATGGATAGCGTTAGAGTAACTCAAATTCCGGCTAGTGTTGCTTCGCTAGAATTGGAAAATATTCTAGTGGAATTGTACCCTAACCCAGTGAATTCTAATTCTATTTTGAAAATACATGTTTCTAAAACAGAAAATGGATTAATTCAACTAATGGGGTTAGATGGTAAAGTGATTCAAAGTAAAAACATGGTTCTATATAATGGTTTGAATTCTTTAGGTATGAATGAAATGATTTCGGAAGAGTTACCTTCTGGTGTATACGTTCTAGCCATCCAGTACGGAAAAGAATGGAAAAATATTAAACTAATTAAGTAAATCTCAATTAGTCTTTTTACGTTTACTATTAGCTATCAAAATTCCAGTAAATATCAATCCCGCGCAAATAATGTGTAACCAACCGATGGGCTCATCTAGAATGAAAAAGGCTAAGGCTCCACTAAAAATAGGAAGGGTGTAATAAACCATTCCAGCTTCACTTGGACCAATATTCAGAATGGATTTGTTCCAAAGTACGAAAGCCGCTAAGGATGCAAATACGCCCACATAACCAATAGAAAGTACAGTAGAGGTGGTGTATGTTACTTCGGGAGCCGTAAAGTAATCCCATACGTAAACGGGAGACAGAAATACTAAACCTAATAAAAAAGTAGATAATTGAAATGACCAGATGTTCAGTTCAGCGGGTTTCTTACGTAACAGAATACTGTACACAGCAAACACAAAAGCGCCACCAATCATCCAAATATCACCTACTTGAAAAGTTAATTCTAGCAGGGTAGATAAGTCCCCTTTTGTAATCATAAATATTACCCCAAACGCTACCATGAGAATCCCTAAGGCACGTTTCCATCCGATATATTCTTTAAAAACTACTCGAGAAATCAGAATAATAAAAATGGGAAAGGTGATTGACAACAACGATAAGTTAATGGCAGTGGTGGTCTTACCCGCGTAATACAACATGGTATTGAAAATGGTAACGCCCAATAAGCCTGTGATGGCTAAATACGGAAGGTTGTTCTTGATTTCAGGCCATTGTTTAATCAACGGTTTGATAGCAAAAGGAAAGAAAACTACGGTAGCTACCACCCATCTCCAAAAAGCTAAACTTACGGGTGAAATATCATCACTGAGACCTCTAGCAATTACAAAATTACCCGACCAGATTGCGGTAGCTAGAATAGCAAATAGATACCCGGTAAAGTTCGGATTGTCCTCTAATTTTTGGCGCATGATGTTTTAGTATGAAGAACTATAGGATCGTCCTGACGATTGAAATTATTGAAAAAATGATAGTGAGAGCTACCATGTTAAACTGTCTTTTTGAAAGAGGGTCTTTTTTTACCCAAACAAAACCGGATAAAATGAATGCCAGCCCGAAGATCAAAATGGCTACGGACTCCTTGGTGTCATTTACCAATTTCACACCCGTTTTGAAAGGAGTAACGCTTTTAATTTGACGATGGAGAGGTGTGAGTTCCAGCATCACAGAATCTCCAAAATTTAATTGGTCATATATATCTTTTGTAAATTGGTCGTTGATGTCCAAAAAGTCAACGGTATAGGTTGTCTCCTGGGTTTTTAAACGGAAATTTTCACTTTTTGAAACCACCTGATTAGTTTCCATCTTCGACTCCATAAATACTTCCACAAAGGTTAGGATTCCCCAAATGAATGGAATGATAACCAAAAGTTTAATCAAACCTTCATATTTTTTTTGATCCATTTCCATTACTGTAATTCGGCTTTTAAATACTTAGCGGTATACGAAGTAGGATGTTTTGCCAGTTTTTCTGGTGTTCCTTCAAATACCACTTGTCCGCCACCTTTTCCACCCTCTGGGCCAATATCAATAACGTAATCGGCCACTTTGATAATGTCTAAATTGTGTTCAATTATTAATACCGTGTTTCCTTTCTCTACCAAGGTTTGCAGTACTTCTAGCAATATACGGATATCTTCAAAATGCAATCCTGTCGTAGGCTCATCCAGTATGTAAAACGTTTTACCGGTACTTCTTTTTGAAAGCTCAGAGGCCAATTTTACTCGCTGCGCCTCACCACCCGATAAAGTGGTGGATGCTTGCCCTAAGTTGATATACCCTAATCCAACTTGTTGAAGGGTTTTTATCTTTTGAATAATGGAAGGAATATGCTCAAAGAAATCAACGGCATCATTGATGGTTAAATTCAATACATCCGAAATACTTTTGCCTTTGTAGCGAACCTCCAAAGTTTCACGATTGTATCGTTTCCCTTGACAATCTTCACACTCTACATATACATCCGGTAAAAAGTTCATTTCAATGGTTTTCAAACCACCACCTTGACACGTTTCGCAACGACCACCTTTCACATTAAAACTAAATCTACCCGGTTTGTAACCTCTAATTTTAGCCTCTGGAATAGCGGCAAACAATTGCCTGATATCAGTAAATACACCGGTGTATGTAGCCGGATTAGAACGCGGGGTTCTTCCAATAGGACTTTGATCAATGTCAATGACCTTATCCACATGCTCCAAGCCTTTTATGGTTTTAAACGGTAAAGGCTTTTTATTGGATTTGTATATATGCTGGTTCAACGCAGGATAAAGCGTTTCATTAATCAAGGTAGATTTTCCACTTCCTGAAACCCCAGAAACGCAAATCAAACTACCCAAGGGTAACTTGATACTCACATTTTGAAGATTGTGCCCAGTGGCGCCTGTTAACTTTAAGAAATCACCATTTCCTTTACGTCTCTCTTTAGGTACATCAATATTTTTTACGCCCGATAAATAATCAGTCGTGCTGGTTTTAGCTTTCAGCAATTCCTTCCAATGTCCTTGGGCTACCACTTCACCTCCATGAACTCCAGCACCTGGGCCAATATCAATGACTTGATCAGCTTGTTCCATCATGTCCTTGTCATGTTCTACTACCAAAATACTGTTTCCAATATCACGTAGATCTTTCAAGGCGTTTATTAATCGCTGATTATCGCGTTGGTGCAATCCAATACTTGGCTCATCTAAGATGTACAATACATCTACCAATTTAGATCCAATTTGTGTTGCTAAACGAATACGCTGTGCCTCACCACCCGAAAGTGTTTTGGAGCCTCTATTCAAACTCAAATAATCTAACCCTACATCCAGTAAGAAACCTAAACGTGAGCGAATTTCTTTTAAGATATCCTTTGCAATGGCATTTTGTCGCTCACTCAATTTTTCTTCTACACCGGTGAACCAATGCGACATTTCGCTAATGTCCATTTGAGCCAGTTCGGCAATGTTTTTATCAGAAATTTTAAAGTAAAGTGATTCCTTTTTTAATCGCGTACCCTCACATGAAGGACAATCCGTTTTATTCATGAAACTCTCTGCCCAACGTGCAAAAGCTTTGGTAGGATTTTCAGAATATTGTGAAGAAATCCAGCTAACGACACCTTCAAAACTCATTTCTTCGGTGCTGTTCACCCCAAGGGTTTCGTGCATCAAAGTAAACGAACCTTTGGTGCCGTTAAGAATGATGTCAATAGCCTCATCGCTAATTTCTTTGATGGGCGTGGTTAATTTGAACTTGTATTTTTTACCCAGGTTTTCAATTTGCTTGAAAATCCAGTTATTAGAATACTTTCCTAATGGAGCAAGTCCTCCTTGTTTTATAGATAATTTGTTATCTGGAATAATCTTCGCCAAATCAATTTCAGAAACCTGCCCTAAACCACTACAATGCGGACACGCTCCATAGGGCGAGTTGAATGAAAACATATTTGGAGCAGGATCGTCATAGGCAATACCGGAAGTAGGACACATCAATTTTGAACTGAAGTGACGTGGGTTTTTACCTTCCCGATCTACTATCATAAAAGTTCCTCCGCCTTGTTTCATGGCGGTTTTCATAGATTCTAAAATTCGAGTACGTGAATCGGTACCCACTTTTACGCGATCTACTACAATTTCAATATCATGAATTTTGTAACGATCTAATTTCATTCCGCGCGTGATGTCCACAATTTGGCCATCTACTCTGACACGGATGTATCCTTTTTTCTGGATGTTTTCAAAAAGTTCACGGTAATGACCCTTTCTACCTTTCACTACAGGAGCTAAAAGCATCAACCCTTGTCCTTCGTATTTTTCGAAAATGAGATCTAGAATTTGTTCGGTAGAAAACTTAACCATTTTCTCGCCTGTTTTGTAAGAATAAGCATCACCGGCACGGGCAAACAACAAACGCAAGAAATCATATATCTCAGTAATTGTACCTACGGTTGAACGCGGACTCTTACTCACCGTTTTTTGCTCAATAGAAATCACTGGACTCAAACCCGTGATTTTATCTACATCTGGGCGTTCCATGTTACCCAGAAAAGCACGAGCATAAGCCGAAAAACTTTCAATGTACCTACGTTGACCTTCGGCATAAATGGTGTCAAAGGCTAAAGAAGATTTACCACTACCACTTAAACCGGTAATCACCACCAATTGGTGTGACGGAATGGTAATGTCAATGTTTTTTAGATTGTGTGAACGTGCACCAAATACTTCAATTTGATGCGCTTCAGAAATGCTTGAATTGTTGGTTTTTGTGCCCATATTTTCGTGCGCCAAAAATAACCCAAATAGCGGTCTTAATATGTCAGGGGTAGGGCACTAAATGATAAAATATTTGGCAAATCGTTTGGCTTATTAAAACAGGATATTAACCAATCTGTTTAGAAGAGAGTTTTATATTCGTGCAAAGCACTATGGCTGTCTCTTATACACATCTGACGCTGCCGACGATC
>OLHJ01000570.1_pt1 | contig 11339 bp, 12 predicted proteins | sample 1609491 | NCBI WGS metagenome assembly OLHJ01 (sample SAMN05416861, study PRJEB24817) | seawater metagenome | isolation source: Sea water | place: Canada:Atlantic | collected 2013-11
ACACAGAGTAGATCGTCGGCAGCGGTCAGATGTGTATAAGAGACAGGGGTTAGGGTATCTTACTTTCTTTATGTTTTTGTTTTATACCCTAGTTTTTGAAATTGCTACCGGAGGAAGTACACCCGGAAAAAGGGCCATTGGGTTACGCGTGTTAAAATTTAGTGGCTCTCCCGCATCGGTTTTAGATTACGTAATCCGTTGGGTATTTAGATGGGTAGATATTTGGATGAGTATGGGCGTGGTAGGTGCTGCATTTTGTATTTCGTCACCCTATGGTCAACGATTAGGTGATGTTTTGGCGGGTACCACTTTGGTGAAGTTTGATAAAAAGGAAAAGGTAGCTTTAAGTGATATCCTAGAAATGAAATCTAAGAAGGATTACGAGCCTTCGTACCCACAAGTGGAAATGATGAGCGATGCTAACATGTTATTAGTGAAATCAGCTATTTTAAGGTATCAGAAATCTACAAATCAAGCCTATTCTGTAGCAATTGCAGAACTAGCCGATAAATTGAAATCCGAACTAAAAATTGATAAAAAAACAGGTGAACCCGTTACCTTTTTACGTCAATTGTTGAAAGACTATGTAGTGTTGACTAGATAAGGTCCTAAAACAAAGAAGACCCATTCTGTACGAACGAGGCTTCCAGTTTTTTGAACTTTTTAATTATCCAATAACGGCCTTCATATCAGCAATCATTTTCTTTGGATCTTCTGCTTTATAAATTCCAGATCCAGAAACAAAAATATCTACTCCGGCTTCAGCTACTCGATCAATGTTTTCTAGTTTAACTCCTCCGTCAATTTCAATTTCTACGTGATCTAAACCTCTTTCCGCCAGGATGGCTCTAAGACGTTTAATTTTATCTAGAGATGATTCAATAAATGATTGTCCTCCAAACCCTGGATTCACACTCATGATCAAAATCAAATCTACATCGCCTAAAACATCTTCAATAGTGCTGATAGAAGTACCTGGGTTTAAAGAAACTCCGGCTTTAGCTCCCGTGGCTTTAATTTGTTGGATGGTACGGTGAATATGCGGACAGGCTTCTTGATGAACCGTGATATAGTCTGCTCCCGCATTGGCAAAATCTTCAATATATAACTCTGGATTTTCAATCATTAGGTGCACATCTAAAGGAATAGAAGCACATTTTTTAATGGCTTTTACAATAAATGGCCCGAAGGTGATGTTGGGAACAAAGTGCCCGTCCATTACATCTACGTGGTGTAAATCTGCGCCACCTTTTTCCATTAAGCTGATGTCTTCTTGTAGTCGACTAAAATCTGCCGAAAGTAAAGATGGAGCTATTTTTTTTTGATTTGCCATAAGTCTAAATGTGTGATTGAACCTTATATTTTGATTGGTGTGGCAAAAATACATTGTTCTTTAAATTTAGGGGCTTTTGGATGGGCTAAATTCCAATAGAATTTCTATATTGATTATGTATTAATTAAGTATTGTTGTAATTCATAATTTTATTCTTTTCTAATGAAAAAATTGACTGTACTATTCTTGTTTTTTTCTGTTTTGAATGCTTCTGCTCAAGACTCGGTGATTCGAAAACTTCCTTTTTTACGCTTAAATTACCAAGTAGGAAATGTTTTGCCTACCAATGCTTTTGTACAAGGTGAGAACCAAAAGGGACAACCCATTAAGGCATACCAATCAGGAGCTATTGAATTAGGTTGGCAAACAAACGGATCTAAACAATGGCACAACGACTGGAATTTTCCAAGAGTGGGGGTGGGGTTTTACACCGCTGATTTCTTTAATGATGAAGAATTAGGAGAACCTATGGCTCTGTATGCTTTTTTCAATAATGAACTATGGCGGAAAAATAAATTTTGTGTCAATTTTGAAGGTGCAGCCGGAATCACTTATAACTGGAAACCATGGGATCCGGTGACGAACCCAAGTAATATGGCAATTGGATCATACAATACCGTTTATTTGGATTTTGGTTTTAGAGCACAATATATGATTGCCAAAAGGTGGCAGGTAGACTTAGCGTATACGTTTACTCATTTTTCAAATGGTGCTTCAACCTTGCCTAATTTAGGAATTAATATGACCGGCCCTAAGGTAGCCATTGCTTATCATTTACAAGGTAATGAATTTAATTTTGAAAAAGCTCCCAATACTACCTTCGAAAAGAATAACGAGTTTGTTTTAGATTTTAAATACGCTACTAAACAGGTGAAATTTGATACTAATATCACGCAAATAAAATCAGAATACTTGGGAATAAGTTATAATGTTTATGGTTTGCAATTGGGCTATTTAAGACATCCAGCACCTAAGTGGAAATATGGCGGGGGACTAGATTTGGTATACGATGAAAGTACAACTGCTCAGTTAGACGTGGTCGATAGTATTTACCAACCCGTAAAAACACCCGCTAAATACCATTGGAATTTTAGTGCCTATATTACTGGCCAAATGATTGTTGGAAAAACAACATTCTTTGCAGATTTAGGGTATTACCTGCATCGAGAAGAAATTCCTGGTCAAACTCCTGACTTTTATCAAAGATTTGGTACCCGTTGGAATTTATATAAAGGATTTCAAATAGGAGCCGCATTAAGAGCGTATAACTTTGGAATTGCAGATTATATTGAATGGAGTATTGGATACAAAATTTAAACCTGATTAAGTCGAATGAAATTTTTTATCGTTGTTTGAAAAAAGGACCTATGGCACATGAAATTGATGATTTTGAAGTAAAAGAGTGGCGAGAAAGAATGCGCTTTTTGGCCGATATCGTTTTTGGCTCGGCTATGACCATTATGATCTTTAATTTAGAGCTGCCCGATTTGGGGTTAATTACCGATACCCAAGAACTAGCGGCTTTTATTTTTAAACAGTTGAGTGGTATGGGAGCTTTTTTTATTGCCTTTATCACCGTAGCAGTATACTGGATGAAGCATTTAGAACATTACGGTGTTGTGGTTAAGGTTGATCAAACATTTATGTGGTTTCAAATGCTATTCCTTGCGTTGATTATGCTGGTACCTTTTTGGAATACTTATGTGACTGATTTTCCAGACAATGAGGCAATTAAAGTGTTTTTTAGTTTGAATATGATATTGATTGGTGTGTTTTCTTACCTGTCATTTAATTATGCGTCAAATCCTCAAAAGGCATTGATTCATGATTCGGTTTCGTTAGAATCCATAAAAGAAGCTAAGCTTCAAATTTTAACTGAACCAGCATTGGCTGCTATTGCGGCTGGATTGGTATTTGTGAATCCGATTCTTTGGGATTTGGCTTTTATTTTAATTCCAGTACTTTTCATGTTGAAAAAGAAACTGGTAAATGTGCAATACTTTAAACTGTTCAAAAAGCCAGAGTAATATGCGGATTTTCGTAGTCATTTGTGGGTTGTTAATTTGTCGTGGACCTTTGATGGCTCAGGATAATCACTATTGGTCTCAAATGGGTGGAATAAGTGCGGGATTGTTGGGAGGCTCAGCTATTGCCGGATTGAAAGACAACTCCTCGCTCTATTATAATGCGGCTGCTATGAGTTTTGTAAATAACCCGTCTATTTCTATTGGAGCAAATACATATAGACTTCGATTATTAAATATTGATCGGGCTTTTGGGGAAGATTTGAATACTTTCTCGAATCAGTTTGTTATTAATCCCGACTTAATAGGAGGTTTGTTATTCTCTAAAAAAAATGATATTCTACGTTTTGGATATGCCATTAATACCCGTTTTTTATCTCAGAATCATACGCAGTTTCAATCCGTAAGAAATTTGGAGAACGGAGATCAGTTTGTGGGCGATTTTGATATTAGAAGCAAAACCATGGAAACCTGGTTTAACTCGGCTAATTCCTATAAGTTAAACGACCATTCGGCTTTGGGGTATACTTTGATATTGGCTATTCGATCACAACATTACTCTAACTTCATTGGAACCAAAATTATTCCTAGTAATGACCAATCCGAAGTAGCCAGAATGGATTCTCGGATTGATTATAATTACTGGAATGTAAAGGGTCTTCTACGCTTAAGTTATGCGCTTGATTACGAGCGTTTCCGATTGGGATGGAATGTGACTTTGCCCTCTCTAAATCTTTTTGGGAGAGCTTTCGCAAAACGTGAATACAGTTTAGTGAATAATCCTAATTTGTTAAATGATCTACCTTCAGATCTTGTAGTAACAGGTAACCAGGAAAGGATAAATGCCAAGCATAAATACCCTTTCTCTACGGGATTGGGAGCTAGTTTTAAGTTAAACAATAAAGATTGGATTCATTTTTCTACGGAAATGTTTTTGCCGGTTGAGAAGTACTCCATTTTTAATTCGGATAATGAGTTAGTAGCATTTCCAAAAGGTTCTTTTGATTCGCTAGCGGTATTGTTCCCAGAAGAAGTAACCTTTATGGAATTGAACGATGCGGCCGATTTTGTCATAAACTTTTCAGTAGGATATGAAAATTTTATTTCAGACAATTGGGGTATTTTAGCCGGTTTTCGTACAGATTTCAATAAAGGGAAAGCCCCTATTTATAGTTTTGGTGAAATGACTCCCAATAAATCTCAGTTAGATATATTTCATCTATCGGGTGGTGCCTGGGGGTACTATAAAGAACAAAAAGTTACGGCCGGTTTAGAGGTAGGGTTGAGTCCTCAAAAGCAAATGCGACAGTGGGTTAATTTTAATAATCCTAATTCACCTGATTATCCACTTACAGGTGCGCCCGAATTTAATGCTACAGCCAGTCAGCTCATCCTACGTATATTTTTAGGTATTGAAATTAATTTTGTTCATAAACCCAAAGAGATTAAATAGTTTTGTGACTCAGGTATTGACTAGAGTTTGAATATGGAAAAACAATTTGATCAGGTTACTTTATCACAAATGGATGAGGTAGTTCAAAATGTACTGGAAATCTTGAAAACCACTAAAGTGGTTTTGTTTTTTGGTCATATGGGTGCAGGAAAAACCACTTTTATCAACTTGGTTTGTAAAGCTCTAGGGGTGGTTGATGATACAAGTAGTCCCACTTTTTCTATTGTAAATGAATATGCTACGCAGCAAAATGAAACCGTTTACCATTTTGATTTCTACCGATTAAAATCAGAAATGGAAGCTTATGATTTGGGTTATGAAGATTATCTTTATAGCGGAAATGTGTGTTTAATAGAATGGCCAGAGAAAATTGCATCTCTAATTCCTGAAGATGCCATTGAATTTCATATTAATGGAATGGGTGATAAACGCGATATTAAAATTGTTTGGTAATGACAGAAGAAGAAAATCCGTTAAAGAGTTTGAGTCAGCAGGCATCTATTATGCCCAAGGAACAATTGTTTGCTATTAGAAATGCAGATAGAAGATTGTTTATTGGTATTCCAAAGGAAACTTCATTTCAAGAAAACCGTGTGGCATTAACTCCTTCGGGAGTGATGGTGTTAACCAATAATGGGCATGAGGTTTGGGTAGAAATGGAAGCGGGTGTTTCCGCTGGTTTTTCTGATCATGATTACAGCGAAGCGGGTGCTAGAATTGTAGAGTCGGCTAAAGAGGTTTTTCAAGCTCAGGTAGTTCTTAAAGTTGAGCCTCCAAGTATGGACGAAATTCAAATGATGACACGTAAGTCCTTGTTGATTTCCGCCTTGCAGTTATCCATACAGCCCGAAGATTTTTTAAAGCAGTTAATCGATAAAAAAATTACCGCTATTGCGTGGGATTATTTACGCGGAGCGGATGGTAGTTTCCCGTTAGTGACGGCAATGGGCGAAATTGCCGGAAATACCTCGGTACTTATTGCAGCTGAATACTTGAGTAAAATGAACAACGGATTAGGGGCTATGTTAGGAGGTATTCCTGGAGTAAAACCTAGTGAAGTGGTTATTATTGGAGCAGGAAGTGTAGGTGAATATGCCGCTAGAGCTGCTATTGGATTAGGAGCTACGGTGAAGATTTTTGATGAAAACACGTACAAATTAAGAAGGCTACAAAATCAAATTGGACAAAAGCTATTTACGTCCGTTATTCAACCGGATGTTTTGAGCGAGGCATTGGTTACCGCTGATGTGGCTATTGGAGCCGTGAGAGCACCTCATGGACGTACGCCTTGTATGGTAAACGATGCCATGGTGCAATGCATGAAAAAAGGATCGGTGATTATTGATGTAAGTATTGACCAAGGAGGCTGCTTTGAAACTTCAGAGGTGACTAATCATGAGTTTCCAGTATTCGAAAAATACGGAGTGATTCATTATTGTGTACCTAACATTGCATCTCGTGTTTCACAAACGGCATCGATTGCTTTGAACAATATTTTTATGCCTATTATGTTGAACATAGGAAGAGAAGCAGGCGTAGATAATTTAATTAAACAAGATGAAGGCATCCGTAAAGGGGTGTACTTGTATAAAGGAATGATGACGAACAAGTTTTTGAGCGATACGTATAACATTCCCTATAAAGATTTAGACTTATTAATTTCAGCTATAGGATAAATGAGAACCACTAAAATCACTCTTATGTTGGCCCTATCTATGGGCTTTTTTTCACATTTAAATGCACAGGAAACGGCATTGTATAATGCAAAAATGCAGTTAAAGGCAGATACGAATATTCAATTAACCGAGGCCATCTTTGAGGATTGGAAAAAGATAGAGACTACCATGTTGTTTGGTATGACTACTCAATTTGTAATTCCTCCAACCTACAGATATAACTACTTAGCATTTAGAGGCTATTATGTTTTTACTACCACCGGGAATGGTGGGTTTTATGATGTAAGCTTTAAACCGTTTAGAGTAGTTAGGTCCGAACAGAAGTTAATTCAAAAGGAAATAATTCCTGCTTTTGAAGCGTATTTGAGTACGTATGTTGCAGAGAATAAAGAATTGCTGTCTTCTTTAAAAGCAAATACCACGTATTATTTACCTTATAGCTTTAAAGCGGTAAAACCAATAGAGATTGTGGATCAACATGGGTATTTTGTTCCTGTAGTCCTGGAAATACCAAAAAAGTAAGGAGTAGAAAATTTCATCAGATGCTTAATCAAATTAGAATATCGAGTTTTTACGCTTTAATGTTTTTTTCCTGTGCTACCATTGCACAAAAATCAACACTTTATAACTCCAAAAGACAACTAAAGGCAGATACCAATTTTACGCTTTCTGAATTGGAAATGAAGGAATGGGAATACTTAGAGGCCTCATTTATGGAGATGATGGTAAAGAATTATGAAATCCCGTTAATTTGTGTAGAAAATAACGTCCCATTCAAAGGCGTTTTTGAATTCACCTATAATGGTTTAGGTAAATTTACTCTTAACCAATTTCATTCGTTAAAACTGGGTGATCGGGAGCAATTGTTGATTTCATCATTTATTAATCCAAATTTTGAAGAGACCCTAGCGGCATTTGCAGTAAACCATAGCTGGTTAATTGAGCGAATAAAAACTAAGGGGTTGAAGTTTTACCTTCCATTTGGCTTCTATTTTTTAAATGTGGAGGAGTTGGTAGATAGTAATGGTTATCTAATGCCGAGGGTAATTCAAAGTCCGCTAATAGAACAAAGAAGATAAAAGATTTACCTTAACATCCATGAAGGTAGCTTTTTGTTTGCATGTAATTCTTTTTAAATCATCATTAATCCGTATCCCATAAGTGCTCCCCCTACAATTACCCAAATAGAACTGATTTTAGGGAATTGGAAGGCAACGACAATACTTAAAGCCATTAATGTCCAAGCTTTCCAGTCAGTGCCTACATCTAATCCAATTTTGAAAGTTACCGCAGCCATAATACCTACAGCCGCAACATTTACCGAATCTAAAAAGTAGGATAACGCTTTTGATTTACGTAACCATGGAATAATTTTCACGAGTAGCCCTACCAAAAAGAAAGAGGGTAAGAACATTCCTAAACTAGCGTATATAGCCCCCGAGATCCCGTTTAATTGGTAACCAACAAATGTTGCCGTAGTTAAAACCGGTCCTGGAGTAAATTGTCCCATGGCAATGGCATCCAATAACTGAGGTTTTGTTAACCAGCCTAATTTCTCTACTAATTCCGCATCCATATACGCAATCAAAACATATCCACTACCAAACAGTACCATGGCTGTTTTAAAGAATACCCAGAAAATAGATGTGTTGGTTAGAAATAGAGTCTTTGCTCCTACAATAGGTAAAAAGCTTTTGATGCTGCTGTTATTTGCAAAATTGAATACCAAAGCGCCAATGGCTCCTAGTCCAATAATTACCAAAAACTCATCCATTCCGTATAAGGATAATCCCAATGAAATAGCTCCTAAAACAGCTAACAGTTTTGTTTTAACGGCCTTCTTACTTAGTTTGTAGGTGGCATTTAAAATAATTCCCACAACTGCAGGTTTGATTCCGTAGAAAAAAGGTGCAATAGCCGGAACTTCGCCATACTCTCCATATAAAATGGCTAAGATCAGGGTGAAGATAACGGCAGGAAATATAAATCCAACACCTCCGGCAATTAAACCCATCCAACCGGCACGTACATGACCGCAGTGCATGGTCATTTGGGTGGAGTTTGGTCCGGGAACCAAGTTGGTAGCGCCAACCATATCTAGAAAATATTGTTGAGTCATCCACTTTCGTTTTTCTACCACTTCCTTTTCCATTAGGGCAATGTGAGCAGCTGGACCTCCAAAGGCAATAAATCCTAATTTGAAGAACACCAGAAAGACTTCTTTTACTTTTTGTAAATCCATAGTTGTTATTTATACTACGCAAATATCTACCATAAATGAAACAAATAATGGCGTGAATGAAAAAACAATGGTATTTAAAAGGAGGATTTTCGGTAGACGTTTGGAGTGGTTGAGGTATGTCTTTTGAAGAATTTTATAAAATGAGAATCATCTTTAAACCCTAATCCATGGGCTATTTCAACTACTGGGTTGTCAGTATAGGTAAGGTTTCGTTTGGCTTCCGTAATGAGGTAATCTGAAATTACTGTGCTGGCTGATTTTTGGGTTTCTTTTTGACAGATAGCATTCAGGTTTTGGGGTGTTGTGTGCAACATCTCTGCATAGTATTTCACTTGATGGTTTTGAGCCACATTTTGCAGAATGGCACTCACAAATTTTTGATAGACCGAATTATTAGAATGTGCCACATTTATTGTTTCAGAAAAGTCAAATTCGGATATTTTATACAAAAGTGCTTTTAATAGCCCTTCAATAATTATGCGGTTGGCGTTTTCCTTTTGGTACTCGATATGTAGTAGCTCAAAGAGGCTCTCCATGAAAGAAGTGTTTTTAGAAACCGCATGTGTTTTTGAGCTGAGTGTGGCAAAAATTTGCTTTAAATCTGGATCGTGGCTTTGATCTACCAACGGTCTTTTCACTAGAATTACATAGCCTTCGGGCTCAGATGTGATGTCCCAATGATGTACTTGATCTTGCCGAACAATAAAGAGAGTACCCGGCACTATTTCAAAAGGATGCTCATCAATGGTATGGTATCCAGTACCGGCAGATAAATAAATGATTTCAAAATAACTGTGATGCTTATGCGGAACCGTTTTATTTATGTTCTTTCGAAACGAAGATATCTTAAAGCTATGGGTAGATTGAATTTTATTTTTAACCGCGATTTTTGATTTCATAGTGTACAAATATATAGTCGGTAAATACAAAAAAATGAATTGATGGAAGGCAGGTGGAATTACGTGTTTGGTTAAAACGCGTAATTTCAGTGTTTTTTTTGGTCACGGATTCCTGTAATATTGTTTTAGTTATTAAAAAAATGACCCTTGCAATTTTAGTTGTGTGTGGCTAAGATGAATAGAACCTATCAACCTAAAACATAAAAAAAGGAGATCATTTGATCTCCTTTTTTTATGTTTTAATTAGCCATTAACTAGAGATCTATTTGAAATAAACCGGATATTCTTGCAAATGTGAGAGAAGGGAGTAATAACCTTCCTGACATTTGGGCAAGTCGGAGGAGGATAATACGGCAAAACTATCTTTAATTGGGATAAGGAAATTGTGAAGTTGGTTATGAGCCTCACCCGTCATGGTGCAATTTTTAAAAATAAGAGAAAATTCACTTTTTAAGTTGGTGCTTAATTGGGTGAAAGCTTCGATATTATCTGGTTCGTTAAAAGATTGCATCATAGCGATCATATTTTGAACTCCTTCAGTGGTTGCTGTATTCGCCTCCCATCGTTCGCCATTATTTAATGTGATATTGTGATCCAACTTTTGAACTGATCCGGTAGAGTTATCGCAAGATGCAAGAGGTGTACAAATAAACCCGATTAGAATGCTTAGAAAAATTTTATGCATGATGTTACTTTTTTAAGGAGTACAATTTAAATTATTTCCGTTTCAAAATGGAAATCATTCTTAGCGTAAATGGGATCAGTGATTTTTCTCAAAACAAATGGTATCTCCTCCTAAAGGAATTTCACCTTTCTTGTTTAAAATACCATTCAATTTTAAGTTGGCAATATCTACTCCGTTATTGGTGACCGTAACCAAGGTTACATGGTCGGCCGACAAACCTTTCTCCGGAAATTGGACGCCACCGGTGGTAGCTAGTCTGATGTAATCCTGTCCATTTCGTTGCTCGTAATTATAGGTGTGTGCATGCCCGTTGAAAACAGTATAAGGTCTTTCTTTTAATGCGTTTTCAATGGCTACAAATTCGGGATCTTCAATTTTCCATGGGGCTTTATGTACAAACAAAAAGGTGTGCAAAACATGGGTGTTTTCTTGAATGGTTTGGATAAAATATTTGGATTGTTCCGTGTCAATATTTCCGCCCACCTGTTCGGGAATTTTAGCATAGTCAGTTTCTTCAAATATGCCCCAGCCTTCTATTTCTGCACGTGAAATGGCCGCATTACGCATTTCAATAATTTCAGCAGTGCGCTGTGCGTTATTATCCTCGCTATCTAAAACTAGGAATAGGACGTTTTTGTACACAAAATGGTAATAACGTACTCCATAGCGTTCTTCCCATACCTCTCTTAGTCCCGGGGAGGTAAGGTCGTGGTTTCCACCTACGTAAAAAACAGGTGCGTGTGATTTTTGAGCTCGGGTATCAAAGGCGTCCCATTGCTTTTGGAGGTCTTCCTTAGAATCAGAATCGCCTTCCACCAAATCTCCTACATTGATAATTAAATCGGGGTGAAGCAGATTAAGTTGTTGCACAGCTACATCAAAAACGCCTTTTCTTTCGCTGCCCGTTAGATCGCTAAAAAGCGCAAATGTAAATTTTTCGTTTTCAAATTTATCATGTGTCCATGGTTTCGTTTCAGTATCTGTCTCTTATACACATCTCCGAGCCCACGAGACTCCTGAGCATCTC
>OLHJ01000571.1_pt1 | contig 11333 bp, 9 predicted proteins | sample 1609491 | NCBI WGS metagenome assembly OLHJ01 (sample SAMN05416861, study PRJEB24817) | seawater metagenome | isolation source: Sea water | place: Canada:Atlantic | collected 2013-11
GTCGGCAGCGTCAGATGTGTATAAGAGACAGGCAGCTAGTTTACTATCGTCAGGTTCATCATGAATACGATAGACAAATGTTTTCTTTTGTTTACCTATAAATTCGCCTACTTTCTTGTTGGCTAATAGCATAAACTCTTCAATCAATTTATTAGCGTCTTTACTTGTTTTAAAGTACACTCCTACTGGATTTGCTTCTTCATCTAAATTGAATTTAACTTCAACTTTATCAAAAGAAATAGCTCCAGAACTCATACGTTTACGACGCATAATTTTAGCGAGTTCATCCATTTTTAAAACAGCATCAGCAACAGCTTGATCCGCTTTATAAGGTTTTCCGGTTAAGGATACTTCTTTAGGAATATCATTTGTTTTGGTTTCTATAATTGCTTGTGCTTCTTCGTAAGCAAATCGAGCATCAGAATACGTGACTGTTCGTCCAAACCATTGGTCTGAAATTTCAGCTTTATCATTCATTTTGAATACTGCAGAAAATGTATATTTTTCTTCGTGTGGACGTAAAGAACAAGCGCCATTTGATAATATTTCCGGAAGCATTGGCACCACTCTATCTACTAAATAAACTGAGGTTGCACGTTCATAAGCTTCATCATCCAATATAGTATTCTCTTGCAAATAGTGAGATACATCTGCAATATGAATTCCTATTTCATACAAGCCATTATCTAAGACTTTAAAAGATAAAGCATCATCAAAATCTTTAGCATCTTTTGGATCAATGGTAAAGGTTAAATCTTTACGCATATCACGACGTTTCGCTATCTCTTCTTTAGTAATTGATGTATCAATTTTGTTTGCAAATTCCTCTACTTCATGAGGGAATTCAAGTGGCAAACCATACTCTGCAAGAATAGCGTGAATTTCTGTATTGTGTTCTCCTGGTTTACCGAGCACTTTAAGCACTCGTCCGTTTGGAGAATCGGCTTTTTCTGGCCAATCTTCCAAGGATACTAATACTTTATCGCCATCTTCGGCTTTATTAATTTTATTAAATGGTACAAAAATATCTTTATACATTTTGTTTCCATCAGGAACAACAAATGCAAAATTCTTTTTTTCGTGAATTTGAATTACGCCTACATATTCTGTTTTTGCGCGTTTGATGATGCTTGTAACTTCACCTTCAAGTTTACCTTTTTTACGTCTTTTGTATGCGTAAAATTCTACCTCATCACCATGAAGCGCTTTATTCATATTGTTTGAAGAAATATAAGTATCGTCTTCAAAATCTTCACAAATAATATATCCAGATCCTCTTGAGGCCATGTCGACACGACCTGTGTGGTATTCGGTATTAACAATGGCTTTAAATTTACCACGATCTACTTCTTCAATCTCTTGCTTTGCTTTGAGTTGATGTAGCGTTTTTATGATTTGATTTCTACTACTTGCATCGTTAACGTCAAGTATAGCAGCAATTTGTTTGTAGTTAAATGTTTTGTTTCTGTCTTTTTTTAAAATACTCAGAATTGTATTTGTAAGGTTTGAAATCCCTTTATTGGATTTCTTTTTTTTTCGTTTTGTCATTATAATTTGTAATCATTTTCATTTCCTAAAAGTCTTAGGAATTCTTTAGTGTTCAACTTAATTAAAGTGAAGAAGAGCTTATTAAGTTTCTGCAAATCTACGGTTTAATTATTTAATCATGTTTAGAGAATGTTAAGTTAATGAAAAAGAGCTGTTAACAATATATTTTCACGGAACATTAATTTTCTTTAAAAAGTTAATAAACTACCAACTATAAACTATTTATAACCGTCTATACTTTTTTTAATGGATGATTCATAAAAAAAATCTAATTTCAGAAAAAGGTTTAAAACTGATAGGTTTTAATTCAATTAATTAAAAACATGTATAATGAAAACAAAAATTCACTTCACATTATATTTATTTAGTTTATTAATTTTTAATTATTCATATTCCCAGACTCTAATACCAGATCCAATTTTTGAACAGTATTTAATTGACGAAGGTTACGATACAGCACCAATTGATGGTTCAGTACCAACAGCCAATATAGTAAACGTAACTATAGTAGATTTAAACAATACAAGTGTTAGTAACTTAACAGGAATAGAAGCTTTTACCGCATTAACTCGTTTAGAAGTTTATAACACTTTACTAAGTAACTTAAATGTAAGCCAGAATACCGCATTAACTTACTTAGAAGTTTCTCAAACATCTCTAAGTAGTTTAGATGTGAGCATGAACACCGCATTAACTCATTTAAGTGCTGCTCGAATATCACTAAGTAGTTTAGATGTGAGCACTAATACTGCTTTAACTTTTTTAAGTGTTTATATGACCTCGTTAAGTAGTTTGGATGTGAGCACGAATATCGCATTAACTCGTTTGGATGCTTATATTACCTCGATACCTAGTCTAGATATAAGTACGAATACCGCATTAACTAATTTAGATGTTTTTAATACTCCACTAAATAATTTAGATGTGAGTGCAAATACTGCATTAACCAATTTAAATGTTTCTTACACTTCATTAAGTAGTTTAGACGTGAGTACGAATACTGCATTAACTAGTTTACATGCTCATAACATCTCTATACCTAGTTTAGATGTGAGTACGAATACCGCTTTAATTGATTTCAGTGTTAATAACACCTCAATAAATAGTTTAGATATAAGTACTAATACTGCATTAATTTATTTACAAACCCAAAACACCTCTCTAAATAATTTAGATGTGAGTGCAAACATAGAATTAACTTATTTACGTGTAAATAATACCTCAATAAATAGTTTAGATGTGAGTACGAATACGGTATTAACTACTTTTTATGCTACTGACACGCCAAACTTAGATTGTATTACTGTTGCGGATGAAGTAGTAGCAATGGCAAGTACAGGTATTTATGCTAATTGGGAAAAAGATTTAGATTGTATTTATAGTGAAGACTGTGATGCTTTGAGTGTTTTAGAATTTGAAACCTCTAAAGTGTATGTAGGACCAAACCCTATAAAAGATGAATTAAATATCGTATTAAATAATTTAGCTGTTTTAAATAACGTTTCGTTATATGATATTACTGGAAAACTAATACTAACATCTACTAGTACTCATATTTCTACAAGCCATATAGAACCTGGTTTATACTTGGCGAAAATAACAACCGATAAAGGTGGTTTTACAAAAAAACTAGTGAAGAATTAATAACACTTTATTGGTTTTATATTTAAAAAACTCACTTTAAGAATAAAGTATTAACGAGTGATAGGTTTTAAATCAAAATTTTTATCTATTAACAAAATCATGTATTATGAAAACAAAATTACATTATGTATTATTTTTATTCAGTTTATTAATCTTTAATTATTCATATTCCCAAACTCAAATACCTGACCCTATTTTTGAACAGTATTTAATAGACCAAGGTTATGATGTAGCACCAATTGACGGATCAGTACCAACAGCCAATATAGAAAACGTAACTATGCTAGATTTTTATAGCGCAGGGATTACAACCCTTAGTAATTTAACAGGTATAGAAGATTTTACCGCGTTAACTTATTTAAATATATATACTAACATCGCTATAAACACTATAGATGTAAGTAATAATACCGCATTAACTACCTTAAATGTTTCTTCTACCTCACTAATTAGTTTAGATATAAGTAATAATATAGCATTAACTTATTTAAATGTTTCTTCCACTTCAATAAATAATTTAGATGTGAGCTTAAATACTGCACTAAATGTTTTACAAGTTTTTAACACCCCAATAAATACTTTAGATGTAAGCACGAATACTGCATTAACAGTTTTACAAGTTTTTTCCACCTTGATAAGTAGTTTAGATGTAAGCACGAATACTGCATTAACTGATTTAAATGTTCATAGCTCTTCACTAAGTAGTTTAGATGTAAGCACGAATACAGTATTAACTATTTTAAATGTTTCATCCACATCTATAACTAGTTTAGATGTGAGCACGAATACTTCATTAACAAATTTAAGTGTTTCTACCACCTCAATAAGTAGTTTAGATGTAAGCACAAATATTGCATTAACTCGTTTAAATGTTTCTTCGACCTCTCTGACTAATTTAGATGTAAGTACGAATACTGCATTAACTGCTTTATTAATTGCGGATACTCAAATTAGTAATTTAGATGTCAGTACGAATACTGCATTGATTCAATTATTTGGTTATTACACCTCTTTAAGTAGTTTAGATGTGAGCACAAATAACGCATTAACTTTTTTACGTGTTACCAATACTCCAGACTTAGATTGCATTACTGTAGCAAATGAATCAGAAGCAACTGCTGGTACAGGAATTTATGCTAATTGGTTAAAAGATGTAGATGATTCTTATAGTGAAGACTGTGATGCTTTAGGTATTTCAGACTTTGATATTTCTAAGGTATATGTAGGACCAAACCCTATAAAAGATGAATTAGATATCGTATTAAATAATTTAACTGTCTTAAATAACGTTTCGTTATTTGATATTACAGGGAAATTAATTCTAACATCAACTAGTACTCATATTCCTACAAGTCATATAGAATCTGGATTATACTTGATAAAAATAACAACAGATAATGGTAGTTTTACAAAAAAACTAGTAAAAAAATAATAACACTTTATTGTTTATATATATGAAAACCTTGAGAATCATCTCAAGGTTTTTTAAGTTATGTACGACATATATTTAAACTATTCTATAATCAGTTTTTTAGACGCTTTTCCTTGATTAGTTTCGATCTCAACAATGTAAGAACCTGACGCTAATTTTGAAGTATCAACCACAGTGTTTTCTGAAGTCAACACTTCTTGACCTAAAGTATTATAGATAATAACTTTTTCTAGAATTGAAGAAGTATTTAAATGAATTGTGAATTGGTTTTTTGCTGGGTTTGGGTAAAGTTGAAACGTAGTATCATGAAATTCATTAATTGACAATAGATTAGTTAAATCATAAACGCGAACATGACCTGAACTAGATCCATTTCCATCATTTCCAGGAGCACCAATTATAATATTATTTCCATTTGAAGCCAAACCTATATTAACACCAAAAAAACCATCATTAATATCTTCTCCATTTATATCTACTCCTAATTGCGTCCAATTTTCATTTACATATTCAAATAGTCTTACTTGGCCAGAATTTGATCCATTATCACCATTTCTTTCAGCACTAATAGCTAATAAATTACCATTAGAGGATAAACTAACATCCGATCCTAATTGATCACCAGTATTTTCACCAACTATATCTTGTCCTTTTTGAGTCCATATGTTATTTATATTTTCATAAACACGTGCTTTACCAGAATCATTTCCATTTTGATTATTCTCTGGAGCACCAATAGCAACTATACTTCCATTTGCTGATATACTAACACTTCTACCTGATTGTTCATTTGAATCCTCACCATCTATATCTTGCCCAACTTGAGTCCATGTACTATTTATATTTTCATACACACGTACATGACCAAACCATGCATTATTATTTGTACTTGTTGATTCATTTTCATAAGCGCCTATTGCTACAATATTACCATTATCTGATAAACTAATACAATGTCCTGATTTATCACTAATACTTTCTCCATCAATATCTTGTCCTATTTGTGTCCAGTTATTATTTATATATTCAAAAATACGGACAGAACCAGAATTTGATCCATTATCATCATTAAAAGGCGAACCTACAGCTATAATATTTCCGTCTGATGACATATCAACAGAAAAACCAAATAAATCAGCTCCTGATTCACCATTAATTTTTTGTCCTTTTTGAGTCCAAACGCTATTAATATTTTCATAAACAATGATTTGCCCTGAATTGTTTCCATTATAATCACTTGTTATTGAACCTACAATCAACATATCACCATTATCTGATAAACAAACACTATGACCTATAGCATCATTTTGTGATAGACCGTCAATATCTTGACCTAATTGAGTCCATGTGCTATTTATATTTTCATAAACACGCACTTGGCCTGAATTAAAACCAAAACCATCAGTAAAACCAGTTCCATCATTTGATCTTGCTCCAATAGCAATTATATTACCATTCGTAGAAGAAGATACACTCCATCCAGATTCATCTCCTGATGCTTCTCCATCAATATCTTGTCCTATTTGAATTTGAGCTAAAGCTAAAAAAGGGATTAAAATAAAAAGCAACGTAATTTTTTTCATAACTATCTTATTATCTTACAAATGTAGTAAAATACTTATAAGATTGATGCTACTCTATAATCAGCTTTTTAGATGCTTTTCCTTTGTTGGTTGTGATTTCAACGACATAAGAACCAGAAGCTAATTTTGAAGTGTTTAGTATCATTTCTTCTGAAGTTAAAACAACTTGACCTAAGGTATTGTAAATGGTAACTTTTTCTAGAATTGAACTCGTATTTAACTGTATGGTAAATTGGTCTTTTGTTGGGTTTGGGAATATTGAAAATTCAGACATTGAAAATTCTTCTATTGATAATGGATTAGTTAAATCATAAACACGTACATGACCTGAATCTACTCCATTTCCATTATTTTTAAAAGCACCAATAGCAACAATAGAACCATCGGAAGATAAACTAACCGAATAACCTGATCGATCACCTCCAGCTTCACCATCAATATCCGGAATAATTCGTACCCAAGTTCCTGATTGATTTCCATAAACTCTTACATGACCTGTAGTCCATGCATTTCCATCATTATATTGTGCACCAATAGCAACAATAGAACCATCGGAAGATAAACTAACTGAAGAACCTGATTTATTATTTGCATCTTCTCCTTCAATATCCTGACCAACTTGTACCCAAGTTCCTGATTGATTTTCAAAAACTCTTACATGACCTGAGTTTACTCCATTTTCATCATTCTGTGGTGCACCAATAGCAACAATAGTACCATCAGTGGATAAACTAATTGAACGACCAAATCCATCATATCCAGCTTCTCCATCGATATCCTGACCAACTTGTACCCAAGTTCCTGATTGATTTTCATAAATACGTACATGTTCAATAAAACCTCCATTAATATAATATGATGGAGCACCAATAGCAACAATAGAACCATCGGAGGATAAATTAACTGAACGACCAAAAAATTCAATTTCTGATCCACCATCAATATCCTGACCAACTTGTACCCAAGTTCCTGATTGATTTTTAAAAACTCTTACATGACCTGAATAAGTACCTAATAAACCATCATGACCTGGAGCACCAATAGCAACAGTAGTACCGTCAGAGGATAAACTAACTTGATTTGAACTATCTTCCGCTTGTTCACCATCAATATCCTGACCAACTTGTACCCAAGTTCCTATTTGATTTTCAAAAACTCTTACATGACCTGAATAGTCACCATCGGAATCATTATGAGTTGCTCCTATAGCACTAATAGCAACAATAGAGCCATCGGAAGATAAATTCATTGTATAACCTGAGTAATCCTTAGCTGCTTCCCCATCTATATCCTGACCTATTTGTACTTGTGAAAGGGTTAAAAATGGAAATAAAAGAAGTATAAGTAAAACATTTTTCATGGTACATTATTTGATTTAAATATAAGAATTTTACACTTATCAACATATATATACATATTATCATTTTTCTTTTAAAATTTTAAAAAATAAATGATGGTTATTATAGTGTGTTAATAGTTACTATAACTTTATTACACTTTGTTTTGATATATGACTTATATAATTCGATGAATAGGTAATGAACATTAAATTTTGATATAAACATCTCATTTTAAAGCTTATTTATATTTCTATTAACAGCTGTTCATAACCAATGTTGACAACTAAAATTTAATAAGTATTTACAAATTAAGTGTTGGTATCTCATGATCTGAATGCTGATAACTTGACTACAAAAAATAAGTAACTTTTTAGGTGGTTTCATTTCAATTTTGGTTGGAAAAAATTACCAGATAATCCTAATAAAACTTTTAAATACTTAAGAGAAGATATGAACATGTAATGAATACAAATCATATAAGATATCAACACCTATTATATCTAAAGAACTACATCAGTATATTAAACTTAAATATTATGAATAACTAACTGTACTATCCTTCGGTTTATTTATGAGCAATTATTAACTTTATACTTTTAAACAACACTTCATAACTATGACTATTTCTATAGGTAACGATCATGCAGGAACCAATTATAAACAGGCTATTCAAGCGCATTTAGAAGCTAAAGGTTTTACTGTTAATAACCATGGTACAAACGCAAATGATAGTGTGGATTATCCAGATTATGTGCATCCTGTTGCCACTGAGGTTGCAAACGGAAACGTAGATTTTGGGATTCTAATTTGTGGTAGTGCTAATGGTGTCGCTATGACAGCTAATAAACATCAAAAAGTAAGAGCTGGTATTTGTTGGACTAAAGAAATTACCGAACTCACTAGACAGCATAATAATGCTAATATTTGTTGTATTCCTGCTCGTTTCACTGCAATTCAACAAGCGATTCAAATTGTTGATACGTTTTTAAATACTGAATTTGAAGGTGGACGTCATCAAAATCGCGTAGATAAAATTCCATTATCATGTTAGATATCAATTTTAAATTGATATAAAATGAGTCATTCACATAATCATAGCCATTCGCACGATCATGGAGATTTAAAAGGTAGAAATTTATTTATTTCTATCTTATTAAATATTGTGATTACGGTTGCTCAAGTCATTGGCGGATTACTCTCAGGAAGTTTATCCTTATTGAGTGATGCGCTTCATAATTTTAGTGATGTAATCTCCCTTATTGTGAGTTATATTGCTGAACGACTTTCTAAAAAGCAAGCGTCACTTCAAAAAACTTTTGGCTATAAACGTGCTGAAATTTTAGCGGCTTTTATTAATGCTGCTACACTTATTATTGTAGCAATTTTATTGATTATTGAAGCTGTTGGGCGTTTTCAAAACCCTCAAGAAATTGAATCTAATTTAGTTATTTGGCTCTCTTTTGTTGCTATTTTAGGAAATGGTTTTAGTGTATTGCTTCTTAAAAAAGATAGTGAAGCTAACATGAATATGAAAAGCGCTTATTTGCACTTGATTACTGATATGATGGCTAGTGTTGCCGTGTTAATAGGTGGTTTGTTGATGAAATATTACCAATTATTTTGGGTGGATAGCGTCTTGACATTCGCAATTGCTGTATATCTTATTATTATGGGTTATTATTTACTTAGAGATTCGTTTAAAGTACTCATGTTGTTCACTCCAGAATCAATAGAAGTTGAAGATATTGTTAGTGTAGTTCAAAACATTGAAATCATAAAAAATGTGCATCATGTACATATTTGGCAATTGAATGAGGAAGAAATTCATTTAGAAGCACATATCGATTTCAAAGAAGATATTACCTTATCACAATTTGATATCATTTTACATGAGATTGAAGACTTAGTTTTTGATAACTTTGGAATTAATCACGTAAACATTCAACCAGAATTTGGAAAGTGTGGTGATAAAGATGTTATTGTTCAGGATTAAAATATTATGATAGAAATAAAAGTCAAAACCTTTCAGGAATTAACAACTCAGGAGTTGTACGATTTACTTCAACTTAGAAGTGAAGTATTTGTTGTAGAACAAGATTGCGTTTATCAAGATATTGATGGAAAAGATCAAAACGCATTACATGTGATAGGTTATAAAAATGAAAATGTAGTGGCTTATACAAGAATTTTTAAGCCAGGTTATTATTTTGATGAAGCTAGTATTGGTAGAGTAGTGGTTAAGGATTCAGAGCGTCAGCACAAATATGGTTATGATATTATGAAGGCTTCAGTTAAGGTTATTAAAAATCATTATAACGTTAGTACCATCAAAATATCTGCACAAATCTATTTAAAACGCTTTTATAATAACTTAGAGTTTTTTGAAGTAGGAGAGGAGTACCTCGAAGATGGTATTCCACATGTTGGGATGATTAGAGGTTAATTACGTTTACGCTGACTTGCAGTACCAACATAAGTCACTAAAACTTCAACACGACGGTCGAATTTTGGTTCACCTCCTAATGGAAATTTTCGTCGCATACCAACATATTTCATACGTCGTTTATTAACGCCTTTTTTAGCTAAAAAATCATAGATGAATTTTGCTCTAGCAACAGAAAGGTTTCGTTTTTTAGTTTGTCGGTCAATTGCATCTCTACTGTTTTGCGTACAACACACATGACCTTGAATGGTGAAATAAATATCTTTTCGTTCTAATAGTGCTTCAGCCAAACCTTCAAGAGTTGATTTAGATTCAGGTAATAATGTGCTATAACCTGTTTTAAAAAGAATATTATCTAAGGTGAATTTATCTCCAGCTTTTAACTTTCCTTTTATGATATCTTCAACATTCTTAGGTTTTTTACTTGCAACTTTTTTAACACGCGCTGGACTGTAAGGTTCAACAATAATTTCAACCTTTCGATTAAGACCTCTAATTTTATGTATATCTTCTTCTTTAACAAGTTTTAAAAGTACTTCGCCTTTTCCATCAACATTAGTAATGATTGATTCGTCAAATTCATTATTTGAAAAAATAGTTTTTATTGCGTTAGCTCTATTTTGAGATAATACTAGGTTGTAAGAGTCACTACCTCTATCATCCGTAAACCCATAAATAGATACTTTTTTAATATCAAGTGATTCTATTTCAGATAAAAATAGAAGCAATCTGAAGTGTTCTGTTGGTGGAATCTCAAATTGATCTGTTTCAAAATATACCTCATGCGTTTTGGTTTTTGTTTGAGCAAACAAAAACGAACTAAAAAGTATAATAATGAGTGTTATTTTTTTCATACTGCATTTAAAACAGGGTTTCCAATATAGTTTATTTTGATTTTTAAATCAAAATTCTAAGGTTTTTAATCCAAATAACCTTGATAGTTAGAGGATGAATTAAGAATTTCCTTACTTTTTTGAATTTCAGGATTGGTTGCTTTATAATAGGTGTAAAGTCCTTCTCTGTAAAAATAACGTTTCACAATCTCGTCAGACAATAATGACATTAATTCGGTCTTATTAGCATCAATAGCTTGTGTTTTATACGCATTTAAAGCATTCAGTAAACCCTCGTAGTCAGCATCTATTGCTGTTCCTATTTTTTCTTCTTTAGCAATTAAATAAGCTTCAGCAAAAGCTTTTTCGGCTTTAGTATCAAAATTAAAGTTGTTGCTTTTTAGGAAATTTTTAAAGTTAGAAAATTCAGCATTTGGTAATTCAAATTCTGTAATTTCAGTTGGTACAGGATCTGTCTCTTATACACATCTGACGCTGCCGACGATCTAC
>OLHJ01000574.1_pt1 | contig 11242 bp, 6 predicted proteins | sample 1609491 | NCBI WGS metagenome assembly OLHJ01 (sample SAMN05416861, study PRJEB24817) | seawater metagenome | isolation source: Sea water | place: Canada:Atlantic | collected 2013-11
GAGATGCTCAGGAGTCTCGTGGGCTCGGAGATGTGTATAAGAGACAGGTTTTAGGTGATGTATACGTTCATGATGCTTTTGGAACGGCACATAGAGCTCACGCTTCTACAGCTGTTATTGCACAGTTCTTCCCGAATCAAAAGGTATTTGGTTTGTTAATGGCTAAAGAACTTTTAAATGTAAAGCAAGTAATGGGAGCTCCAAAACCTCCATTTACAGCCATTATTGGAGGTGCTAAAGTTTCTTCAAAAATTAGCATCATTGAAAATTTACTAGACAAAATTGATAATCTAGTAATTGGTGGTGGTATGGCTTATACATTTATCAAAGCACAAGGAGGAACCATTGGAAACTCTTTAGTAGAAGATGATTACTTAGAAACGGCATTGAAAGTGATGAAAATGGCCGAAGAGAAAAACGTTCATATTTTATTACCAGAAGATTCAGCGATTGCCAATGACTTTAGTCCAACGGCTGATCACTCAGAATGTGCTACTAAAAACATTCCTGATGGATGGATGGGTATGGATTTAGGTACAGATGCCATTGAAAAATACAAAACATGCATTGAGAATTCTCAAACCATTTTATGGAATGGGCCAATGGGCGTTTTTGAATTTGATAAATTTGAAGAAGGAACTAAACAAGCGGCTTTTGCTGTGGTAAGAGCTACTGAAAAAGGGGCTTATTCATTAGTTGGTGGTGGCGACTCCGTGGCTGCAGTTAACAAATACGATTTAAAAGATCACGTAAGCTATGTTTCTACCGGGGGTGGCGCTTTACTGGAATTGATAGAAGGAAAACAACTACCAGGTGTAACTGCCGTAATGGAATAGTTTACCGGAAAGAACCAATAACACTTAAGAAAACCGCTCCTTTATTGTAGCGGTTTTCGTGTTTATAGCCAGTTTGTTTGTAGGCATAACCTAGTTCTAATCCTATTGAAACAGGTTCTATCGGCAACACAGCGCCAAAACTAATATTAGCAAGCACAGGAGTTCCAATATCGGTTCTATCATTAGTATTTGGAGAGTTTCCGTTTCTAGAATACTCTGACTTAAGAGTAACTGCAGTGCCTAGTTGCGTTTTTAAATAAAGTGAATTGGTTGAAGTAAAATTAAATTTGGTCACCGCCAACAATGGAACTCTATCCTCTTCAAGGCCCAAAGTATCACTTAAACCAATCCTAATAGATTCAATTCCAAAACCCACCCCAAATTGAATCTTTCTATAGGATAATGGATAAATGGCAAACAGGCCCGTAATTGAGGCCATTCTATCTTTAGCATCTTCCTTAGAATAGTTGGTTTGGCCAACCATATTAAAACTAATATTCAAATCAATTTTTCGAAGCGGAATACTTTCTTGATCAGTTTGCCCAAAAGCAACAAAAGAAAAAACACAGAAAATAGCAGATAGGTAGTTCGGTAAAAGGCTTTTCATAAGATCAAAAATTACTACCTCGAAAATAGTAAATTATTGCAACACATACATGGCAGTAAAACTAAACCCAAAATTATCTTGAACGTTATTAAATGCATACGGTCCATAACGGTAAAACACACCTATTCCTAACCCACTAGTATTTATAACCAAGATGTTATCCAGCAATAAACCCGATTCAAAAAAGCCCTTTTCCATGGTTTTGAAATTCACTTCTTGATGATCTTGCGGACGGTCTAAGGATCCCCAACCTGCGGCAGTTACCACGGAAAACTCGGGCGCAGAATAAGTTGTTTTGTAAATAGCTCCCATATTATAGTGCAAAAACGCAGACCCATAATTTTGCGAAACAAATTCGTTAGGTTTCATGGTATTAAATCCGTTTTCAATATACAAATTGAAACCACTTACACGCATTCCGGCTGGATAGTGTAAAAAACTTAAAGGCACATCACCAACAACGGTTCCCGCCAAAACTTGAAATCCAATTTTTCCAAAACCCTTAATTTGAAAATTCTTAGCCATTTTTAGATCAATTTTTTGATAGCTGAAATCACTTCCTAACATGGGGTCACTGTAGGCTATCCGAGCCCACAAGTAAGGATATTTGGTGCCCATCGCAATGTTTTGGTTGAAGCTTCGGATGTACTTTTCTTTATACCCAAAACGAAATGACCACCCAATTTCAGAACGTTTAAAAAGCTGATTTGATTGTAACACGGTATCACCCGAAGGTTGATAGGTGTAGGGATAATTAAACGACTGTTCATATCGATTATAAAAAACCTTGTTTTGCAAATCCTTAAACAGGCGGAAACCTAAATACGCATCAAAACCCTCCACTTTATCCATTTTAGAAATGTATAACTCCCCATAGGAACGTAGATTAAAAGGCATCTTTTTATGAAAGTCAACCATCCCCGTTGCGGTCACATCATTTTGGTATCTAATTCCAGCAAAAACATCATTCTTAGGTGAAATATTCAACTTCAAATCACCGCCATACTTGGCCACTTTATCATTAAATCCGTAAGCGGCATAAGCACCTACCGAAAAGTACTTAGATACTTTTTCATTGGTTCTTACTCCCAGTCCCAATCGAATTCCTTCCCACTCATTATAATCCAACACCTTTTCTAATTCAATTGCCACCGGTCCAATTGGAATATACCCCGAAAGAAAGCTTTCAAATAATTTTAGTTTTTTATCCAATTTGGCGGCCTCCCCAATGCTATCAATCTTCACATAGGTAAACTCTTCTTTTGCGTTTAGTTTTTCCTTTCTTTCGTTTTCCCAATAAGTTTCATCTTTTTGATTCGCATCTTCGGTCATTTCAAGTACCACATTTGGAAATTCACTTTTTTTAATTTCATCTATTAACTGGATGTTTTTAACATATGTTTTCCCGCGTGCATTAATAAACGATATTCCTAAATCTTGGGAGTCATCAGGATCCAAAACCATCGTTAAATGCGTATTGAATTGTACTGGAAACCATTGTTTCCCTTCTACCCATTCACTCATTTGCTCAATTTCTATTTGCATAGTACTGGATGGGTTGGCTTGTTCTACCCGAATATTGATTAGCGCATATTGCGCACTAGAAATAGACATCAACCCCTTCAAAGCGTGGAAAGTCTTGCCTTTCTTTGGTTGGAAATAAATAACAAAAATGGAATCTCCATTTTCTATGAAGGTTTCCTTTAATTCAAATACGTAATCCTTAAAACTATTTCGAGCCAACGGACTCAAATACTTTAACCCAATAACATCTACATAATCTTGATAGTACGAGAACGGCTGAAATGCGGCAGCTATCATGGAAAAAGAAGGATTGTTTAAACCCGAAAATCTATTCGCTACAATTTTCTCATAGGAATAATTGGGAGGTGAATATTTTCGTTGACTTACCGTTTCCGTAATAAAAAGGTAATGCGCTTTCATAGCTTCTTTAAATTCAAATATTCCCGAATCTGAGGCGGTGGAAGAATCAGTTAATATCAACTCGTCATTAAACTGGCTAACATCTGGCCCAAATACCATTTTGCTGTAGGTGTCGTAGGTAAAGGCGGTGTTTTTTTCAGGGTTATTTCTATCTCTATTTTCTATGGCCAACTGAATGATGCGTATAGCAGGGTTCTCTTTTGCCTCTACAACAGCCGCTTCTAGTTGTAAGGCCTGCTCACGCATGGTTACTTTCAATCGCCTAGGCTGATTAAAAACAATAGTGGTATCCATAAAACCTAGAGTGTGAAAAGTTAGAGATACAGGATAATCTTTGGGGGATAAAGAAAAATAGCCATCAATATCTGATATGGTTCCTGAAGAGGTTCCTTGAATGACCACACTAACAAATGGCAATACTCTACCATCTTCCACATCACTTACATAACCAGAAATGGATTGACTTTGCAGATTAACTAACCACCCAAAAAATATAGCAAAAAGTAGAATATGATCTCTCATGATGCTCTTTAACGCAAAAAACTAAGATTCGTTGTTCCCATTAATATGTACATCTCTTTGGGGAAACGGAATAGAAATTCCCGCTTCACCAAATGCATTGTAAATGGCAATAGAGACCTCACTTTTAGTGGTTACTGCAAAATCCACCGGAACCCAAAAACGAACTCTAAAATCAAGAGAACTCTCTCCAAACTGATCAAATATGGCTGTAGGTTCTGGTGTTTGTAATACTTTGGAGTGATTGATAGCCGCTTCATTAAGAATATCAATGACCAATTGTAAATCAGTACCATAAGCCGCTCCAATACTTATCTGTACACGTTTTACATTATCCGATAGCGTCCAATTAATTAATTCATTGGAAATAAAATTGCTATTTGGCACTACTACTTCGGCTCCATCGAATGTTCTAACATTAGAAGATCTAACTCCAATTTTGGTTACCGTTCCTAATAAATTACCCACTTCAACCACATCGTTTGTTTGCACTGGCCTTTCAAAAATGAGAATTAACCCAGAAACAAAATTGCTAATGATGTTTTGCAAACCAAATCCGATACCCAAACCTAAAGCACCGGCCATTAAATTGAATTTACCTAAATCTATTCCAATAGTGGATAAAGCAATTACCGCAGCAAACGCAATTAAAAAATACCTCACAACTACAGAAATGATAGAAGGTACACCTTTAGGTAATTTCATGAAGTTTAAAATACCTCCATTTATACTTCTCGAGATGAAAGCCGTAACGGCATATGAACCCGCCAGAATAATGAAAAAACTAGCGATACTTCCAATGGTAAAGCTAATATCTGCAACCACTATAGGTTCGGTTAGCTTTTCATTCACCCATATTTTAATAATATCGTACACATCCACAATATGAAGGAAGTACACCGTCATAAATATGTACGCAAACATTTCAATCAACTGGTTGCTTCGCTTTTCTAAAAAGTGATAATACGAAGGGTCAAAAGGTTCCAATTTTGATACATGAAAATAAACCGTTCCAGTAGTTAAACCACCCAAAATCATCAGCATACTGATTACTAAAACAGTCAATACGCTTCCTTCAATGGCTACATTTAAAAGAAGATCTGTAAAATTGGTATACCCCATAACGTTTGCCATAATGGCCACGATAAATAACAAATAAAGCAAAGGCGAAAGCCAAAGCAATTGGCGGTACTTTCTACCAAGTTCCATTCGGCTCACTTTTTTGAATGGGAATATATATTTAGCTACTATAACAATTCCAATGATGGCTTCCATTGCTAAATACATGCGATAAACGATGGAGGAGTACCATACGTAACTCTTCACTGTATTCATTAGGTAAAGCAACAATATGAAATAAATTAATCCTTTAAACTGGTTATGTGTAGCACTCTTGAATAGGGGAATGGTAGCTAATAAAGCCACAATTAAAAACAATTCACTTAGCAAATTTGGCGTATGTGAAAAATAGATAGCGCTAAAAATAGTGATGGTAAAAATAACCGAAGGAGTGAGATGGTTTAAAATCAAAACCTTAGCCTTTCCCAATCTTTTATCCGTATTATCAATAGGCATTTGATTAAAGCCCTTACGTAAACGTAGAAACCACAATGCCATGATAATAACAAACCCAAAAAAAGATAAAACATTGTTTTCAGGGCTTTGCAGGTATGAATAAACCCCTATTACATTGCCCTTAAAAGATGCCCATGAATCAAAATGTTTTGATTGATTTTTGTCTTGTTTTACCTCCGATTTATGCCAAATTACCGGGTGCCGTTGTTGAAAAACGGCAAATTCATCCGATCGTTTCCATATTTCTAATTCTTCAACAACGGAATTAATTTTTTCCTTCTGAATGAGGATTTTCACCTCCAATTTTAAGAGCTTGTTATTCTGTTTATGAACTTTTTTAATTACCGCTCTTAATTCATTCCTTGTCTTTAACACATTGGTTCTCACCTCGTAGGGAATTTTATCCTTTACAGCCGAAGAATAGGTTAAGGCCCACTCTTTCTCAATTAAATTAAGTTGTTCTAACCATAATGAATTTTTTCCCATATAATGGTTAACCGTGTTTTGCCAAGTATCCAAAAACGCATAATAACTTCCCCATTTATTAATGAGGTTAATCACCTTTTGTTTGTTTGGATGTGATATTTTAAAATTTCCAAAAGCTTTTTCTTGTTGCTCTAAAAACTCAGCATATTGGGGCAACAAAGTATCTACATCTTGAATGGCAGAAGGGTATTCCATTTCCAATTTCCTATTGGCACTTTTTAATTGCTCCTTTACCAATAACATTTTACCCGACAAATCAGAGTTATTAATGGCACTCGGTTCAACCACTGAGGCCGAATCAAACAAAGAGACTTGTGCTGAAGTAGGTACTTGAAAAAGTATTAGTAGAAAAAATAAACCCGTAAGGAATTTTGACATGCTTTGCATTTTTTTAGGCATCTTGTTTACGAATATAGGAAATCTAGAATATTGATGAGAATTAACCGAATACTTAAAGACTAAAAAGTAGCAAACTATATCTGCTCTGAGTCATTTAAGATTTAAATTTGGGAACGTTTTAAAAAAATACAGCATGAAATATCACCAAATTGATTCTGCGCTATTTGTAGCCAATAGAAAAGACTTTACTAAGCAACTAAAAACAAAGTCATTAGCTATTTTTAACTCTAACGACATTTATCCGGTAAGTGCCGACAGTAGTTTGCCGTTTACGCAACATCGTGATATTTTTTACCTATCTGGAGTAGATCAAGAAGAAAGCATTTTAGTGATTTTTCCAGACGCAAGCGAAGAAGCCAACAAAGAGATTTTGTTTTTAAAAGAAACCAACGCGCATATTGCCGTTTGGGAAGGAGAGAAATTAACCGCGAAACGTGCATTTGAAGTTTCGGGTATTAAAACAGTGTATTGGTTAGACCAATTTGAAACCATCATGAAAAAACTGATGAGTGAAGCCGAAAATGTATACTTAAATACGAACGAACATTTACGAGCCAATACCGAAGTAGAAACTCGTGAAGACCGCTTTATAAAAAACTTCAAACCACAATATCCATTGCATACGTACCAAAGAAGTGCGCCAATTATGCATGACATCCGTGCGGTAAAAAAGGACATTGAAATTGACTTGATGCAACAAGCATGTAACTTAACTGAGCAAGGGGTTAAACGCGTATTGCAATTCATCAAACCAGGAGTTTGGGAACATGAAATTGAAGCCGAATTATGGCATGAGTTTATTAAAAACAGAAGTAAAGGATTTGCGTACACTCCAATTATTGCCTCTGGATTTAATGCATGTGTATTACACTACATTGAAAACAACCAACAATGTAAAGCGGGCGATGTTATTTTAATGGACGTTGGTGCTGAATATGCCAATTACTCTTCTGATTTAACGCGTTGCATTCCAGTTAGTGGAAAATTCACCGATCGTCAAAGAGCAGTTTACAACGCGGTTCTTCACGTTAAAGATGAAGCTACTAAGCTTTTAAGTCCGGGTGCTTTACTAAACGATTACCACAAACAAGTAGGTGATTTAATGGAAGAACAATTATTGAACTTGAAATTGATTGACAAAACAGACGTTAAAAACCAAGATCCAAAATGGCCTGCATATAAAAAATACTTTATGCACGGAACTTCACACTATATTGGATTAGACACCCACGATGTAGGTTCTTGGGTAGAACCTATTAAAGAAAACATGGTATTTACGGTAGAGCCAGGTATTTATATTCCAGAAGAAAATTTAGGGATTAGATTAGAAGATGATATCGTTATTAAAAACGGTGAAAACTTCAATTTGATGCAAAATATTCCAATCATCGCGGAAGAGATTGAGGAATGGATGAACAAATAGAAAAATAACACTTCGAAAAAAGCGGTCAGATTGACCGCTTTTTTATTGCATTCACGCATTACTTAAATACCTATAAACCAGACATAAGCAGAATTATCTATTCCATTTGTTAACTTTACCTTAACACAAGAATTACCCAAAGTATGTTTCGGTAAAATAGATTTGCCACCTAATAATTTTGATTAAATGCAGTATTCTTTTATTGATTTTTTACAGCTTTTAGGCTCATTAGCCCTTTTTCTTTATGGGATGAAACTCATGAGTGAGGGAATCCAAAAAGCAGCTGGAGAAGGATTAAGAAATATTCTAAGTAGTATGACTCGAAATCGAGTTTTTGGTGTACTTACTGGATTTTTAATCACTTTTATCATACAATCCTCCTCTGCTACTTCGGTTATGACGGTTAGTTTTGTAAACGCTGGCCTTTTGACCCTCATGGAATCGGTAGGAATTATGATGGGAGCTAATGTTGGAACAACCGTTACCGCATGGTTCATTTCGTTTTTTGGTTTTAAAGTAAGTCTTGGGGCCATTGCTATTCCTCTTCTTGCCTTTGGGGTACCTGCACTTTTTGTTTCTAACGGACGAGTTAAATTTTGGGGAGAAACCATCATAGGTTTCGCTTTACTTTTTTACGGTTTAGACCTCATGAAGGCCTCTGTTCCAGATGTGAAAGCTAACCCAGATATTTTTGCCTTTGTAAAAGATATGGTAGATTTAGGTTATCTCTCATACATAATTTTTGTAGTTATTGGTACCATTTTAACCGTTGTAATTCAATCCTCTTCTGCCACCATGGCCATTACCTTGGTTATGACCGCCAAAGGCTGGATTGGATTTGACATCGCAGCAGCCATGGTATTAGGCGAAAACATTGGCACAACTATTACAGCTCAAATCGCTGCTTTAGCCGCTAATGTTCATGCAAAGAGAGCTGCAATGGTACATACCATGTTTAATGTATTTGGTGTTACTTGGATGCTCTTAGTTTTTCCTTTCTTTTTGGATGGAATTGCTTCTATTTTTGGTCATGAAAGTCCGAATGACTTTTTACAGAACCCAGAACAAACCACTTTTGCTTTAGCGACATTTCATACTTTATTCAATTTGATTAATGTGGTTGTTATGATCAACTTCATTCCGCAACTTGCAAAACTGGCCGAAAAACTAGTTAAATCTAAAGGTAAAGAGGATGAAGTTTTTAAATTAGAATATATTTCATCTAATCTTTCTACTCCAGAAGTGGCCACTCTTGAAGCACAAAACGAAATTATTAGGATGGGTAAATATGTCTCAAAAATGGGCGTATTCGTAGACGATTTAATGGTTGAAAAAGAAGAGAAAAAACGTGAGAAACTAATGAAAAAGTTAATTAGATATGAAGAAGTATCTGATCGACTAGAAGAAGAAGTTTCCGATTTTCTTTCTAAGGTGAGTAACCTGGAGCAATCTAATAGCTCTAGCGTTAAAATTCAAATGATGTTGGGTATTGTTCATGATTTGGAAAATATTGCTGACATTTTTGTTTCTATGGGAACTATCATTATCAATAAAAACAAAAAGAAAATTTGGTTTACTCCGGACCAAAGAGAAAAACTAAACGAATTATTTGGGTTAGTCCAAAAATCTTTAGAAATAATGAACAAAAATTTAGCAAAATGGGAGATTACTGAATCTGATCTAGAAGACGCTCAAATTGCTGAAGAAGAGGTGGATACAATGCGTAAAAAATTACGCAAGAATTACCTCACCAAAATTGAAGAAGGAAAATACAACGTTCGTGGGGGTATTTTATATGCGGAGTTGTTTAACAGCTTTGAGCGACTTGCAGACTTTGCTGAAAATGTGAGTAAAGGCCTTTCGGGCAATGACTAGGTTGGCCTATTTTTGGCCCCATTTATTTGTGAGGATAAGTAGTTATTATAAGTCCTGCTTATTGTCCAATAAGGCAGCTATTTGCATCAAATTACGGTCATTGAACTAAAACGTCATCTTAACCCTAATAAAGAATTAACTAATTCACATAAAATGAGATAATTAAACCACCTAATATTCTCGACAAAAGCCTTCTAATGTCTATTGCCAAAGCAATTCGCAATCCAACTCACTGTTTTGGTAAACCAATATTCTTGTATACATTGTGCATTACAAAAACGATTATTGCTAAGCTCATGGCAGTTATTACATCTATTCATAACTTACAAAAATGGCTGCAAGAATTGCTTCCTACAGCCGTTAAACAAAATTTTAAAACAGGGTATTAATTTCCATTCAATTGTTTGGCCATAGCCGCTCCAATTAAAGACTCTAGGGGCGTTCCTCCTTTAGAATCACCTCCCATAATTAAGGTATTTGGAAATTGAATTTTCGAAATCTCAGCAGCCACACCAATTGCCGTTTCCTTTTCAAACTGCGCCTTTTCTTGCGGAGTTAAACCTGCCGAAACTAACTTCTTATTCTTATAGGCCTCCGCATCCGCCTTTACTTTTTCCGCTTCTGAATTTAGTCGTTCTGTTTGTAAGGAAATCTCCGCCAATTTTTTATTGGTTTCCTCTTGTTTTAATAAGGTTTCTATTGCAATCAGGGCCTTAACTTGCTCTTTTTCTTGCGTCACTCTTTCTGCTGCCTTATCCCGCTCTCCCTCAGCCACAATTCTAGCTTGTGCATCTTTAGCGGTCTTTATTTTTTGTTGCTCCAACTGACGTTTAGCCGACTCATCTCGTTGAGCTTCTAGCCTTTTCTTAAAGGTTTTTTCCAAGAAAACATCATCTACAATAACCTGTGCCACGATAATGTTGTTTTCATTGATATCATGTTTTATTCGAATGGTTTTACCATCCCTATCCAATCGCTTTTTCACCTCGTAACGCGTACGCACTTCCCTAATTTGACGCACCATCTCTTCAATAGGAGCATCAATAGTATCTCTGAACTCAATTTTTTCCACACTATAGGTTCCAAATTTTAATTGATCGTCAATGGCTACCCTAAAATCCGAGGCAGATCCTGAAATATAATCTTGAGCGGCAAACATGTATCCCGTATTAGACACTACCTCACGTACGGTTGGTATCAAGGTGGTTTGGACCAAGTTTTGTAATGACCTGAACTCTATTGCCAATTCCACAAACGACTCTTCATCAGTAGGTAATTGAAACCTGGTTGAAAGCTTCGCTCTTGCCGTAACCTGATCAATAAATCGAATAGGAATAGGCTCCATAACACCCTCAATTTCGTTTGCTCCATCGGTACTTTCTACCACCTTAACATCTATAAATTTTTGCCATGGAATGATTTGAGCGAATCCTCTCCATTTTATTCCTTCACTCATAATAGCGCTTTTAGATCCCGTAGGATAAACCACTAAATATTGGTATCCGGGTTCCGCCCAAAAGAACATATATGGTCTGTCTCTTATACACATCTCCGAGCCCACGAGACTCCTGAGCATCT
>OLHJ01000575.1_pt1 | contig 11239 bp, 2 predicted proteins | sample 1609491 | NCBI WGS metagenome assembly OLHJ01 (sample SAMN05416861, study PRJEB24817) | seawater metagenome | isolation source: Sea water | place: Canada:Atlantic | collected 2013-11
GTAACTGATCAAACAGGTATAACCAGTACTTCAAGTCAAGCAGTGACTCATCCAACGGCTGTGATATCCGCATCGGTTGTAGATTCAAATATTACGTGTAATGGATTCAACGATGGAGGGGCAACGGCTTCCGCATCTGGAGGAACAGGAGGATATACTTATTCTTGGAATAATGGTGCAACTACTGCAAGCATTACTGGAGTATCCGCAGGTTCTTATTCTGTGACAATTACCGATGCCAGTGGATGTACATCACCATCTTTTGTTACACTAACAGAACCAATAGCATTAATGGCTTCAGCGGTGGTAGATTCCAATATTTCATGTAATACCTATTCCGATGGAGGGGGAACCGCTTCTGCAACTGGAGGAACCATACCATATACTTACACATGGAGCAACTCAGCAATGACCCCGAGTATCACAGGGGTTATGGCTGGCACTTATAGCGTGACCATTCTAGATGCCAATGGATGTACATCTGCTAGCTCCGTAACTATGACGCAACCCGCCTCTCTTATGGCTGCTGCCGTAGTTGATTCAAACATCACCTGTAACGGGTTTAGTGATGGAGGAGCTACTGCATCTGCTACTGGAGGAACATCTCCTTATACCTATACTTGGTCTAATTCAGCCACTACCGCTTCTATTACTGGTGTTGCTGCAGGGTCTTTTTCTGTTCTCATTTCAGATGCTAATGCTTGTTCGACTGGTTCGTCAATTTCTATTACAGAGCCAACAACCTTAGTAGCCGCTATAGCAGTGGATTCTAATGTAGCGTGTAATGGATTTAGTGATGGAGGCGCTACTGCATCTGCTATCGGAGGAACCGCTCCTTATACCTATGCTTGGTCCAATTCAGCAACCAATAGTTCTATTACGGGTGTTATTGCGGGTACGTATTCTGTAACTATTACCGATGCCAACGGATGTACGGCTACTAGTTCTGCCACAATCACTGAGCCAGCTGCGCTTATTGCTGCTTCAGTGGTTGACTCAAATACCACATGTAACAGTTTTAGTGATGGTGGAGCAACAGCTTCTGCTACTGGAGGAACTATGCCATATACGTATGCATGGAATAATTCTGCCACTACTGCTTCTATTACTGGAGTTCTAGCAGGAACATATTCTGTTACAGTAACTGATCAAAATGGATGTACGTCAACATCTTCAACAACTATTACGGAACCGGCTGCATTAATGGCTACTACCGTTGTAGATTCTAATATTTCTTGTAACACCTATTCTGATGGTGGCGCAACCGCATCAGCTACAGGTGGAACTGGAGCATATTCTTATGCGTGGTCTAATGCAGCAACTACTGCTTCTATTACTGGAGTGGCTGCTGGAACCTATACAGTTACTTTAACTGATGCAAATGGTTGTACATCTACTAGCTCAACTACTATTACACAACCAACTGCCCTTATGGTTTCGGCAGTTGTGGATTCAAACGTTTCTTGTAACAGTCTTTTAGATGGTGGAGCAACAGCTTCTGCTACTGGAGGAACTGCTCCTTACAACTATTCATGGTCTAACTCGGCTACCACAGCTAGTATTACGGGTGTTGCTGCAGGTTCTTATTCTGTATTGATTACGGATGCTAATGGTTGTTCTGCGGGTACCTCTACTTCAATTACAGAACCAACAACATTAGTTGCTGCTTCAGTGGTTGACTCAAATGTGACTTGTAATGGTTTTGCCAATGGTGGAGCTTCTGCTTCTGCTACTGGAGGTACTGCTCCTTACGTATACGCTTGGAATAATGCGGCTACTACCGCTTCTATTACTGGAATATTGGCTGGAACATACACGGTAACTATTACCGATGCAAACGGATGTACTGCAACAAGTTCTTCTACTATTACAGAGCCAACAGCTTTAGTGGCTGCGACTGTTGTAGATAGCAATATTTCGTGTAACGGATTAAGTGATGGTGGAGCTACTGCTTCAGCTACTGGAGGAACTGCTCCTTATGTTTATGCTTGGAACAATGCGGCTACTACCACTTCTATTACTGGTATTGTGGCAGGTACATATACCGTAACTATTACCGATGCGAATGGATGTACTTCTACTTCATCTCCAACTATTACCGAACCAAATACACTTGTAGCAGCGATCACTTTAGATTCTAACGAAAGCTGTATGAATACCATGGATGGTGGTTTAACGGCTACCGAAACAGGTGGAACTTCTGGATACTCTTATTTATGGAGTAACGGAGCAACAACGACTAGTATTACTGGATTAACCGCAGGAATGTACACCGTAACTATTACCGATGCCAACGGTTGTACAAGTTCAGCGAGTGAAACCATTGTTCATGGTTTAGCTACATCAGCTACCGAAACCTATACGGTATGTGATTCTTTAGTTTCTCCTAGTGGTATGTATACTTGGACAACTTCAGGAATCTACATCGATACTTTAGTAAATTCTATTGGCTGTGATTCTGTAATCACTACCAACTTAACGGTAAATTATTCTACATCGAGTACGCAAGTGATTGCATCTTGTGATAGTTATACTTCACCAAGTGGTTTCTTTGTATGGACTGTTAGTGGAATATATACCGATGTGATCTCTAATACCGTAGGATGTGATTCAACTATTACAGTTGATTTAACAATTACCAATAGCACCGATAGTACAATCACAGTGGAGGCTTGTAATTCTTATAATGGAGTAAGCGGAAATCAAAACTGGGTTACCTCAGGAGTGTATACCGATGTAATTCCAAATGCTGCGGGTTGTGATTCTATTGTAACGGTTAATCTTACCATCAACAATTCTGTTTTCATTACTCAGAACCCAGAGATTTGTAATGGTGATTCTATTCAAGTAGGAAGTAACTGGTATACAATGGCCGGTACTTACGTTGATACGTTAACTACAATGGCAGGTTGTGATTCCATTGTAACTACAATGTTAGATGTGGAAATGGTAGATGTTTCTGTAACTGATTTCAGTGGAACATTGAGAGCAGGAAATGACTTTGCTTCTTCATTCCAGTGGATTAACTGTGACAGTAACAATGCAGAAATTGCAGGAGAAACAGGTCAGTTATTTACGCCAACAGTTACAGGAAACTACGCGGTAGTAGTAAACTCTATTAACTGTGTAGATACTTCCGATTGTTATTTTGTTGACTTAGTAGGAATAGATGATTTAGCGCAAAACATTCAAATTGCAGTGTATCCAAATCCAGCAGGTGCTGAACAAGGAACAGTGTTAGTAGAAGTAGCAAATGCGAATCAATACAACATTGTGATTAGAGATCTTACTGGTAAAATGGTGTACAACCAAAATGAACTAAGCGTAATGCAAACCGAGATTGATATCACGGAGTTTGCCGCTGGAACATTCTTCATTGAAATCCAAACGGAAAAAGGAAGTACTTTCACTAAACTAGTAGTGATGTAATACCAAATAAATCTAAAACAGAAAGCCCCGCTAGTTGATTCTAGCGGGGCTTTCTGTTTTAATTCTATTATTTAGATTGAAGATCTTGGATGTAATTATCAGGAACGTTTGCCCCTAATCTTTTTGCCTCTTTTGCATTAAATAATGCATGAGAGTATTCGCCCATAGCATTTTGAGCTATGGATAAATTTAACCAAATGGAAGCCATTTCTGGTTGAATTTCAATAGCGGAAATAAATGCCGAAGAAGCGGAAGCGTAATTTCCGATTTGATAATATAAACTTCCCAAGTTATTGTAAGCGTCAATATATTCAGGGTTTAGTTCAATGGCCTTATTAAAATCGGCAATAGCTTGTTTAGGATTAGTGTTAATCTGTGCGGTAGCTCTATTAAACCATGCTTGTTCAAAATCGGGTTGAATCTCTAAACATCTAGAGAAATCTGAAATGGATTGCTCCGTTTGACCCATGGCTAAATATAGGTTTCCTCTATTATTGTATCCTAAATAGTTTTCTGGGTCTAATGCCAGTGCTTGGTTGAAATCGTTTAACGCCTTTTGAACCTGATTCGTTTCTGAATAAAACTGTCCACGGTTGGCATAGGCTTGCGAATAATTAGGATTTAATTGAATGGCTTTCGAATAAGTTTCAATGGCTTCCGTTGATTTTCCAAGGGCATGTTGTAAATCGCCAAGATTGAAATAATTTTCAAATTGCTTAGGAGCTACTTTTAAGGCGTTTTGATAGTCTGTAATGGCTTGAGGATACTGTTGGGAATCTCTATAGTAATTACCTCTTCCTATGTACGCGTACCAATCATTTGGGTGGTTAGCGATAACCTTTGTCCATAATGTTTCACTGTTTGTCCATACTGGAATTTGTTTAAAGGAAACAATAATCATGGGTAAGCCTATTCCGATAGCCAATACGTACAAGACCTTCTTTTGCAGTTTAATGGGTGTGATTTGATGAATTCCAGTACCCATGGCAATAAAAAGACCAATGTAGGCCACATAAGTATAACGTTCAGAAACGATGGCTCTACCAATACTTACCAGTTGTAACACCAGTATTAAATGCAATAAAAAGAAGACAAACCCAAAACCAAATGCTTTGTTTTTTAAAGAATAATATCCCCCTAAAACCACCATTAAAAGGCCCAGACCCACTTGTAGAAGGAAGGATGAATCTGTCATTCCCAATTCCGAAGGATAGGGATGCATGGCATTTAAATGAGAAGGAATAAATCCATGGGTGAAGTAATAGGAAATGCCATAAAAGGCAAATTGAATTCGGTCCAGAATTGAATAGGCATCAAGCGTGTTAATAGCGTCTTCCTTTTGTAGGGAAATGGTTAAAAGCCCAATAATAATACTACCAATAGTGAGAGGAATGACACGAATTATTTGTTTCCAAGATAGTTTGTTATTCCTAAAATAATCCATACCCAAAAGGGCTATTGGAAGGGTAATTGCAGCTGGTTTAGAAAGCAGCGATAGTGCCCCGAAAATCATAGCGTAATAAAGGAATTTCTTTGTGTTACTATCCAAAAACTTCAGAAACGCCAACATGGAAAGTAGATAGAAAAAGGTATACATTACATCCTTCCTACTAGAAATCCAAGCCACAGATTCAATATGCATGGGATGGATAGCAAACAACAGTGCGACCATGAAGGCAAGTCCGGTTTTGTTAGGGAAAAGTCGATGAACAAGCAGCCACACCAAAACGGAATTGATCAAATGCAGTAACAAACTAGTAAAATGGAAGATCCCAGGATCTCCTTTGCCAATAGCATTGTCAAGTGCCAAACTAAGCATGGTTAGTGGGTGGAAATTTCCAGTACCTGAACCATCTAGTAAATTGAAAAATGAGGGGTTTTGGATAAACTCATTTTGCAGCACATATACTTGATCATCAAAATTGACAAAGTCAAAATGAAGGGTTGGCCAATACAAAATCAGTGTGATAACCGTAAGGATTAAAATTTCAATTTTAGTGCTTTTTTGCATGTAAGTTTTATTGAACCGGTTGGTAATATCCGGGATTTACGGTAACGCCTAAACTTTGCGCTTGGTCAAAATCTAAATTAGCCCCTGGTTGATCTTTAAGTAAACGTAGTGATATTCCTCGGTTTAAAAAATAGACGCCTTCTGGACTTAATTCAATGGCCTGATCTAAAGCAATTAGTGAAGAATCAAATTCGCTTAAGTATTGATGTTCTATAGCCAATGCATTCCATACTTCATGTTTAAAGGGTTGGAATTTAAGTGCCGTTTGAAAGTCTTTTTTTGCTTTTACTCGCTGATTCATTTGACTGTAAATAATGGCTCTATTTACATATGCCGTATGAAAGTTAGGATCCGTTTCCATGGCCTGCGTGATTAGGCTAATGGCTTGATCATACTTTCCTTGTTTCCCTAGAATAGCTCCTTTGTTGGCTAAAGCGTTTTGATTATCGGGTTCCAATTGTAAGCAGATCTCATAGTCTTGTAAGGCCTGGACATCCTTACCTAAATCAAAATAAATATTGCCACGATTACTGTAAAACATGGGCTCATTTGGATTCAGTTGAATGGCTTGATTAAAGTCGTTTAAGGCTTTTGGATATTCTTTTTCTAATCGGTAAAAAACACCTCTTCCGCCCCAGGATCCCGCTACTTCTGGAAATTTGATAATGGCATCACTCCAAAGGGTTTCTCCATTTTCCCACACTTTGGTTCGGTTATAGGCAATAAGTGTAATTATTATTAAGCAGATGGTGAGTCCATTTCGAAAAAGGGTGCTGTTGAAATTGACCACTTTTGAAAGGATGTTTTCCAGTACAAAATAAACCCCAATGCTTAAACCCACATAGGCTAAATAGGTATAACGTTCAGAAATAATAGTGCTACCCACCGTTACGAGTTGCACTAAAAGGGCAATGGAAACTAGAAAAAATAAAAAGCCAAATACCACATTTCTATTTTGTTTCCATTTCCATACTAAAACGCCATCCACCGCAATAGAAATTAGAGGAGAAATGGATACCAGTAGGTTAAACGGTCGTGTTGGATAAGGATAAAACGAAGAAAGATGAATGGGCGCAAAGAATTTTACCACATATAAATTAACGGCATAACTGGCCAGTTGAATGCGTTCAACAAAGCTATACGCATCTACATTTACGGCTCCTGCATCGGTTTGTACCCAAATGGTGGCTAAACCAATTAGAATAGAAACCATGAAAAATGGAATTTTCTCTAGAATGATCTTCCCATTAAATGGTCGGTTTTGCAAATAATCAATAAGCAAAAGGTGCATCGGGAAAATCACAGCCGTGGGTTTAGATAAGCCGGATAAAATGAAAAATAGTAACGTAAATATGAGGTGCTTTTTTTGTTGTTCCTTTTGGTACTGGAAATACTGGATAAGACCTAGGAAGTAAAAGAAGAAGAAAAGCACATCTTTCCGTGAAGAAATCCATGCTACAGATTCCACATGCATAGGGTGTAATCCAAAAATACCAGCTACAAATAAGGGAAGGTAAGTTTGGTTAGGCCACATTTTTTGAGTCCAGTAATACAATAACCCAATATTAAATAAATGAAACACCGTATTGAAAAGATGATATCCAAAAGCATTTTCGCCACCTAGGGCGTAGTTTAGCGCCAAGCTTAACATGGTTATAGGATGGTAGTTGGCGGTATTTCCTTCCGTGAAAAATAGGAGTAAATTAGAAAGGGTAGGATTAGAAACCTGAAGGTTGTTGATGACGTAATAATCATCATCCCAGTTTACGAAATCAAAGCCTAAAGATTGAAGGTAAATCAAGGAAGTTCCTAAAAGAATTCCTCCCAGAAGAATTTTATGTTTTTGACTCACAAGTAGATTTTTTGCCTTCACAAATCTATTATTCCTTTCTTATCAGAATAAAGAGAAGACCATTTTATTTGATGGAACCCCCGAAGTTAATTTCCGTTATGGATTTAAAACTGATTTTAGAGATGTATTACCCTTTTAATTGGCAGTTTGAGAATGTCATTCATGTACAATTTTATGTCGTTCGTTACTAAAATGTAGGAACTTTTAACCATAAATTATCTACTATAATTTGATCAAAAAATGATTGCGTAATGTAGATAGATAAATGCAAACTATTATAAATCAAGGTTTTATCTTCAACAATAGAAAGAATGCTTAAGGAAAAGCAAAATGGGCGGGTTTAAATAACTATTAAGATGAGGTATTCGACTTGTTTTTTTACGCTTCCAGTAAATAATTTTGGCACGCTTAAAAATACTAATTTTACAAAACTACTATTATCAAAATTCTTTAAAATGGGCAATTCTACACTTAAACTATTTTCAACCCAAATACTGTCCTTTCTGGTCGTATTTTTACTGGGACTTTCTCCAAAAGATGCATTTAATCAAACGGTTTTAAATGATGGAGATATTTTTCTTACCCGATACAACTCAGATGGAGATGATGAATTTTCATTCGTTATTCTTACAGACCTTGATGTTGGTACCGAGTTTTATGTAACAGATAAAGGTTGGGATGGAAGTTTCTTTTACGGTGGGTCTGTTGGTTCGCCTTTGGGCACTCAAGAAGCTATTTATAAATTTGCGGTCACTTCGGCCGTTACTGCAGGGTTGGAGGTGCATATGGTTAAAACCCCTGCACCTGGTTATTCCACCTCCAATGGTACTTCACCTTTTACTTTTACAAGTGTTACAGGTGTAGGGTCAATTAATTATATTTCGTTAAGCGCAGGGGGTGATCAAATCTTTGTTTATCAGTTGTCAGGTACTACACCAGTGTTTAAATCTGGTTTTAGTGCCGAAGGAACAAATGGAGGCTGGCAAACAGCAGCGAGTTCTTCTTCCTCATCTGAATTGCCACCTGGTAAAACCAGTGGGGCCGGAGGTTTCGTGGGCTGGTTCCCTTCTTCAGTTTCAGGTACTACTGAGTTTGATAATATGCGGTATAAGTCTTCCGCTCCTCATACCGGAGATAAGGCAACAATTTTAGCTGCCCTTATGTTAGAGACGAATTGGGATATTCATAATTCAACACAATATGGTGCTGGATCCACTGCATTCGTAATTACCGGAGGAGTAACTCCGGTGTCCATATCCATAACATCTCAGACAAACAATTTATGCCCGGGTGGAAGTACGGGATCTTTAACGGCCACTGCTTTAGATGGCACCCCTAATTATTCCTATGCATGGAGCAATGGATCAACAACATTTAATACCTCTTCCACCACAAATACAGTTAATAACCTTTCGTCTACTACATATACCGTAACCGTTACGGATGACAATGGAGTAACTGCTACGGCATCCGCCACCATTAGCACACTACCCGATAACACTTCACCAACGATTACAGTATGTGCAAGTACCCCTAGCAACATTGCCGCTAATGCTTCCTGTCAAGGAACTGCACCAAACTTAACAGGATCGGTTACGGCAACAGATAACTGTACTGGCAGTCCAACAATTACGCAAAGCCCAACTTCAGGAGCAACATTAGGATTAGGAACCACAACAATTACTTTAACGGCAACCGATGGTTCAGGAAACACAGCCACGTGTACGGTAAATCAAACAGTTGTTGATAATACAGCTCCAACGATTACTGTTTGTGCTTCTACGCCAACAGATATTATTGGAAATGCATCCAATCAAGGAACCGCACCAAACTTAGTGGGTGGGGTTTCAGCTACTGATAACTGTACGGCTACTCCTACTATTACTCAAAGTCCAGCTGCCGGAGCTACGTTAGGTTTAGGAACAACAACCATTACTTTAGCAGCTACTGATGGGTCGGGTAACACCGCTACATGTACCGTTAATCAAACAGTTATTAGTCCATTCAATGCTTCTATTTCCGCACAAACCAATGGAACTTGTAATGGATCAGCTACGGGTAGTTTAACCGCCTCTACTTCTAATGGTACTTCTCCTTTTACCTATTTATGGAGTAATGGAGCAACTTCGGCAACCGCTACTTCGTTAGCAGCAGGAACTTATACGGTTACCATTACTGAAAACGGTGGACTCACAGCAACCACTTCTGCCACAATCACCGAGCCAGCTGCGCTTGTTGCTGCTTCAGTGGTAGACTCAAATACAACATGTAACAGTTTTAGCGATGGTGGAGCCACAGCTTCTGCCACAGGAGGAACAATGCCATATACGTATGCTTGGTCTAACTCGGCAACCAACGCTTCTATTACGGGTGTTTTAGCAGGAACATATTCTGTTACTATTACGGATGCCAACGGATGTACTTCAACATCTGCAGCAACGATTACCGAACCCGTTGCATTAATAGCTGCTACCGTTGTAGATTCTAACATTTCTTGTAACACCTATGCTGATGGAGGTGCAACCGCATCTGCTACAGGTGGAACTGGCGCATATTCCTACGCTTGGTCAAATTCAGCTACAAATGCTTCAATTACTGGAATCGTTGCTGGAACTTACTCGGTAACTATTACCGATGCGAACGGATGTACGGATTCTAGTTCAGCTATTATTACACAACCAACTGCACTTATGGTTTCGGCAGTTATTGATTCAAATGTTACTTGTAACGGATCAAGTGATGGAGGAGCAACGGTTTCTGCTACTGGAGGAACAGCTCCTTACAACTATTCATGGTCTAACTCGGCTACCACAGCTAGTATCACAGGTGTTGCTGCAGGTTCTTATTCTGTATTGATTACTGATGCCAATGGTTGTTCTGCGGGTACATCTACTTCAATTACAGAACCTACTGCTTTAGTAGCGGCTACGGTAGCTGATTCAAATGTTACTTGTAATGGTTTTAGTGATGGTGGAGCAACTGCATCGGCCACTGGAGGAAATGCTCCATATGCCTATGCTTGGAGTAATTCAGATACCACAGCAAGTATTACTGGAGTTATGGCAGGTGCTTATACTGTGACAATTACCGATACGAATGGATGTACGGCAACGCATACCGCACCGATTTCAGAACCGGGTGTATTAGCTATTTCAACAGTTATTGATTCTAATGTGACTTGTTTTGGAAATGCGAATGGGGGCGTTAGTGCTACGGTAGCGCAGACATCAACGTTATTTTTTGAAGGCTTTGAGTCATACTCTGGAGCAGCTTCATATTCTTCGAATACAGTTTTAAACGGACTGTCAGGAGCTTCATTTGAAACTTCCACTTCTCAAGGTCGTGTTAGAATTCCTGCAGGACCATCTTATGTAAGAACAGGAAACTATTCGGTTACATTAGATGCATCTCTAAATGGAGCATTTCCGGACCCAATTAACTATTTAATTAAAACTTGGAACTTATCTAGTTATACAAACACGCAATTAGGCTTAGATTTTTATGTAATGAACCATGGAGATGAAGCGGATGCAAATGATAGATGTTGGATTAGAGGTAGTGACACCAGTACGTGGATTGAAATCTATAATTTTAATTCTCCTTATTTAAGTAACGGGTCTTGGCATCATATTACCATTGATAGAATTGATACATTAATTACAAATGCAGGACAAACACTATCTTCCACTTTTGGAATCCGTTTTGGACAGCAAGATAATTTTCAATCTTCTTCAACAACGGCTTCTGATGGTTTCACTTTTGATGATATTTCAATTACCACTTCTAGTGTGGGTTCTGCTACGTATGCATGGAGCAACTCAGCAACAACATCATCTTTAACCGGAATAATTGCGGGTACATATACGGTAACCGTTACCGATGCCAACGGATGTACTGCCTGTCTCTTATACACATCTGACGCTGCCGACGATCTACTCTGTGTAGAT
>OLHJ01000582.1_pt1 | contig 11145 bp, 10 predicted proteins | sample 1609491 | NCBI WGS metagenome assembly OLHJ01 (sample SAMN05416861, study PRJEB24817) | seawater metagenome | isolation source: Sea water | place: Canada:Atlantic | collected 2013-11
CGTCCAAACCCCAAACCTTTGCAAGTGCTTCCTTCATTGAAGCAACCTTGAAGTCACGGGCTTGTGCCCACTCAGGGTCAGTCTGGCCGGGAGTGACATCCAGTGCATAGTCACGATAACGATTTGTACCGACTTCCATTGCAGGAATGTCTTTAGAAACACCAAAGCCTTCATCAAGATCATCTTCTTCTTTGACTTCGTATGTTTTACCAGCAACAACGAAAGTTTTTTCGCCCTTGTCTTTGGCAGCCTTTAGTGCCATTCCAAATGCGTTACCCTCGCCCTTTACTGCCTTAGATACTGTCTTGCGGCGATTGTGAAGATACTCATCAGAATCATCAGTGTCGCCATCGTTGTCAATATCCTTATCCTTGCGGTCATCAAACTTCTTCTTGAGTGCTTTAGGATTAACAGCATCAAGTCCCTCTTGTTTTTTTGCAGCCTCTGCCCACACACCCAGAATTGATGATTCAAGGGTGTCCTTTTTTGTATCAAAATATTTCTTACCCATGTTTATTCTCCTTGATTTTTCGATTCATCCGTTCTAGAATTGATTCTTTTTTGGGTTGTAGTTCTTCTTTAAGTGCAGACAACATATCCTTGTAAGACTTTCCAATTCGTGCTTGGAACTTCTCTTTGTCTGCGGGTCTTTTCATAGCATTGTATTTCTGCTGAACTGCGATTGCCATCTGTGCAGGGATTTGAACCTTCTTACCGTCACCAAATTCAACACCTTGGGATGCTCTATTACCCGCCTTTCTCAACTGCATAATAATATTCTTTGATGCACCCTTTACGTCATCATCTGTTGCGTCAGTATCGTCATCAGCACTATCCTTACGAGAGAAATCTTTATCCCTTGACATTGCACGACGAGCATCAGCTGCAGCACCTTCTTCAACTTCCTCTGGGTGATGACTGCTCATCAGTGCCTTGATTGTCTTGACATCCACCTTCATCAGTTTCGCAATCTCTTCTGCGCTCTTCTTGTCTTTGATATACTGGTGTAGCTGAGACATTTTACCTTCATCAAGGTCAACTTCTTCTTTCATTCCTGCCAATTTATATGCTGCCTTAGCAAGTTGAGTGACTTTCATTTTCCTCATTTTGTCTTGATTTTGTTTGTTTACCTTTTTAAAGATATTCATAATCAATGATGCGGTAAATGTATCAACCATTACACCATCAATCTTCGTTGCTTGTTTGTCATCAACAACCTTTTGAATTTTATCAATCGTTCCACCAAACGCAGAACCACCTACCTCATCAAGTTCAACTTCTTCTAGTTTAGGTTCAAACTTATCAAGACCAAGTTTTCTTGCTATCGCTTCATACTCAGCTTCAGAATCAAAAGCTTTCCTTTTATTAAGACTCATACTACTTAGTTTTATCTCATCTGCTGCCATGTCAATCCAACCAGTACCACTATCAAATCTTGGTTCATTACCATATGCACCAACTTTTTTATTTCCAAACTTTGCAACGTCTTTTCTATTTTTTTCTTGTTGTTTTTTCACATAATCTACAATAGACTTATTTTTCATAAGTTTTCCAGTATACTTTGCTTCATCAAGTTCAACCTCAACTTCTTCTTTGTAGAAGTTCAACTCAAATGGTTTTGAACCACCCTTGTTGTATACTTGGACTTGGATAGCACCCTTGTCACCTTTCAGACGATAACTGTTAGTTTTACCCTCTGATGGTTTTGAAGGACCAGTTGCAACTTTACTGTCAATTTCTTCTGGGTCAATTGTAATACCATACAATTTCTTTGCAGATTTATATGCGTGTTGCATAGCAGAAGAAAAGTCTTTGTGATAAAGCTCATATTTAGCTTCATCAAGATCAACTTCTTCACTCATCGCTTGCTTTGTAGCAGTAGCATACATTACAGCCTTCCAGCTTTCGCCATACGTTGCCTGTAGCTTCCGCTTCTTTTCTTGAGCAGGAGTCATCTCTTCGTAGCTATTGTTAAGCCTTCTTTTCTCTCTTGCTTTTTGGGCGTCTGTTTTTATACCTGCTTTATGTGTTTTAATAGCTTGCTTATTTGTTCTGATAGAATTTTTATCATCTCTCTTTTTCTTAATTGCGGCGGCTTTCTTTTTAAGCCTGTCGGCTCTGCCAGAAGTAGTAACTCTACCTTTAATAGCGCCACCTACCTTTTTGACACCTTTTTTGATAAGCCTACCAATAAGTTCATCTAACTGCTCTTCAGTAAGTTCGTAAAAATCCAAATCCTCATCTAATGCATATTGCATCAGATTGTTCAAATCATCTTGCTCTAATTCTTCATAAACAGCAGCGTCTTTACCTTCTTCACTATCAGCAATACGCTTCTTCTTTGCAGGAGACTTCTTTGTACCCTTATTGATTTCAGCGTCATTTAGCGGATAGTCAATGGTATCAGCAACGTGTTTGTCTTTGAAACGTTTCTCGCCAGCAGCTTTTGGCTGTAGCACTTCTTGTAAATCTTTAAAGGATAGCATTTGTGGTTTCCTTATAATTTGTTTTTATTTTTATGCGCTATCAATTTCTGGCTCATCGTCGAGGTCAACGTCTAAATCGAGGTCTTCCTCTTCGGCACCATTCATCATCTGCTGTGCAATAACTTCTCTTCTAGCATCGATTGCAGCACCAAGTTTATCCTGCATTATATCTTGAAACGCATTTTTAAAATCACTTGGTTGATTTTCGTGAGCATGTTTCAATAAATCTACTACGCTATGTTCTGCCATTATATTAACTCCATATTCATATATTTATAATCGTTACGATTCATCGGATTCCTGATCAGGCTTATCTTCCGCTTCATTATCATCCATTTCATCCTCAAAGTCATCACCGTTCTTTTCACCCTCTTCTTCAATCTGTTCATCAATTTCTTTCATTTCGTCTTCTGACTGCTGAAGAACGTTCATGCGAACCCACTTTTCAGAGTAATACTTGCCAGTGTATTCATCAATCTCAGCAACAATCTGTAGACGATTCTGTAAAACTTCAGCTTGCTTTAATTCTTCAAAGTGGTTATCATGCATAAAGTCGTAGCGAATGCCTGCTTTGATATTAGCCCAATCTTCTGGTGCAATCACACCCTTTAAAATCAATTGCTTCTCAAGAACCTTGTTGAATAGCATAGAGAAGCGATTACGAAGACGATTAATAAACTTAGAAAATTTAACTTCATCTCTTGTAATTTCAGAAGCTCTGCCGAGAGAGAAGCCATTTTCTGTATCGAGTCTTGAAATGGGAACATTAAGCGATTGATATACCTTCTTTTGAAAATATAAAATATCATCCATCTCACCAAGATTTTGACCACCTGGAAGTGTAGTGATTTCGGTTCCTCTACCACCTTCTCTTCTTGGAAGCCAAAAATCTTCCATCATCGTCATAAATTTACGGTCATCACGAACTTCACCAGTAGATGCATCATAAACAAGCCTGTTCTTGTGCTTTGCCATCATGTCTCTTAGATATTGCTCTGCTTTCATCTTAGGCAGATTGCCAACATCAATATAGAAAATACGACGCTCTGGCGCACGAGAGATGCGATAGATAACAGCAGCATCTTCAAGCATTCTCAACTGATTCATAGGCTTGATTGCCTTATGTAGATGAGAAAGAACGAGAGAATTGTTTTCGTTTAGAATACCAGACGTTGTATGAACAATCGAGTCTATTGCAATCTTGATACCTTTTGTACCATCCATTCCACCAGCAGAGCCTACCGAAGCAGCACTTGCAGTGTTGAATCCCTTTTCATTGTAAACGTAATATTCATTCTTTACTTTTTGAAGTGAAATTTCACCTTCACGCTTCTGTTCAACTTCTTTTATCTTACGAATCTTTCTTGGGTCGATAAAACGAAGTTCTTTGATACCCTCACGGACGTTTGTGTCATCAATGATAGCGTGATAGTAAAGTCTACCATCAACATACCACTTCTGAAAAACATCATAACCGATATTGGAAAAATCTAACAGGCGAACAACTTCGTCAAACTCTTCACGAATTCTTTTTCTAATTGAATCTGGTTGATCTACGTCATCAGTAACGCACTCAACGACCTTTCTATCATCAGTCACCACAACTGCTTCATTTACAATATCTTCAACTGCTCTTTGCACTTCGGGCTGTTGTACCATATTGCGATATTTTGTGACAAGCTCTGCTTCATTCTTTGCAGAACCTTCTAGATCGACATATGTGCCATATGCACCACCAGCAGTTACAACTGTAGCGCCGTCGTCATCCATCGGAGGAGCGAACGATACAATGCTTTCTGCATTCTCTTTTTTTCTCTTAATTTCAAAGCCGAATAGATTTCTTGCCATACTGATATTATACCTCTATAGATTGGAGGGGACTGGATGTACCAGCCCCCATATGAATCTATTTATATTAGGCGGTTGAGTTGCCTGTTACGCCACCAGAAACTTCCCAGAAGTCGTATTGGAACGTAACTGTAAATTCTTCAATCGCATCAGTTGTTTCCCAAGCCATTTCAATAGCAGAAACTTCAGTTGGGAACATACCATTGAAAGTATACTCACGAATAGGAACACCAGTCTTTGAGAACTGCGTAATCTGAGCATTAGACTTATATAGTAGAGGTGAAGCAGAACCAAACTCACGGATGTTACCAGCGTGAGAGTTGATTGAGTTTGACCACTGTTCCATTGCGTTACGAATGAGAAAGTCTTCATCGTTGATGATAGTAACTGTCCATTCAGCAAATGTTCTGTCGCCAGCAACTTTAATCTTGCGACCAAAATATGGCACTTCAATCACACCCGTTGTGGATGCTGGTATCTGTGCTGCTTTGACCATGAATGGAACTTTAATGTCACCTGCGCCGTTTGCCGGATTAGAAATTTGTACTTGGAAGAGCGATGCTCTCGCTCCCCCTAGCACTAATTGGCTTCTAATCTCTTGAATGTTGAAAGCCATTTATATTAACTCCTTTGTTTAATACTATTTATCGTTTTTATTAGAACTTACCTACAATTTCTTCAAACTCTACGCCAGTTCTAACTGCAACAAAGTTTAACTGAATGAAGTTAATTGACTTAGCAGGCTTAATATAAATGTCACCAATAAACTCGTTGCGATCAATAACTCCGCTTGTATTGTTTGTTGTATCACAAACAACTCGGAAGTCATAGATACCACGACGACCCTGTACGTCACGAAGGAATGGCTCAACTAGATTGCGGAACTGTGCCCGTGTAAACTCATCATTGAATTCAAAGAGTGAATACTTAGCAGCAGTCGCAATCGCTTTTTCAAGAACGATAAAGAGACGACGAACGTTGATGCGGTCAAATGCGCTTGGTTTAGCAAGTAGTGTTTTGTCACCAAAGAGAAGTGTACCTTGACCAGCTTGTGTAATCACTGGATTTACACCAGCTTTATAGAGTTGATCACGTTCGCCTTTTTTAGGATTGTATGCTAGTTTGACAACGTTCTTGATGATGCCACGATTGTAACCAGCAGGTGAATACCACGGGTCACGAGTGTCATCTGTGCGAACGCAAAGACCAGCAATGTCGCCATTGAGTGGAACATAGCGGAACTTATCGTTATATTTGTCATACTGATATTTGTAACCAGAGTCAACAACAGCGTATGATGATTGAGTTAGAGCAGCTTCAAATGCTAGAACCTGATCAAGTTCAGCACCGAGTGCTTGCTCAACAACATCACTGCTTTCTGGTGAGATGAATACAACGCAATCTTTACGAACTTCAGCGATATTATCGATAAGATAGTTAGCGATAACTGTGTTTGCTTTACCAGCAAGAACAAGAGAGATATCAATCTCTTCTGCATTTTGATAGAGGTCGATACCTCTAGCAAGTCTTGATAGAGCAATCGTTGATTCGGTGCCGTTTGTGCCTTCGGAACCATTTGAGAATGATGTATAGTTGGCACCATCAGCAAGTGAAGCGGCAGTTGTCCAAATGTAGTTTGAACGTTCGTTGATTACATCCTTGTAGAAAATAGAATTACCTTGATCATCTAAGGTGCCGTCTGTTCTACTAACATCAGCGTAAACTTCGAGGATTGTGTTTGCTGTACCAGTGATACCACCATCTTCGTCAACAACGACGATATGAGCATTAGAGCCAGAAGGTGCGCCATCCACATTTAGATAGTGTGCCCACTTACGAGTAGCTGTTGTGGGTGAAGTATCTGATAAGCGATATGCTGGAGCAAAAGTGATGAGAGCGTAATCTGTATTGCCAGATTCCACATCGGCAGAACTAACAGTTAAATCTTGGAATCCAATAGTTGAACTACCAACACGAAGAATGTCGCCAGCAGCTAAATTTGTACTGGTTAAGAAACTGTTGGCAGCCTGAACTGTTGTAGCACCTGTAGTGATACCTGTTGTGAGTGTAATTGCTTCAGAGAAATCAGCAGCATCAAAACATACTGAGATTTCTAAATTGTTACCCCATGTGCCTGCTGATTGAGCGACGAATTCGCCTTGACCAGAAAGTGCTTCTGATTCTGTGCGTGTTTCGATAAGAAGTGTCGTATTACCAGAAGCAGAAGCAGTTACAGCATCTGCGGCTGTGACACGAGTAACGTATAGTTTGTTACCATATGATAGAAAGTTAGAGGCAGTTAAAAATGTTTCATAGTTGTTTGAGTTTGGCTTACCGTAACGAGCAACTAAATCTTCCTCAGAAGTGATAAGAGTTGTTTGCTCTACTTGACCTTGTGTAAAAGTGCCGACAATGACACCTTCTGTTGTTGATACGGCAGGAACTACGGTCGAGAGATCAATCTCCGACACATTAACACCTGGGCTTACTTGAAATGGCATAGTTCATTTCTCCTTGTAATAGAGATTTATCGTTATTGAATATTTCTATTATTTATAAAAAACGATATTTTACTGAGACGATAACCATCCTCCATTCCCACGATCAACATGAACAATGTCTTGTGTTGTTTCATTGTTACCAGCATCATAGAAACCAAAAGGCAAGAGGTCTTGCATCATTTGTTCTTCGCTTCGTTGCCTCAGTTTCGTAAGAGTATTAATATCTGTAATCTGACTAAAATATTGTTGTGATGATAACCAAGCAAACAGAACCAGACACATAACTAAATCGTCATGGCTCCCAGATTCTGCTTCGTAGCTATTACCCTTTCTAGAAAACTTTGAAAGTTCATTGATAGTGTCAAAGTCGTTAATAATGATTTGGTCTTGCTCTATCATCATCTTTAGAATAGAACATCCAGTAGCCTTCACCGACTTTGTTGTTCGAATACCTTTATCGATGTTCTTACCACTAAATCCACTTGATATTCTCTTACCAGACCTACCAGCAGATTCAGTTGATATTAAATTTTCAATTTCGTATTCATAATATAGCAAATCAGACACTTGCCCACCAATATCGTTTACCTCAACTAGAGTATGTGCATTATTATAATATGTTGTCATTCTATGTATAACATCAGTATATTCGATAGGTGTGACAAAACTATCTCTGTATACACACACTTGTTGATATGGCATTGCTGTAATATCGATTATTTGAAGGGCTGAATAGTCTAAACCTTTACCTCTTGACACATCAACTACACAAGCATACATTCTATCTTTTTGCGGTTGCTCGTATACTTTGATACCGGCTTGGTCTTGAATGGGTGTTTTGTGAAATAGTTGCTTGAGTTTAGACCCGTCAATGAGTGTACCAGAACTACCCAGAAACTCACACTCAAACTCTTGAGCAAACTTCTGTGAATCAAAGTCCATAGAAGCAAGGGTTTCTTTCTTCCATTTCTCACCTCGACCCGGCACTTTATACCAAGGAACTTCTACAAAAGCGTATCCATTACGCTCTTCTTTTGCCCCTTGAAAAGTCTTGTAGAAATGATTGAGACCGTTTGGTGTAGAGGTTAGCAGAATCTTTGTTGTCTCACCAGAAGAGATTGTTGGAAAGACTGAAGCAAAAAATGAGTCCCAGTTATCAACGAAAGCAGTCTCGTCAATATACAAATACGATACGGACTTACCACGAATCGCAGATGAAGAAGTTGCAGTGGCAATAATCTTACACCCATTCTCAAACTCAACAGAGCCTTTGTTCCACTCGACAACGCCTTGTTGAATCCACCTCGGAAGTGCTTCAAACGCAATCTTAATACGATCAAGAATCTCTCTAGCAGCATCACCTTTGTTAGCGAGCAATGCTACTGTTTTATGTTCTTGAAACAAAATGTAATGCAGAATGAGAACAGCAGCAGTTGTCGTCTTACCCGCTTGTCTTGAGGTATTAACGATGACATTTCTGGAGTCTTGAGATTTTTCTATGATTTCTTTTTGATAATCATATAGCACAATAGGAATAAGACCGTGGTCAACGTGAACGATTTGAATATACTTTTCAGCAAAGTAGACCACATCTTTTGCACACTTGACATACTCTGCTACGAGTTCTTGTGTCCATTCAATCCGAGTGTCTTTTCTTTTTAGATTTGCGTTTCCATTATAACCAAGTCTTTCTATATTCATTATAGTTCTTTCAACGCTTTCTGTAAGTCGGCTGTTGACCCAACAAACAGATTATTGTTCACTGTCTGTGGTCCACCAAAGTCTTCTTTAGGAGCAAGTTCCTGCTTCTTTTTAGAAAGGTCGAGTAGGTCTTTGTTAGCATTTACAAGAGTATTCATTAGAGTAGACACAACTTCATACGCTCTTGGATGCTCTGAAGCACGAGCAACATCTATCATCTGCTCAAGTGCATGATTGCCTTGTTCAATGACAGAATACAGATTTTCTCTTGTATATTTGAAATCGTTTTCAATATCATTATCTGTTTTTTCAGGAATAATGACTGAAACACTTTCATGCTTTACTGGTTCTAACCCTAAAGCATCAGTGATAGTCTCATCATCCATCTAACTATCCTCTACAATAACAATATATGCAAAATCATCGTCTTTGTTGATCAGTGAGTGGTCAATCGATTCGTTATCTGGCACTGAGATTGTAACGGTTGGTGTTGATGAATAGCCAGAGCCACCGCTTGTAAGAATAATTTCACGAATACCATCGTTGACAACATTAGCACTTGCTGTTGCAGTGTTACTACCCGAATCAGGAGCAGAGATTGTAACTGTAGCGCTGTTGTACCCAATACCATCAGTGATAATTTCAAACGATGATACGCTATCACCAGATATCTGAGCATTTGCTGTAGCACGAACTGTCTGGCTAGAAACGAATCCTGCTGGGTCTCCATTTGCTAGTAAGCCTGGGAATACCTTGACGCTTTCCATTGAACTATTAGAATAATCTCCGTTTGCAAACTGACTATAGAAGTTGACGTTAGCAAACTTGATGATTTTCTTAGTGGTGACTGGACCAAAGAAGTAACCTTTCATCGTGAACGTTAGCGTCCAGATTACAACTCGCCTTGTATTGAAATCCCCATCATATACTTCTTCACTAGTGACAGAATTCATAATTGTGGGTATGTCAAAATATTCGTCTAAAGCATCGACAAGTTTGACAGAAGCAGTCCATTCTGGTTTGAAGAATGGAAGAATTTGCTCTATAATCTTAGTGCCATCTTCAGAATACTTTGCCATGATAGACAAGGTAAAGTCCATGTTGTATGGTGCTGGTGCAAATTGAGTCGTTAAAATGTTATTATTAGCTGATGATGTTTTCGTGTTACGAACTCTACCAGTCAGTCTACGGTCTGGATCGTATGATACATTTGTCATCTCAAACGACATACGAGGCAATGAGATTGATGCGGGACTATTCAGATTTGGGTCGCCCTCAAGTCTTGCAAGAAACTTTTGCATTGGACCATAAGCGATAGGCACACGAAATTGTTTTTTAGTTACACTACTATTATTTTCACGAGAAATCAAAATCTCATTGAATAACGTACCAAATACTGTGACATATCTGCGAAGAGAACCATGATAAAAACTATGACCAAACATTAGAACCTACCTCCTTCAGAGAACGGATCAGCTTCAGAGAAGTCGATGATACTATCCGCTGCTGTTTCAAAGGTGCTATTGTCAGCAAACGAGTCTTGTGTTTCTAAATACTCGATAGACGTATTAGAGGTTGTCTCAAACCCAGCAAACAATGTATCAATCTCTGCTACACCTGTGCTGAAAGTCTCTTGTGAATACTCAAACATTTCACACCTCAAATCATACATCTGTAGAGCGCCCATCTGATAGAACACTGGTTCATGCTCAACAAACTTAACCTCAAACATCTTCTTGTTGAGAGGAAAATAAATCAAATCGCCTTCAAGTGGTCTATCGTTTTGAGTATATTGTGCTACGTCAAGTTCGAATGTTCTTCTGGCAATCGTCAGTGTCATCTCATCACGAATCTCTAATCCAAACTTTGATAGGAAGTCACCTTCACCTTCAAAGCCATCGAAGTTTTTAATGTACATATCAATGAAATCTGCTCTCTTGTATTCAGAGAGGTCATCTTCATTCAGAACGTCATCTAATGCACCAGCGGTTCTTGTGATGTAGTAGATATCATGTCCGTGTATTTTGATTGACTCAATAACCAAATCTTCTATGAGATATTGTTCCATAGAGGCTTCAAAGTTATTGAAGTATACTGAAGTTGCCATAAATCTTATCCTGTCATATCATGTACGGGCAAGGAATAAGAACTAATCATATCATCTTCGAGACGTTGAATCTCTTCTCGTGCATCAGCAAGAATTTGTTCACCGTTGAATGTTACACCACCGGGTAGTTGCATTCCATTAAACTTTGTGAGGTTTGAACCCCATTGATACTTAATCTTTGCTGTAGCATAGTTCTGTAGCCAACGGTCTTTGTAAACATCAGCATACGTTGCTGGGTCAACAATCTGATAGCATTCAGCAACAATATACTCGCCAGCAGATACTTTTTCCCAATCCATATCAATATGAAGACGATTGACGTTACGATTGTAGCGAATAGGCTGCTTACCAACGAGCATCTCTTCAATAAACTGAATATGCTGCATTGCCATCATATACTCAGAAAGTCTGTATGAACTCATATCATACATATCATTCAGAGCAAACTGATAGCGAATGTTGAATATGTTATTGATCAATAACATATTCAACATTCGCTATC
>OLHJ01000583.1_pt1 | contig 11134 bp, 6 predicted proteins | sample 1609491 | NCBI WGS metagenome assembly OLHJ01 (sample SAMN05416861, study PRJEB24817) | seawater metagenome | isolation source: Sea water | place: Canada:Atlantic | collected 2013-11
GAGATGCTCAGGAGTCTCGTGGGCTCGGAGATGTGTATAAGAGACAGGGATATACACTCAAACTCTCCGCATTTTCTAACTCTTTAATATCCGTGGAAAGATTACTGTAAAAGGGTGTAGGGTATTCAAACTCAATCCAAGCGGCCATTCCATCCGCTTGACGACCAAAAGAGTAATCTTCTAACTGCGGACCGAAACGAATGGAGTCCACCACTGTTATCCCGTCAGGAGCTACCAAAGCCACAAACTCACCACCCTTACTTAATTTAAAATTGGTGTGGTTCTGCCCTTGACCACTTTGGTCATCTGCCCAGAAAACCACCCAATCTTTTGCAGGTATAATGGTTGAATTTGCTCCAATCCAATATTTTTTTAGATCATCTGCATCATCCGTTAAATAGTATCCAGTAATATCAATATCTACATCGTTTGGGTTATACAATTCTATCCAATCATCGTATTCAAAATACTCATCAAAAACGGTTGACTCATTTGAGGCCTGTAGCTCATTAATAGCAATAGGCATTGGGTTCACGTAATTAGGATCAATTTCAAAAACTGCAGTAAAAGTAGTATCGGAAGATACATTCACTGAAGTATCGGCTTTGGTTATGGGTAAGCCCATCCATTCTTTAAATCTATAACCAGGAAAAGCATGTGCCATTATGGGAATTTCTATTCCTTCAAAATACATTCCCGTCCATGGGTACAACGGATTAGAAACACCTTCTAATTTATCTGTTAATTCTAAAGAGTTTATTTGCACATACCCCATTTGTGCATCATTGACATCCATCGTAATATTCAAACTATCATCTAATCCCCATTGGTTCTTCATCTGCCTCCGGATATAGAAATTTCGTTTAGTAATAAACTTTTCAAATCTGGAAACCAAATAATTCCACTTGTTCAAACTCGGGATTTCCATCAATCTATCCGAAAGAGTTGTGCTAGTAGAAGGATATCCAAAACGATTAACATGATCCATCATAACCGGATCTAGACCCGCAACAATTTGATCCAGTTTTGGTCGAGTAACTTGATGCAAGAAATTGGTATTTAAACGATCGCAACTTCTATTTACGTATAAATCAACAAAAGTTTGATTGCTTGTCAAATCTCTAAAAAGACGGGTATACGGTTCTGCCTTACCTGTATCAACCAATGCTCTTTCCAAATTATTTATGGCAAAGAAAACATCACTACAAGTACCTCCAAAACCTCCATCTATATCAAAAAACATCCAACGCCATCTTCCATCATGTCCCGGACTGGCATAATCGTCAAAATCCACTCTTTTACGCCAAAATCGCATATTGTTGGTGGGCCAATCCCCGTTACCTACATAGATTTCTGAAATCATAAAATCCACATAGTTATCGATATCCATTTGTGTATTTAAATACTCCATGTTAGCTGGAATATCCAAACTATTATTTGTAACAAAATCCATCATATCATAATAATGAACGGTGTCAGATGGCACTCCCTCATCTAACTCCCCCTTTCCTTCGAGGATTGCAATTTTATCGTCATCCATATCGTATTTAATGGAAACATAATCGGCATCCAATCGTTCTTTCATCACATTGATACCCCAATATTCCCCATTCATATACATAATAGACGTAGAATAATGAGGAACATCAAACCCAAGTTCCTCTACCAAACTAGTCGCCAATTCATCCCTAGGCATACAATCAGGTCTGTGACCTGGAGATCGTAATATCAAATGTTCAAACTTGGTATAGTCCACCTCATCAAATAAAGGAGCCTCAATACTCCCCATTCCATACCTAGATTTCGGGCTTACACGTAAATTTTTGTGGGTTGAATGACGCGAACCATTTCCATGTAGCTCCACTCCCAAACGTTGATCAATAAGCTTGTTTCTATTTTCGTCAAAATATACCAAGTGTCCTACCCGCTCCCATTCTGGTCCACGTCTTAAATAGTTTCCCAAATACTTGGTTCCAAAAACATAAATTCCAGTGTCTTGCGAAAACAATCCGAAGCTATCCGATTGCACGGATAAAATGGGCATCTGGGGTATTTGAATATTTCCATCATCCAGTATGTAAGTTCTAGAAACCGGGTCACTAGAAATACAGCCACTTTTCATGGCTTTCACCGTGAAAACATTAATGTTTTGCACGTCTACGGCCGGAGGAACATACCCCCTATTGTTGGATCTGGTAACCGAATAAAACCCTAGAGGTGCGTTCAAACCAGGGTTTGTTGGAATCTCACTCAAACGATTAGGTACATAACTCGTAGTTAGCGCAAAGTTTCCACTGTAGGTTGGATCATTTGCGGTGGGTTCATCTCCATCCTCGGTATAATGCAATTGCACACCAGGCTCAGGGTGGTTGACCGACAAAGCCAAAGGACTAGAATAAAATCCTGATTCAGCAGAAACTATAGGTTTATTTAGAATACAATTGTATCCAATGGTATTATTGTTAGTTGATTTCGGAGTTGCAGCTTGAAAATACTTCGTAGTAATAGACCCGTCAGGCTGCAATCCAAAACTTATATCAGAAGGCATAGAATCATAGGCAAGCTCATCAATAGCAGAACCATCTTTATAGAAGATTCCTAACGTATCCATACGATTGCTTAAACTAAAGTTTGCATGAAATTCTGTTCCTGTAGAAATATCTCTACCACTGCAATAAATCAATACGAAGGCATTGGGTTGCAAATTCTTTGAAGGTAATTGCCAAAGAAGCTTTTTAGAATTTTTATTTGAAATATAATAATCAGACAATTGAATAGCACTACCAGTAGTATTGTAAATTTCTAACCAATCAGGAGTATCACCAAAATCATCAACTGTCGTAATTCCATTACTTGGCATTACCTCATTAATCCTTAGATCTTGAGCAATCAAAAGATTTAGGTTTAAGAATATAAGAAAAATACCGAGTCCGGCTTGTTTCATCTACTTATATTTCAGTTTGTATTTTACTCCAAAAATATACTCTGTAAGTGGATTAGCCATGTTGAATTCAAATTGATACGTAAAGAAAACATCAATAAAATTTTTCTTAGCTACTCGTAATTCCGAACCGATGGAATAACGCTGCAATTGCCAGTTAGAAAAATCATGAGTTTTGGTGTAAAAATATTGAATCTTAGCGTAAGGAATTACCTTCTTATTCACTTTATACGCGTACTTAAAACGAATTCTAAAACGGTCACCTTTTAACTTATGCGTTACAAAAGATTTCGTGTACTTTAAGCGCATAGAAAGCGAATTGTGCTTGTTGATTTTGTATTTAAATTTATTATCAATATCAAATCGGTTGGCATCAAACTCACCATTATTACTGTATCGGTACACTCCACCAAGTTCATACCATTTCGTAAATCGCAAACTTACTCCTCCCTGGATAAATGAATTTTGAAGCGAAGTCACGTTTTGATCAAATCGAGTTTGAACCTCTCCAAATGCGGTAAATTTCTTATCCCATCTTTTAGAAACCTTAAAAGCTACCCAAGTGCCAAAATCTTGGTTTTGAGCAAATACTTGTACAGAAATCAGTACAAGTACAAATAATCCTATGTGACGTAATTTTCTCATTAATACATTGGTTCTTAATAAACACATCGTTTGATAGAATTCCAGTAATAAACAATTACTAGATAATCAAACTTTTGAATTCCGTTTCCAGTACAGACCTTTAAATAATTAAAAAGGGGAATTAGGAAACAATTTGTGAAACCGTTATTTTACGTATTTCACCACTGTAAGTGTAGGTACAGTTACGTCATCTTGACTTTTTTCTACGGTAACTTGAGCAGAAACCTCTTCCATTTCAGAAGGTGAAACTAGACTTTCAGAATAGGTGTAAACCGTATAATCTCCTGGGTTCAGGTACTCAAATTTAAAGCTCCCATCCGGACTAGTTCGGGTATCATCATCTTGGGTGCTTCCATCACCATAAACAATGTAAACACGGGTTTCCGGAAACGCAGAAACCTCAACGGTGTCAAAGCTATCTTCATTTACATAAATAGCATTTACCTTACCCGAAACCGTAGCTTTACCTCCAACCCCAGGAGATTTGCTACATGCGCTTAATAAAATAATAGAAGAAATAAGTATCCCTAAATACCTCATAATAGTGTGTTCTTATAGTTTTTCATTACTTCAGACTATCACTAAACCTAAAGGTTTAATTATGTCTACAAATTTTCAAAAAAGGAACAAACTTAAGTTGTACGGTACAAATTTCATATCCAATAACATAAGTTGTTCTCAAAAACAGGCATTAAATGATAAAATAAGGCGATGGTTAAACTAAGCTACAATAAGCCTACCTTTGCCGCTCTACAATGAGTTCGTCTCATTCATATTTCAAGAATTATTTATGACGTTTGAATCGCTTGGGTTATCAAAACCCATTTTAAAGGCTATTGCCGAAAAAGGATATACAGAACCCTCTCCTATTCAAGGAAAAGCCATACCCGTTGTACTCGAAGAAAAAGATGTGCTTGCATCTGCTCAAACAGGTACTGGAAAAACTGCGGGATTTGTATTACCCATTATTGAAATGCTTACCTGGGGAGACCGTTCAAAAGGTAAAAAAAGACCTATTCGTGCGTTGGTACTTACTCCAACTCGTGAATTAGCTGCTCAGATTTATGATAACGCTAGAGAGTATTCTAAATACGTAGATTTTAGAACTGCGGTAATTTTTGGTGGAGTTAAACAACGTCCGCAAGAAGCTACATTACGTCAAGGTGTTGATTTACTTATTGCCACTCCAGGTAGATTATTGGATTTAGAATCACAAGGTATTTTATCTCTTAGAAATGTAGAGATTTTGGTACTGGATGAAGCCGATAGAATGTTAGATATGGGCTTTAAGCGCGATATTGATAAAATCATGGCGTTATTACCTAAGCAACGTCAAAGCTTATTGTTTTCAGCTACCTTCTCCAAAGAGATTAAGAAGTTAGCACATAGCACCCTGAACCATCCAGTATTAGTAGAAGCTACACCGGAAAACACCACGGTTGAAAAAATTAACCAGAGGGTATACTACGTTGATAAGGGAGATAAACCAACCGTTTTAGTTAAGCTAATAAAAGAAGGGGATTGGCGTCAAATTTTGGTTTTTACAAGAACCAAACATGGCGCAAATAAGCTGACAAAAAAATTAATTAGTTCTGGGATTTCTGCTTCTGCTATTCATGGAAACAAAACTCAAAACAATAGAATTAAAGCCCTAAAAGACTTTAAAAGCGGAGATGTAAAAGTGCTTGTCGCGACAGATATTGCGGCTAGAGGGTTAGACATTCCGTTGTTACCGCATGTGGTGAACTTTGAATTACCTAATATTCCAGAAGATTACGTACACCGTATTGGAAGAACCGGTCGTGCGGGTGCTAAAGGAGAGGCAATTTCGTTAGTAGAACATGAAGAAAAGGATTATTTAAGAAACATTCAAAACCTAATTGAAGAAACTTTAGACTCTGATGTAATTGAAGGTTTTGAACCTAAAGTTACTTCTGGACCAACTAAGCCAAAGCCAAAACAACAAGGTGGCCGAGGTGGCAGACCTAGGGGAGGTAATCCGAAAAGTGGAAATTCAAAAGCTTCAGGTGGATCTAATTCAGGTAACCGAAAAAAATACGGTAGAAAACCAAAGCCTGGCGGTGGCGGTAATCGTAACCGATCACCAAAACAAAATGAACGATAATAAAAAAGGGGCTAAAATTTAGCCCCTTTTTTATGGAATATGTTTTGGTTCTGATTAGTAACCGAAAAGCTCTTCTAAGCTTAATTCTTTCAGTTCACCCATTTCTTTAAGAGCTTCCATGTCTACTAAATCACGATTTCCAATAACTAAATATGTATAGTTTTTACCTTTTACATTGGCATCAAAGAATTGCCCTAACTGATCCATATTTAGATCCTTCATGTTGGAATAAACCTCTTTATTAATATCATAATCACGACCCATTTTCTTAGCAGCTAAGAAACTCCAGAATACACTTTGAGGTTTAGTCCTTGAAGTTTCAATTTTCTTTAATGCTGCTAATTTCGCATCATTAAACTGATCATCTGCCTTAGGCATATTGTTCATTAATTCAATCATTGCCTTTTTAGCATCGGCTAGTTTATCAACTTGAGTTCCTACATAAGCACGCACGTAATGTGCTTTATCTAGATCGCCCGGAGTTGTGTAATACGCGTAAGCAGAATAAGCCAAAGCTTTAGATTCTCTTATTTCTTGGAACACAATACTGGATAAGCCGCCACCAAAGTATTCATTGAATACATTAGAAGTAGCTAAACTAGATTGATCGTAAGGCCCACCTTTCGATACCATCATCATTTCTGCTTGAACCATATCGTAATGCACAAAGTATACTTTGTTCTCATTCATTTCTAGCTCTACATAATTACGTTTTGGTAACAACGGCTTCAATTCTGCCGAACTGTTATGTTTTGCATTTAACACCTCTTCTACCTTAGATTGATCCAGGCTTCCGTAGTAATAAACCAAATGCTCATAAGAAATCAACTCCTTAATTTTATCTGTTAAGTTATTAATATCCAATCCTGCCAAATCATCTTTTGAAATAATGTTTTTAACTGGTGAATCAGCACCATACTTACCATAATTCAACATTCCGTTATACAGGATGTACCCCTTATTTAACTTGTTATCGTCTCTTTTCTTTAAAACATCCGATACAAAATTGTCATACTTACCTTGATCAGCTTTTGCTTTAGCCAAGATACCTTCAAACAAATCAACTCCTTGTTCGAATGATTCATCTAGTCCACTTAAGTACACATACACGCGCTCTTGAGCGGCATAAACGCCATAGCTTAAACCTAACTTATACAACTCTACTTGCAAATCAGCCGCAGATAATTCATCGGTACCTAAAAACTCTAAATACTTTATAGCAAGAGCCATTTCCTTATCACTATAAGAACCCATTTCAACAATGTATTCTAATTGAAACAGTCCATTATCTTGATTTTTCACATAGTATAAAGGAACGTTTCCTTTTACAGTACCTTCTTTGATAGTGGCTTTATAATCATTGAAAATTGGGGTTAAACGTGTGCTAGGCATCGCTTCAAATGCTTGCGCAAAAGCACTAGCAGTATCTCTGTTCAACTGAACCTCAGTAATGCTTGGCTTTTCAACTTTCTTCGCGCCACTTTTTCCAGTACGCTTGTTTACTACAATGTAGTTTTCTTTGAAATACTTGTTCGCAAAATCAACCACTTGTTGCTTGGTAATTTTATCAAGTTTATCAATATGATTTACCATAGTAGCCATATCTTGATTAAAAATGAAAGCATCGGTTAGTTGAGAGGTACGCATCCAATTATAATCACCATATTGAAGCATTTCCAACTTCTTATTTTTAATAATGGCTGGTAACATCCAATCTTCAAACTTACCTTGTTTTACCAATTCAATTTGGCCTAAAAGCAAATCTCTAACCTCTTCCAAGGTTTGTCCTTCTCTAGGCTCTCCTGATAAACTAATATTTGAGTAATCAAGACTCATATCTATGTAAGAATTTGCATCCAAAACCTTTTGAGCTTTTACCAAATTCAAATCAATTAATCCAGCTTGACGATTGTATAGTAAATCTGATACCACTTCACCAACCAACATGTCTTTATCGTTTACACCCGGAAGTCTGTAGCCTATGTCTACCCATTCAGAGTTAGGACCAAAAACTTCAGACTCAATTGGAGCGGTAATTTCATCTTCCGGTTCAAACGTAAACGCAGGAACTTCTCCGGTACGGAAATCACCAAAATACTTTTCAATTAATTCAATGGTAGCATCCGGGTCAATATCACCAGCTAAAATAATAGCCATGTTGTTGGCAACGTATCGCTCATCAAAATAGGCATGAATTTTCTCCATACTTGGACTTTTTAAATGCGCGCTTGTTCCAATGGTAGTTTGCGTTCCATAGGTATGCTTTTTATACATCTGACGCGCCATTTCTTCGTAAGCTAACCAATAGTCGTTATCACGAGAACGGTTGTATTCTTCATACACCGCTTCTAATTCGGTATGGAATAAACGTAATACCAACTCACTAAATCTTTCCGATTCAATAGTTAGCCATTTCTCAAACTCGTTACTTGGAATATCATTAATGTAAACCGTACGCTCCACGCTAGTGTATGCATTGGTTCCTTTAGCTCCAAGAGAACTAATCATCTTATCATACTCGTTAGCCACCACATATTTAGCCGCTTCGCCAGAAATACTATCAATTTGATGATACAATGCTTTACGTGTTTCTTGATCCGTTTCGGCTTTATGAGCCTCGTATAAATCGGAGATTTGTTGCAATAACACTTTTTCCTTTTCCCAATCTAAAGATGCAATTTTAGAAGTGCCTTTAAAAAGCATATGCTCTAAATAATGCGCTAAACCAGTAGCATCACTCGGGTCTTGTTTACTCCCAGTATTCACCGCAATGTTGGTTTGAATACGAGGTTCAGCCTTGTTAATAGACATGTAAACTTTCATTCCATTTTTAAGCGTATACACATACGTGTTTAAGGGATCTCCTTCTACATGCTCATAGGTATACTTAAACTTTTGTTCTGGTTGATCCGTTTTTGTACTGGGATCACAACTTGAAATTATAGCAACTCCTACGCAAAGGGTCAGCCATTTCGTGATTTTCATAAATATAGTTTTAGGTTATTTAGACTCAAATATAGTAGGAAAATTTAGGTCCTTGAAAATTTATATTAGGTGCAACAACGTAATATGAGGGTTAATATTTTATGGTTTACAAAAATTTTATTTTCAGCCATTTATTTAGTCAACAAATCCACCTGTAAAAAGCGTAAAGTCCCAGCCATATAATCATCTGGCGCCATGGTTATATGCAATTTACCTTGGGTATCAGTATCTGGTAGTTTAAAGAAAAAAGAATAATCATTCTCCCATCCTATGGGTGCTCTTGGTCTGAATACTCTAATTTTTTGTTCCTTGGTTTCTTCACCTACTTTCCAGATCACATTAAAGTACGAACTCCAAAAACCAGTATTCACTTGAAGGTTAGCTTTAACTTGTATCCAATTCTCTTGGCTTACCTCCAGATTATCTATAGTAATATCCGTTAAGTATTGCTGTGCTCTATTCTGTACAAAAACAGTAACCTCTTCGTTACTTTCAAATAACACCTTTCTTACAAACTCGCCAGGGTGTTTGATGTATTCTTCGGTATCTAATAAACTGGTTTGCTCGGGTGTAGGGTTTGAATCCCAATACACGCTTGCATAATAACGTGCATTCATATCATCGAAATGAATCACTCCTAAGTTGTATTGGTAAACTTGAAACAGGTTCAACACCAATAAATAAGTTAATACTCCGGTTAATGGCCATTTCCATTTGGTACTGGAAACGTACGATATTAAAGCGGCTAAAGGCAAAGCATAAACGCCTGAGGCTTGAGATAATGCTCGGGTAGAATAACTCCCTCCATAGCGCCAATCAAACCAGGAAATGACAATGTAAATGTTTAACAACCCAAACCATAAAACCGATTTACGAAAGGGAAACTTTTTGATGTAAAACATCCCTACCAAAAACAAAATAGTGATGGGTGTGTAAATGAACCATCCTTTTTCAAAACCTACCAAAACTCTAAACCACGGATTGGCGAAAGTCCATTTGCTACCCACATCAAAAATCCAAGAACCTGAAGCATGTTTCCAATAAATGAGTTGGGGCAAGACGCCTAAAAAACCAAAAACCGCAGCCACGTATGCATGCTTTTTATACGCTTTAACTAAAGCCCATTTTTCTTTAGCGGCATCTTTGTTTTGTGTTCCCCAAAGAATTGGGATTAATACCATTAATGCTTCGGTAGGTCTAGCCATGGTTGCCATTCCAATAATCCAACCTGCTAAGATGGCCCATTTCCATTTTGGTTTTTCATGCCATTTCATGGTAGCGTATAATACGATACTGTATAATGGAAAAATATAACCATGACTCTGTGCACTATCTACCGAAATGTACTGAATCAAATTAGTCGCAAATACAATCAACAACAAGGTAGCTGCGGTAACTCGGTCGGTGAAATAGCGCAACAGAACCAAGCGTAAAATCAATACTGAAATAATGGCGTAAAACACGTTACCAAAAGCAATAGCCCATTGATAAGGAGCTGAAAATCCATCGGGGGGATAATCAGAATGTAAAGCGTATTGGTGGGCTACGGCAAAAAATGGAATTTCTAATACCGCGATGCCGCCAAAGTATTTGAAAACATAATTCCCGTTATCGTGTTCGTGAATTTGATACACTCTTCCCCCACCGGTAACATGGTATTGCTCTTCTATTTCAAAAAGCCAATCTAATTGGGTCACATCCTCATAAATAAAAGTACCGGGTAAATACATGTAATAACCTAAAGCATCGGAGGTGGTTACTTTCATCTCATATCCGTTACCCAAAGGAGAGTAATAGAAACGCGTATAGATGAGTCCAAAAGCAATAATGACTACCGCGAATATGGAAAGTAGATTGTTTTTCATGAGAAAACGAATATAAACCGATTGTTTACAACCGTACTACATAAAAAACGAATAAAGGAAAATAATCAAACCCAACACGAATAGAATGCCTATGAAAATATTCATACCGCGCTCCTCTACATGGGCAAATTGGGTACTGTTCCAATGAAATGGACTCAAACCGAAACGAACAATAGCACCAATAATTTCAAATATTTTCACGACTTCAATAATTAGCTATTATAAAATCAATTCCAATCTTAGTACTCTGACTTTAAACCAAAGAGCTAAACTACTCCTCAACAATTTGACCTTGCTTATATAGCCTCTTACTTTTAATAGTCCCATCCTCCTTGTAGACTATGCAGTAACCATGTAATTGTGAATTAACAAACTCCCTTTCTGAAAATATGCCTCCGTCTGATCTATAATTAACTACAGTCCCATTATAGCAACCGTTAATTATATCTGCTTTAAGCCATAGACAATCATTCATCTTAAACAGATAATAAACACCTGTAAGTTTTTGTTCAATGCATCCCCTACTTGGATGACTTGTAACTGAAATGGTATCCTTACCAGTCGTAACCAAAT
>OLHJ01000585.1_pt1 | contig 11072 bp, 9 predicted proteins | sample 1609491 | NCBI WGS metagenome assembly OLHJ01 (sample SAMN05416861, study PRJEB24817) | seawater metagenome | isolation source: Sea water | place: Canada:Atlantic | collected 2013-11
CTCATAGATAGCCTCCCTTCAAATCACACATCGTCCGATACGACCAAAGCCATTTATTGCAATTTTTAGTGCCATTTATTTCTCTTTAGTTGGTGCTGATTTTTTTGTCAGCCAAACATACAAAAGCTCTCTAGATTTAAAATCTTAGAGAGCTTAGGAAAACGTAATGAGCGAAACTTAGGCAAGGCAAAAATCAATTTTAGTGAGGCGCATAGCAGAGCTATGTAACGAACTAAAAGTGATTTTTAACGACGCATAAGTAAGCGCAATAGTTTTCTTATAAAACAGATTCTACTGCGGCGACTACCTTCTCAGTGGTAAAACCAAAGTGCTTCATAAGATCGCTAATGGGAGCTGATTCACCAAAGGTGTCCATGCCCACAACCGCACCATTTAAGCCAACAAACTTGTACCAGTAATCTTTATGAGCCGCTTCTACCGCTACACGAGCAGCGATGGCGCTTGGCAATACCGATTCAATATAAGCAGAATCTTGCTTAACAAACTCTTCAGCACAAGGCATAGAAACTACGCGAACCGCAGTGCCTTTAGCTTCAAGTTCTTTCGCTGCATCCATGGCCAAACCAATTTCAGAACCGGTGGCAATTAGAATAGCCTGTGGGTTTGCTACGTCTTTTAATACGTAACCCCCTTTGGCAATGTTGGCTACTTGATCGCTGTTACGCTCTTGATGTGGCAAAGCTTGGCGAGAGAATATAAGAGCGGTTGGACCGTCTTTACGCTCAATGGCTGACTTCCAAGAAACCGCTGATTCAACTGAATCACATGGACGCCATGCATTTAAGTTTGGTGTAGTACGTAAGCTGGTTAGCTGTTCAACCGGTTGGTGAGTCGGACCGTCTTCACCCAAACCGATAGAATCGTGAGTGTAAACGTGAATGGCTTGTTGCTTCATAAGTGCGGCCATGCGCAACGCATTACGGGCGTATTCCATGAACATTAGGAAAGTCGCACCGTAAGATACAAAGCCTTTGTGCAAAGCGATACCGTTCATAATGGCGCTCATGCCAAACTCACGTACGCCGTAAAACATGTAGTTACCAGAAGCATCGTTAGCGCTTACGCCTTGTGCTTCAGGCCAAAGTGTTAAGTTAGAGCCTGCAAGATCCGCAGAGCCGCCTAAAATCTCAGGCATGGCAGGGGCGAACTTTTTAATGGTGTTTTGTGAAGCTTTACGGCTAGCAATGGTTTCGCCTTTTTCCTGACACTCATTAATGTAAGCATCCATCATTGAGCTAAAGTCTTCAGGTAAGTCACCGTTGATACGACGCTTGTATTCGGCGGCTTCACTAGGGAAGGCTGCTTCATAGGCTGCAAACTTATCATTCCAAGCGGCTTGGGCATTTTGGCCTTTTTGCTTAGCATCCCAACCAGAGTAGACATCGGCAGGCACTTCAAAAGATCCGTGCTCCCAACCTAAACGGGCTTTGGTTAGAGCGATTTCATCATCACCTAGTGGTGCACCGTGGCAATCTTCTTTGCCTTCTTTGTTTGGTGAGCCAAAACCAATAATAGTTTTACAGCAAATTAGCGTTGGCTGATCTGGGTTGGCTTTAGCGGTTTCAATGGCTTGCTGAATTTCTAGGGCGTTGTGGCCGTCTACTTTAGGAATAACCTGCCAGCCGTAAGATTGGAAACGCTGCACAGTGTCGTCTGTGAACCAGCCTTCTACTTCGCCATCAATCGAGATGCCGTTATCGTCATAAAATGCGATGAGCTTACCTAGGCCCAAGGTACCGGCTAGTGAACACGCTTCGTGGCTAATGCCTTCCATCATGCAGCCGTCACCCATGAACACGTAGGTGTTGTGATCAACGATGTCGTGGTTAGGCTTGTTAAACTGAGCTGCCAATACTTTTTCGGCTATGGCCATGCCTACGCCGTTAGCAATACCCTGACCTAGCGGGCCAGTAGTAGTTTCAACACCTGGTGCGTAACCGTATTCTGGGTGACCTGGAGTTTTAGAGTGCATTTGACGGAAACCTTTTAGGTCGTCAATGCTTAGGTCGTAACCAGTAAGATGTAACAAAGAATAAATAAGCATGGAGCCATGGCCGTTAGACAGTACAAAACGGTCACGGTCGCTCCATTCAGGATCTGTTGGGTTGTGCTGCATGTGGTCATTCCACAGCACTTCAGCGATGTCCGCCATGCCCATAGGGGCACCTGGGTGGCCGGATTTGGCTTTTTGCACAGCATCCATACTTAAAGCACGAATAGCATTGGCCAGTTGGCGACGATCTGTCATGAATGACTCCTGAACTAGGATATTTTAAGTAAGCCTTCTCGATTAAGAGGGGCTGTTACTTAGCACGAAAAATTTAGGGGGCATATTATCGCTGAGAACTGCCTATTCGGCAATCAATCTGAAGAAGTGAGCAAGAGAAAACAAGCTATATTCTGGTGGGCACCATACATGGCAAGCCAATAGTGCCCAGCTAAGCCCTATGTAGCCTGTGCATAAGTTAAAGGTCGACTAAAGTAAAATCCCCCCAGTAAAAGTATTGCTGTATGAACAATTCACTGTCTCACCAGAAAAAATGTAGCTATAGCTGCCAATACTGGTGCCAGTTACGTGGCCATCGTCTGGGTTTATGGTAAAACGAGTCTCACCTTGACCCTGCCCTTCGCCTTCAGTGTAAGACGTGTCTTTTATTAGAGTGTTACCTGACACACTGTCAAAACTTACTTTATCTAGGCCGTTGATGTCTGATGCATAACCTTGGGTAAAATTGAATAAAGAGTCTACGAACCCCAGTGCTTCAGATGTTTCCCCATTACAAGTTTCACTGCCCGTTAATAATAGCTCGACATAATATTCATCACTGTCCAACCCCAGCGAAGCGCGGTTGCCTTCGACAATTTTAAGCTCAAAGCTGCCCCCTTCTAGCCAAGACACCATGCTGATGACGTAGGCTTGATTGGCCTGTGCATAAAATACAATGCCTTCATTGGAGTTATCCCCAAGACTGAATTTGGTTAATTGTGTGCTACTTACGCTTATGTCTAGGTCTTGCGCTGTGCCCGTTAAAACTAAGGCCACCAGTGTGCTGTCTGTGGGGGTATAGCTGAAATCTACGTTGGTTTCAGAGCCAATCTCCCCCAGTAAACGCGAGTTAATAACCACCACATCTTCATGCTGCGCCGCTATATCTGTAATGGTGGGCTCTTGCTCGATACCGCGAACTCCCTCACCAAAAGTAATATCTAATGTAGCTTGAGAGTTACTTGATGAACCACCACAGGCCACCAACACAGGTAAAAATAGAATTAACAATAGCACTTTCATAAATTTCACAGCCCCTTTACCGTTTCACCTCAGCCCCTTAATAACTTTAGCTTAAAAGCCAACACTCATAATAAAACTGCCGACATTCATCACTGTCGAGCATGGCAATTTATGTTAATTTACTGTTTTTATCTGGGATGATGGATATGTCGAAATTTACACTTGGTTGGCTTTTTCTGGCCTGTCTCACCACCAGCGTTCACGCCCAAAGTGAATATGAGGCGTATTTACAGCAAAACACCCTAGACATGAAGGCCGCTCAACAAGAATTCAAAAACTATTTAGACGAAAACGACAAAGCCTTTATTGGCTTTTTAAAAATGCAGTGGCAGGAAGTGGAAGTAAAAAAACCTGTGGTACGCGACGTTAAGCCAAAACCCAGTGCCTTGCCAGTTGCCCCTATTGTTAAGGCCCCGATTCAGAAGCCCGACGACAGCTCAGCGAGCAATATTAAACCGATTGTTATAAAGCCCATTTCAATAAAACCTATTGCTGGCTCGAACCCCAGTGCCGAACCCACTGTAAAACCTGTTGAACCTGCCCCGGTTGCCGCTTTAAAACCTGAAGATAAAAAAGCACAAACTGTTACCTTTAGTTATTTTTCACACTCAGTTGAAATTACTGAGAATAAAAAACTTAAACAGCGCTTAGTAGGAAAAGTTAACAACAAAGCCATTGCTAACTATTTCACTGCACTTGCAAAACAAGCCCATAAAGACACCATTAAAGAATTAAAACAAAAAGCCAAACAGTTAAAGCTAAATGACTGGGGCACCGCACAACTGTTTAACCAGTATGTAAAAGCACTTGGAGTTAATAATCATAACGAGCAGCAGCTTACCACTTGGTTTCTACTCACTAAGGCTGGCTACAACGCACGCATCGCATTTAATCAAAATGCATTTTTATTATTACCCAGCCAGCAAGCATTATACGGGGTAACTTACTTCACCTTAAAAGGCACACGATTCTACGCTTTAGACCTAGGCGGGAAACCAGTTAGCGTGGGTAAAGCCTTTACCTATTCTGGCAACCACGGTGCAGGCTTAGCCATAATGGATTTTAAACAAGCCAATAAAATGTTGCCCTCTGATAAAACAGAACAAAGAGAATTCGATTTCGCCTATCAGGGTAAACAATATTCTTTAACATTAGATTACGATTTAGGCTTAGTGGATTACAGCAACACAATCCCACAGATGGACATTGCCAATTACGCCAATGAAGGCTTGCCCAGCAGCACCGCTTTCCAGTTGCTTACTCAATTAAAACCTATAGTAGAAGGACAAACAGAAGTAGAAGCGGTGAATCGATTAATGCGTTTTGTACAAACAGGATTTGCCTATAAAACCGATGAAGAGCAATTTCAAAACGAAAATTATTTATTCCCTATTGAAACTTTGCACTACCCGTATTCCGATTGCGAAGACAGGGCTGCACTGTTTGCTTGGCTGACTAAGACATTATTAGAACTAGATGTGGTGTTATTGGATTACCCAGGGCATGTGGCAGCGGCGGTGGCATTTAATGAAACTGTTGATGGTGATGGCTATCGATTTAAAGGGAAGCGTTATTCGGTGACGGACCCTACTTATATTAATTCAACTGTGGGCATGAGCATGCCGCAGTTGAGAGGGAGTAGGCCTGAGATTGTTAGGTTTTAGAGCATATCAAGTATAAGGCCTACTTGTAGGCCTTATACTTATAAAATAATAGCTCCAGTTACTAGACCATTTGATACACGATACATGGTAAGTCTCGCGCATATATCATCCCCGATAAGATCACCCATAATATCGGGTACTATTTCCTTCTTATAATATGAACCTGCCACAGTCCCAGAGTGAGCATTAATATTAAAAGCCTCGTTCCAAGTATAAAAGGACTCTTCTCGATTAAAAGATAATGTACTTCCTGAAGTCTCTCCGTACTCATTACCAATATTTGCATATAATTGCCTCTGGTAACTATCCTCAAAATTAAAAATAACTGTATCACTATAATCTTCGGCGTACTTAATAGATGAATCCACTGGTTGAGAATATGCATCACATTCTCGCCCTCCACCTTCAAAGTGCCTTTCACCAACAAAATTTAACTCAAGTAAATATTCATTTTCCGTAAGCGCCAACGACTCACGGTTTATCTCAACTAATTCCAATTCAAAGTTTCCACTACTCTCCCCAGCTACTACTGTAAGATCTATGGCGTATCTTTCATCCTCCTCCATATAAAACACACTTCGGTACCCACCAAATTCTCTGAAGAATAAAGAACCAACTCCCATTGAAGGTATGGAACTAAAGTCGACAGTTGACTCCGTTAAAAGTAACAATGCATATCCTGATGTTGGAGCAGTGAAGTTCAACCGGGTACTCAGCCCCTCAAAAACTTCACCATAAGACCTTTTATTTAAATAAATGGTATCCCCATCACCTACCGCCACTTCAGAAATCACAGGGGCATAGGCACGTCCTTTATGCTGTTCTAACTGGGCAAGGTCTAAAGAATCAGACGAGTCACCACCGCAGGCCACTAGAAAAAAAGAAAAAAGCGGGAAAAGAAAGAATTTATACACAACAACCCTGTTAACCGTATCCATAGAGGTCGCTGAATATAGCAGCTCAATTAACCTGCCTCCATGGCCTAGGGCTTTAGATATAAAAAAAGCGCATAAAATGCGCCATTAAACTATCCATGTTTATTTAAATTTTGCCGTTATCTATTAAAACCCACCCGCCGGCAAATTTGGAAATGCCTGCAAGCTATGCTGCGTACTCGTGGCCTCTTGATAGAGAGCTTTTTCGGGTTGGAACGCCACCATGCCCGAAATGGCCACACCCAACACCCCCATAAAGAACAATAACCCCATAATATTCTTCTTATCCATTTTGCTTCTCCTGCCATCATCCCTGTTGAAATATTGACCAATCTCGCACTATTAATAAATCACAATCACTAACCATGCCACATAATCTATATCGGCCCCGCCAGCGCTTTCTTAATAGCCCTTTGTCTTTAGGTGGCTATTTCAATATATTTTGAAATAGCCTTGCGATTAGCCAGATTCGCTGCTACATTTCATCAAATGCCGAATACCGATATCTCTCTTACTCTCAAAGCCAGCAGCGACCCCATAAGGTTGCAAGTGCTACAGCTATTAAAGCGAGATTCGCTGGCGGCCAATGAACTGGCGCTGGTATTGGATATCAAGCAGTCGGCATTGAGCCATCATTTAAAAATAATGACTCAGGCCGATTGGGTAAGCACACGTCGCGAAGGCAACACTCTGTTTTACCGTCGCCATATAAGTGGTGACTTGGCCATTGCCAGAATTCAACGCAGCATTTTACAAGCGTTAGACGTGAATGAATTAGAAGCCGATGCGCAAGTCAGTTTGAATGCCATTCGCCACGCACGCCAACAAATTAGTGCGGCTTTTTTTGAAAGCCATGTGAGTGAATTAGATTCGGTCACTGACCGCATCGCTGGCTACAAACATTATAGCGATGCCATTCAAGAAGCCTTAAAAACCAGCCTTTTGAAAAACCGCCAATCGGCATTGGAGATTGGTCCTGGTGATGGTGGCTTCTTGCCTTTTTTAAGTGGCGAGTTTAAACAAGTTTTCGCACTGGACATTAGCGATTCCATGCTAGAGCTGGCAAAAGAACAAGTTCAAGATTTAGATAACATTGAATTTATACACGGCGATATTAAAGGCGCTTTAAAAGCCGGTATTCAAAGTGACTTTGTGGCCTTGAATATGGTGCTGCACCACATTGCTTCCCCTGCGGATTTTTTAGCTCAGTGCTGGCAGTTGCTAAATGAAGATGGCGCATTACTGATTACCGATTTATGCACCCACCAACAAGATTGGGTGCGTGAATCTTGCGGCGATTTCTGGATGGGGTTCGAGCCAGATGAATTATTGTCATGGGCACAAGACATTGGTTTTGTGCCACAAGAACCCATTTTAGTGGGCCTTAAAAACGGCTTTCAAATACAGATACATATTTTCAAAAAAACAACGACACAAGCGTCTACGCTTAAGTCTTTAAATTAATATCATTATAGGAAATAAGAATGAGCGAATATTCTATTTTTACTTCTGAGTCCGTATCCGAAGGCCACCCAGATAAAGTAGCCGATCAGATTTCTGATGCGGTGCTAGATGCCATCATTGCCCGTGACCCCCACGCCCGTGTGGCCGTGGAGACCATGGTTAAAACAGGCATGGCCATTGTGGCAGGTGAGCTGACTACATCCTGCTATGTTGACCTTGAAGACATTGTTCGTGATGTCATTGTTGGCATTGGCTATGATAATTCTGAAATTGGATTTGATGGCGCCACTTGTGCTGTTTTAAACGGCATTGGTAAGCAATCACCAGATATTAACCAAGGGGTTGACCGCGCTAAACCAGAAGATCAAGGGGCTGGCGATCAAGGTTTAATGTTCGGTTATGCCACCAATGAAACACCCAGTTTAATGCCTGCCCCTGTGTATTACTCTCACCTACTTGTACAGCGCCAAGCCGAGCTTCGTAAAAACGGCACGCTTCCTTGGTTGCGCCCTGATGCTAAATCTCAGGTAACGATTAATTACGAAGGGGACAGCCCAAAAATTGATGCGGTAGTATTGTCTACTCAGCATGACCCAAGTATCTCTTTAGAAGATTTGCGTGAAGCGGTATTGGAAAATATTATTAAACCAGTATTACCTAGCGAGTGGTTACACGCTGACACCCTTTACCACATAAACCCAACCGGCAACTTTGTAATTGGCGGCCCTGTGGGCGATGCGGGTTTAACGGGCCGTAAAATTATCGTGGATACCTACGGCGGCATGGCTCGTCATGGTGGTGGTGCTTTCTCTGGCAAAGACCCCTCAAAAGTAGACCGTTCAGCGGCTTACATGGGTCGTTATGTGGCAAAGAATATCGTGGCGGCTGAACTGGCTGAACGCTGTGAAATTCAAGTGTCTTACGCCATTGGTGTAGCACAACCTACTTCTATTTCGGTAAACACCTTTGGCACTGGTAAATTAACAGACATTGAATTGGCTAAAGTGATTCGTACTGTATTTGATTTGCGCCCATACGCCATTCAAAACCAGCTAGAATTGTTAAATCCTATGTACCAGATTACAGCCGCCTACGGTCACTTCGGTCGTGAGCCATACGAAACAACGTATGAATACTCCGATCGCGGTGAGAAGAAATCTAAAACCTTTACTGCTTTCACTTGGGAGAAAACAGATAAAGTTGATGCATTAAAAGAAGCTGCGGCACTTTAAGCATTTCGTTACATTTTAATTAATATTCATAAATGCATGCTGATCATGCATTTACAAAAAAGGATCACAGTATGAGCTTTTCAGATTACAAAGTAGCAGCAACCACTGCCGAAGCATTTGAACTAGACGCCCAATGGGGACGTAAAGAGATCGACATCGCTGAAGGCGAAATGCCTGCGCTAATGGCGTTGCGCACTAAATACAAAGCGGCGCAGCCTTTAGCGGGTGCAAAGATCATGGGTTGTATTCACATGACCATTCAAACCGCCGTGTTAATTGAAACACTTGTGGATCTTGGTGCTGAAGTGCGTTGGTCAAGCTGTAACATTTTCTCTACTCAGGATCACGCAGCGGCAGCCATTGCAGCAGCTGGTGTACCTGTATTTGCTTGGAAAGGCGAAACTGAAGAAGAATTTTTATGGTGTATTGAGCAAACAATTCTTGCTGAAACTGGCTCTGATAAAGTGTGGGATGCCAACATCATTCTTGATGACGGCGGCGATTTAACTGAAATGGTTCACAACAAATTCCCACAAATGCTGGCCGCCATTAACGGTATTTCTGAAGAGACCACCACAGGTGTTCACCGTTTATTAGAAATGATGGAAAAAGGCGAACTTAAAGTTCCAGCCATCAACGTAAACGATGCGGTGACTAAATCGAAAAATGACAACAAGTACGGCTGTCGTCATTCTTTGAACGATGCCATCAAGCGTGGTACTGACCATTTGCTAGCCGGTAAAAAAGCATTGGTTATTGGTTACGGCGATGTGGGTAAAGGTTCTGCCCAGTCTCTTAATCAGGAAGGCATGATTGTTCGCGTAACTGAAATTGACCCAATATGTGCTATGCAAGCCTGCATGGACGGCTTTGAAGTGGTTTCACCTTTCATCGATGGCATCAATACCGGGTCTATTGATTGCATTAACACTGAATTGCTGTCTAAAACTGACTTGATCGTTACCACAACAGGTAACGCTAACGTATGTGATAAAAACATGCTGCAAGCCCTTAAGTCTCGCGCTGTAGTTTGTAATATCGGTCACTTTGATAATGAAATTGACACAGCATTTATGCGTGAAAACTGGGAGTGGCAAGAAATTAAGCCACAGGTTCACAAAATTGTGCGTGATGCTAGCACCAATGATCACCTGATTCTTCTTTCTGAAGGTCGATTGGTTAACCTAGGTAATGCCACTGGCCACCCAAGCCGTATTATGGATGGCTCTTTTGCTAACCAAGTTTTAGCACAAATGTATTTATGGGATGCCAAGTTCGCAGATCTTTCAGAGAGCGAAAAAGCTGAAAATATTTACGTTAAAGTATTGCCTAAGAAGCTTGATGAAGAAGTAGCCGCCGACATGGTAGAGGGTTTTGGTGGTGTGTTAACCCAACTAACCCAAGAGCAAGCCGATTACATCAATGTACCGGTTGAAGGCCCTTACAAGCCTGAGTCTTACAAGTACTAAGACTTTGACTGAAAAGCTTAAGCAGGAGAATACCTGCCTAAGCTTTCAGCTATTTGTTGAATTCCCAAACTGAAGTACTAAAATGGTGCTCAGTTAATATATTAATCGAGGTCCCAAATGGACAACTTCCGTTTAAGTTTTGAATTCTTCCCCACCAAAACGGAAGAAGGCACTAAAAAGCTTTATAACACCCGTGACAAGCTAGCCGAGTTAAACCCCGATTTCTTTTCGGTAACCTATGGTGCCGGTGGTTCTACCCGCAATAACACCATAGACATCGTTAACGGCTTAAACCAAAAAGGCATTTCAACTGCCCCACACCTATCATGTGTTGGTGAAAGTCGCGACAACATTAAAGAATTATTAAACCACTATGCACAAAATGACGTTGACCGTATTGTGGCATTACGTGGCGATTTACCTTCAGGTATGGCTACCAGTTCGGGTGAATTAAAATACGCCAACGAATTAGTTGAGTTAATTAAAAAGGAACACGGCGACCGTTTTCATTTAGAAGTAGCTGCGTATCCTGAAATGCACCCACAGGCCAATAACTATGAAGATGATTTATTAAACTTCAAACGTAAAGTTGATGCTGGTGCTGACAGTGCCATTACACAATATTTTTTCAATATTGATAGCTACCTATACTTTGTTGACCGCTGTTTAGACATGGGCATTGAAACCCCTATCGTGCCAGGCATCATGCCTATTACCAATTACACAAAGCTTGCACGCTTCTCTGATGCATGTGGTGCTGAGATCCCTCGTTGGATTCGTAAGCAGTTAGAAGCTTATGGTGATGACAATGAAAGCATCATGAAATTTGGTGAAGAAGTGATGACGCTAATGTGTGAAGACTTAGTAGAAAATGGCGTACCAGGCTTGCACTTTTACACGTTGAACCAAGCTGATCCTTGCCTTAATATTTGGAAAAACCTTAACCTTTGGTACTGTCTCTTATACACATCTCCGAGCCCACGAGACTCCTGAGCATC
>OLHJ01000587.1_pt1 | contig 11062 bp, 14 predicted proteins | sample 1609491 | NCBI WGS metagenome assembly OLHJ01 (sample SAMN05416861, study PRJEB24817) | seawater metagenome | isolation source: Sea water | place: Canada:Atlantic | collected 2013-11
CGAGATGCTCAGGAGTCTCGTGGGCTCGGAGATGTGTATAAGAGACAGCCATTGCAGGTTCGATATAAGTTAATCATATCCTCGGGTAATGCCTGGCCAATTAGCTCTTGTAGTTCTTGAATTTTGCTTTCTTCAGCGCCAGGTTGCAAAGCCTTTAGAATGCTAGGGGCAATGATGCTTAGTTGTTTTTTAACGTCTTCTAACATAATTAATTCCCTTATTACTTGCTAGATTAACTCTATAATTTGTCGACTATGAATATTGTCACTAATGATCAAACATTTCACTCATTCAATGGTTTAAATTTTTACGTATTTCCACAGCCTTGTTATACTCAACGAGACCTCCCATTAATACCGTATGATTCTGTTATGTTGATGGATATAAACTACCAGCCCATGCAAGGGCTGGTTTCACAAGATAATCGCTATGCCACCTATGTGCCGGCATCTCCGTTAAGTCATTGGGTACAGAGCTTCTGGCAGCTTAATGTACCTAATGGCCAGCATTTTTATCGCAGTATTCCCGATAACTGCGTTGACGTTATTATCAATTTAAATCGCTGGGATGATATTTTCATTGTAACCCCTTATACCTTGCCAATTGTGTTTGAGCTAGCCGGGCCTGAATCTTATTTTGGTATTCGCTTCAGGGTATTGGGTCACCAAAGTATTGTGGCAGCCCCCATTAGCGAATGGCAGCCAGAAAACAAGGATTCTAAATCGGCTGATGTATTACCTGTTAATTTGTTAAATCGAATTTATGATTGCCTTGAGTTAAATTTAACTTTTAAGCAGCGTTGTGACTATTTAACTCAGGCTTTACTCAGCCAAGTTCAGCAGATCAATCCCGACCCAAGGTTAGCCAAGTTTGTGCGCTATTGTTGCCATCACCAAGGCTCCAATGTTGATCTTACCGATAAGCAATGTGCCCAGTTTGGCATTTCAGCAAGACAGCTTCGCAGACTCTCTCAATTATACCTTGGGGTGTCTCCCAGAGAATTCACGCGGGTCATGCGCTTTCAAAAAGTACTTAGATTAATGAGTAATTCAAGCAATACAGCCCCTTGGCTTGAACACTACTACGATCAGCCTCACTTTATTCATGAATTTAAACGCCTCGCTGGGGTTAACCCCTCTGATTTTCTAAAAATGTCCGTTTTGTACAATAAAGATTAAAAGTAACCGCGAATACTGCCCCCTACCATTGTGAACCTTGTAGGAGTGAATATTATGATTGAATTTGAAGCCATGTTTCCGGTGATGGTGGCCCCTAACTTACTCGAGCTAAAACAGTTTTATGAAACGGTGTTTGGTTTTAATGCGGTATTTTTTGACCCACAGTTTTATTTACATCTAGTATCACCCAGCACAGGGGTTCAGCTTGCCTTTTTAATGCCCAATCACGCATCCCAACCAGATTTTTTACGCACAGTTATGTCGGTTGAGGGTTATGTGATTTCACTTGAGGTACAAGATGCGGCTAAGGCCTATGCCGAGGCACAAAAACTTAATTTAAATATGCTAATGGCCTTAAAAGAAGAGCAGTGGGGGCAATTGCATTTTATGGTGCAAGACCCAGCGGGAATGGGAATTGATGTGGTGCAGCACTTAGAGGTAAGTGAGCATTAAATGAGAGGGGGCGGCATGTAAGCCGCCCCTACCGACCGTAAACCCTAATACCTTTTAATATTACGAATTTATTGGCAGCGCTTAGTAATCCAACCAGTTGCACTTTAATGGCGCTGGCCTTACCAGACACTTTTACCTTTAGTTCTGCCGTAGCAGAGCCTTGGTTATCGGGATATTCACAGGTTTCATTAAAGGTGTCACCACAGACATTATCAAGGTAAGTAGAAAACCGCTTCGAGCCCAGCAGTTTCCCTTTAACTCCGCTGCTATAGTCATATACTAGTATTTCAATAGGGCGTTTTTTCCACCAATCCGTAAGCACCCCAATGGTTTTTAACTGGATATTAGAGCCCAGTTCCATTTCTACTTCGTAAGGTAAGTGGGTTTCAGGGTATAAGGATTTATCTAGCGACATTTCATTCACAAGAAGTATTTGATCGGGTAAATAAAAGTTTGTAGATTCTGTATTTATATCATCCGTCACTAGTCCTTCTAAACAGGGTGATGATTGATAAAATGTTTTGTCGCCATCAATACATTTAAATACTTGGCCTAGAGAGATATTTGTGGTGAAAATGGCTACGACCGAAATTACCATCTTGAAAAAAATACCGTTCATAAATTTACCCATGCACATGGAAAGGCTGAAAGTCAGTATAACGCTAACGATGGAGCAGTCACAGGCAGTGAATAAACGCGCGGTCTGTGTGTCTTAGCTATATGACAGTTGCAGATTATTCCATGTTTTTTTGTCTAATAGAATGTCTAACCTGACTTGGAATTAGATTTGTGCTCAACCGCACAGATTATGGTATGTTAATGCTATATTGCTACTAGGTTAATTCCTTAAAATTGCCAGTTAGAATTATGGGCATTCTTTATATGAGATCAAAATGCAAAATCTACTTTCCTCTTTTTTAAGGCGCTCGCCTTTAACCCTTTCGTTATTAAAACCTAAGCCGCTTATTGATGAAAATAGTGCCGACTTTATTTTTACTACCGTGGCCTGGGTACTCAATAACTTTGATCATCAAGAGTTTTTTAAGCGCACACGCCTTATTGCCCCTAGTAATGAATTTTTCCCCGGGCGTGTGAACAGTGTGGATGAAAAAGCGCAGAATATTTTTGCCCACACCTTAGGTTTTACGGGTTTGAGTCATTGGCCCCTTGAGCTTAAATCTATGCTTGAACGTGAAGCGAATCGTGAATGTCAAATACCACCGATCCCTCAGCCAGAGCTGGCTAATATTGAGCGAAATTCATCTTCATCGGTTGCTGCTTTAAGCACTCAACAGCCGCTATTTGTTTTTTATAACCCACAGCAAACTCTAAAACCGGAAGACTTAAGCGCCAGTTACGCCCATGTGATTGCCCAGCACATGATCATTCAATCGGGCCAGCAGCCACCTGGTGGTGCGCAATTGTTTACCGAGGCCAGCGAAGTGTTGGCCAGCATGATGGGCTTTGGGGTCTTGCTCAGTAATTCTGCCTATACCTTCCGTGGTGGTTGTGGTTCTTGTTATAACGCCATGGCCAATCGCCAGCCTGCCTTAACGGAATCGGATAGCGTGTTTGTATTGGCGTTATTTTGTCGGTTGAAAGGCATTGGCTATAAAGAGGCCACAATGCATTTAAAGAAACATTTACGAGGCAGTTATAAGCGGGCGCTGAAGCAGATTGATGAAAGAGTAGGGGAGATTGGGGCGCTTAAGAAAATAGCTTAATGGTTATAACAAATAATTAATCCTTCTTTGCTTTTAGGAGAAAGAATGAAGTCATACCTATTAGTTTTTATTTTCACATTCGTTTTGTCAGGGGCGGCTCAAACAGAAGGCCCCATCTGTGACTATAAACCTGTATGTATTAAACAGACTGAATAATACATAGCTCTGGTCTGACTTCACTCAAGCTTTCTTCACAAACTTAGCCGTCACCATCATTTCCCCTGCACCATCTACTTTGCAGTCAAGTTGATGATCTTTTCCTTCAACGATTCGTCTTATTATGGCTTTGGTACCAATTTTAAGTATTAAAGAGCTGCCTTTTACTTTTAGGTCTTTAGCAAGGGTCACCTTATCTCCTTCGTGTAATAGCGTGCCGTTAGCATCTTTAACGGTCAGGGCTTCATCCTCAGGTTGTACATCAGCCGGATTCCATTCATGTGCACACTCAGGGCAGATCAGCTGTGTTTGATCTTGGTAGACGAAACTAGAATTACATTTTGGGCAGGGAGGAAGGGACATATCTGGTTACTTCTTTAATTTAATTTGGTGGGTATGATAATTAAGCTGGTAAGCTTTGGCGAGTAATTTAGTTTTCAAAATATAGGGTTTGAGAGCCTTACCAAAGCACGCCTCGTTAACGGCCACATCAAATTTTATGGGTTACTTCTTTAATTGGCTTTAGAAAAGAACTTTGTATTTGAATTAATTTAGGTCGAGCCACAAGTTATTGCCTTGAATTTTCCATTAAATATTTTGGAGTTCTTTCTGGGGGTGATACTCCAGTTTAGTCGGAAACTTAAAAAATTACGGTTATTAGAAATAAAACGACCGTCAAATACGGTATAAGTCAGCAGGCCAGAAGGCACATAAAATTCATTAATAGAGGTGCCCTTAGTAGTTTGCCTATCTTGTCTTTACTACTTTATTTTAAAAATAGAGTAACGATCTATATTTTAGTCGTGAATTCAACTCGCTAGTGCAACAGGTGGATTGATCCCGAAGAATACTTGGTTTGGTGTCTTAAATCCTAAGCATTTTCTTGGGCGGTGGTTTAGTTTTGCCATTGCAATGCTGACTTCCTCATCGGTCAAGTTTGTGAAGTCAGATCCCTTTGGGAAATACTGCCTTATTAAGCCATTCGTATTTTCATTTAAGCCTCGTTCCCATGAACTATACGGATGTGCAAAGTAGGCTTTTGAGCCACTTTTTTTAGCGATTTCTGCATGTCCTGCGAATTCTTTTCCATTATCATAGGTGATCGTTTTAATTTGATCATGATAACCTTCTAGCATTTCATTGATTGTTCCAGTTACCGATTCAGCACTCTTATCTTTTGATAATCCAACCAGAGTAAAACGACTTTTCCGTTCAACCAGTGTAACCAGCCTTGGACCTGTTTGTTTGCCTGCAACAGTATCAGCTTCCCAATCACCTATTCTATTTTTTAAATCCACGACGATGGGGCGCTCATCTATTGATACTCTGTTTTTCAGCTGGCCTCTACGGCTATTGCTACCATAGCGTTTTCTTCTTTTCTTTTGGCAACGCAAGTGCTTGTGGAGATCTCCACCGTCACGCATGTCCTGATAAATATACAAATAGATCCATTCATGGCTCACACAAATTCCTTCGTTCTTTTGCAACCATTCACTGACTTGCTCAGGGCTCCAGTCCTCCCGTATCAACTCTTCTACACGCACCCAGTGATGATAAACAATACGCAAGCTCGAGCAGTTGGCTTTCCTTTTTTCTGCCAACTGATGCGCCTGCCTAGGGCGATACCCACGCAACCCGGTATTTCGTTCCAGCTCTCTTGAAACAGTCGACTTATTAACACCAATCTTTTCAGCGATAGCTGTTTGTGAAAGACCCTGTGTGAGATCTTCATAAATCTGGTATCTTTGCTCTTCAGTAAGTTGGGAGTAATTTCTCATAGTGCCTATCATTCTTGCCGGAACGAAAAGCAGATAGGTTACCCCAACTTACTCCTCATTCAGACCTTTATGTTGCACTTACAAGTTGAATTCGCGCATCATTGAAAATCGCTTGCTAGCCCATTACGCCAAAGAAAATATTGGACTATCCGTTATTTCAGATGAAACCAAGGTGGGATTTAAACAAGAACACGCCACACAAGCTCAACTCATTAATGTTATCAAGTCTCAATATCAAACTGATATCAGCCATAGCATCACCCAGTTACAGGGTGGCAATCTTAAAAGTGTCATTACAACACCACTTACCTTGTCCAAATTAAAACTGAATGATCTTTTCACCATGACAAAAGCTATGGAATACACACTCAGTCATCAACAGAAAAATAAGCTTAAAGATATACCTTTATTAATTTTTCAATTCCCAAAGACCTCCGAGAAAGCCATTACGCTTTGGGATATTTATGAGCGAACCAACATGCAAGAAAAAATGGCGCTTTTAAGGGAAATACTGCCACATTGAAAAAACTCACCTACCAACATTTGTCTTCATTATATGTATTACACTGGGTAAAACACTTCACTAATATCAACGAAAATGAACTGACTAACTTAAAACAGTTTATTTCTGATAATCGCATCGCTCGCCAATATCAGCTTTATAGCGGTGTAAAAACAGCCGTACATCATAGTAACCAAGCCCTGCGAAAATTTTCTAAACAGGTTTCTCAACAAGAAGTTGAGCAGTATTATCAAGCAAACAAAGAAGATTTTAAAACCGTTAAACAGGTAAAAGCTCGACACATTCAACTTGCCAGCCAATCACAGGCCCACAAGGTATAATGGGTGATGGATTATTATGTGGAAGAAAACTTAAATGACTTCAGCCTTGTAAGCCAAGCCATGAATGATTTCACCCCACTAAACAGCAGTACGACTGAAATAAGAGGCCTGCTAACCGAAGGGGGGGATTATTCATACGCATTGGGGGGAATTGTATTAGAAAGCAAAGTGCACGAGGAACGTATACAAACCGCTAAGCTAATGATTCCCCATTCCACTGCCATGGTGGTACATATTTTAAATCATGCGGCCGAGCAATTCTAAAATTCTTCCTAGTCGCAAACAAAAAATAGGCAGTCAATTGGCTGCCTATTTTAAAAAGTGCCTATCTACAAAGGAAGTGATATTTCTACCTTAATACCCCTATTCACTGCACTGTTAACCGTAATCTTGCCACTTAATTCACTCTCCACTAGCTGTTTTACAATTGACATACCCAATCCATTTCCCCCTTCCCCTGCCTTGGTGGTGTAATATTCATCGAAAATTCGTTGTAGGTGATGTGGCTCCATTCCGTTGCCGTTGTCTGAATACGCTAAATGTAGCCTGTCACCTTTAATCTCATGGCTCATACGAATTTCCCCAATATCAATTCCTTCAAAGCCATGAAGTATTGAGTTATTAATCAAATTAATGATGATTTGAGATAACGCACCAGGCTGAATCGTCATTAATATTCCATAAGGAATTTTAATTTTTATTGTGTGATCCAGCCTTTTCAAACTGGGCCTTAAACTGAGTAAAACCGCCTCTAAATAAGATCTTAAATCAATCTCAAAAACACGATTACTACACTGATCAATTGCCACTTCTTTAAAGCTATTCAATATAGAGTTGGTGCTTTCTACATTGCTCATTGCAATATCAATGGCTTCAGAAGATAAATTTAAGAATCTTAATAAGTCAGCTTTCTTTAGGGCCCCTGAATTTAGCACATCGAGGGTTTGCTTAACCCCTTCGTTTAAAGACCCAACAGCCATTCTAAGGGAGCCAATAGGGGTGGATACTTCATGGGCTATGCTTGACACTAATCTTCCGAGTCCAGCCATTTTTTCAGTTTTAAGTAGGTTTATTTTTAAAAGCTGCTGGCGCTCAAGGGCGCGCACTTGATTAGTCACCCTAGCCAACACTTCCAATTCTTGTAATGGCTTTAGAATGTAATCAATGGCACCTACCTCAAAACCCTTTTGAATGTGCTCTTGCTGGGAAAGTGATGTGACAAATATAATAGGAATGGCCTCACTACTGGCATGGGCTTTTAAACGCCGGCAAGTTTCAAATCCATCAATACCCGGCATAATCACATCTAACAAAATCATATCAGGTCGATCTTTAGCCACCATTTCAATGGCTTCGATACCGGTAGCGGCCTCACTAGTATGATAACCCGCCTCTTCAAGTAGCGCCTTTAAGAGCTCAATATTTGACTGGGTGTCATCTACTATTAATATATGGGTTTGCTCTGATTTCACGTAAGACACCAAGCCTAGAGAAAGAACGCGTATTCATGGCATCAGGCGCCACCAGTCACCCCCTTAGTCTAGCAGCCGCGATGTCTGCGGCTAATCAATTAGCCTATAACCAGAACAATTCTTATTCCCTTTAATATTAAATAACCTAAGCTATTTCGCGAAACCCGCAGAAAACATTATAAACTTCCATAAAAAAGGCTACCCGAAGGTAGCCTTTTTATTTAAAACTTATCATTTACCACTACATCATGGCTTGTAAGTAATTGGGTAAGCCAATGCGAGCAATTAAACCTAACTGTTTTTCCAACCAATAAGTATGGTCTTCTTCAGTGTCCTCAAGCTGCTTAACCAGCATGGCACGGGTTTCGTAGTCTTGTTCGGTTTCGCATAGGGCAATGGCGTCTTTCAAATTCTTAACCACTGAATATTCAAGAGCCAAATCGTTTTTCAGCATTTCTTCTACATCTTTACCCACGTTAATAGGGTCACGCTTCGCAAGATTAGGCGTACCTTGTAAAAACAAAATACGCTTAATCATTAAATCAGCATGCCCTGCCTCGTCTTCCATTTCATGGGAGATGCGTTCAAATAATTTTTCCAACCCCCAATCTTCATACATTCTTGAATGCACAAAGTATTGATCCATGGCAGTTAATTCACCGGCCAATAAATCATTTAATACATCAATAACTTTTTGATTACCTTGCATATCAATTCTCCTGGTAATTAAGCGTGCATCATCGATTGTAAATAATTCTCAATGCTAACTTTATTCACTAAGTCCAGCTGAGTTTCTATCCAGTCAAGGTGCTCTTCTTCGTACTCTAAAATCTCGGCCAACATGTCTCGGGTAACGTAATCAGAAAGGCTTTCACACAAGGCAATAGAATCTCGTAAATCTTGCAATGTCGTCACTTGCAATTGAAAATCACTTTTCAGCATTTCCAATGGGTTTTCGCCTATCTGTAACTTACCCAATTTTTGTAGATTAGGCAGACCTTCCAAAAACAAAACACGCTCAATAATTTTATCGGCTTGCTTCATGTCTTTAATGGATTTCTTGTATTCCACTTTATCTAGCGCTTCAAAACCCCAGTTTTTAAACATACGGGCGTGAAGAAAATACTGGTTAATCGCAACCAGTTCGTTTCCTAAACACTTATTAAGCTGCTCGATGACTTTACTATCGCCTTGCATGATCAATGGCCCTTTTTATTCTATGGTTATTCAGCGTTATTTTGATTTCTGGATAATATAGAATACTGATAAAAAGCCAACCTAAAATACACTTAAAACCCTGTATATAGGCACTTTTTTACAAAAACTGGTTTATTGACGACACGGATAGATAATAGCAATTAGTTGCATTTAGATTAAAAGATAAAACAGTTTCTTTTGATCAATCTTCAACCATTTAATTAAAGGTGCACTCACTATTCCCAAAAGAATAAAACCAACATTTCCTTTCACCTGTACTGTTTAAAAGATTATCAGCCTTATCCCACTCAATAAGGCAAACCTGTAAAGTTTTATATTTACCTATTTGTGCATAGCTCCTTAGCAAGAAAAGGAAGCACCAATAACAGGTGGTACTTACTGCAACACTGCTAGCGGTTATTTTCTGATCGATTAATAATAAATATACAAAACTAAAAGGCACATGTGTTTCACTACTTTTCTTCTCCTCTGTTTTTAAACGTGAGGTGTATCACGCTTTATTTTATATTGTTCAAACCTATACCATATGGCAGGGGCCGCGGACTGGCTCACTTTATAAGATTAGCCATTAGAAAATTACGATTTTTCGGGGCTTGAACATGAAGAAAATAATGAGTTTGTTGGCGCTACTATCAGCAGTTATTTTATTGGGCGGCTGTTTACATAAAACTTCGGAACAAGCCAGCCTAAGTGGTCATTCTAGGGTGTTAATTGGGCAGTTATTTGATGCTCCTTTGGCGAATATTCATTATCACAGTGATCACTTCACAGGTGTCACCAGTACCCAAGGTGAATTTCTCTATCTTCCAAATGACCGCATTACCTTTACCTTAGGGAATTACCAGTTTGCCAAGGTTAAAGCGGCGCCTCATTTAAGTCTCAGTGATCTATTCCCAGGCAGTCAATCTCATCATTCAGTCATTAACCTGCTCCGCTTATTGGGATCCATCAGTGAAGTCACGGTTGATAATAAAGTGATATTGCCAAATCTAGCTGAGTTAGATTTAGCGGCACTGGATTTTTCTCAAAGCCTCAGGCAGTTTGCTAAAGATCCGTTGGTTTTGAAGTTATTGACACATCTAGGCAATCAACTTAACACTCAGCAGTGGGTGCCCAGTGAAGTTGTGTTTGATCTGTTGCAAATAATGAATCATGGCCCCCAGAATGAAAGCCATTCGCAACATATACCATTACAAATGAGTTCTTTATAGTGACTACGTTAAAAAGCCCTTTAAAGGTCGCCTAGCAGGCGCTTCTTAATTGAGCCTCATTGCTCCAGTTGAGAGTTTGTAACAACTTGGGGAGTTTCAGGTACATCATAGAAGCAAAACCTTCATGCTCATAATAGTGACTTATGCTATTAGGCAACAGTACCTGTAATTCTTTAGAAAACGCCTTGGCCACAGAATCCCCTTCCCCATAAAAAATGTGACACGGTTGCTTTATTTCAGCAACATCAAATCCCCAAGCTTGTGTGGTTAAGATGATATCCTGTAATAGAGCTTCCACTCCTTGGCGAGTGCTTTCGATAGCTTGTAACTTCACTGGACTTTTCACTTCCGACAACCCAAGAATTTTTGCATCTGCTTCGTTAAATAAACCCAACAAATGACGATAAGATTCTTCAGGCTTGCGCTTAAATTCAAACATACTCAAACGCATGGAATACAACGCCAAGCGGGGCCAAGACTGACAAAATTGGGGAAAGTGTCGATAAAAAAACGGTGCCCCTTCTATCTTGGCTGGATCCACCTTGGGTGAAAATGATTCAATTAGCATGATTTCTTTCACTCGCTCTGGGTAAGCATGGGCCATGGCCAGCGTAAAACAACCGCCAGCCAGCGTGCCTAACAAATATGCAGAAGTGATATTTAAATAATCGAGTAACGGGTAGCTTGTTTCTAGCTTCCAGCTTTGGGTCATATTATCGAGAGTTTTATCGGTGAGGGTAAACTTAAGCCAATAGGTTGAGTTGGTGAATCCCTTATTTAAACTTTCATCAGTTAAAATTTCAAAATTGGACGGGTCAAGCTGCACGATATCTTTTAAGGTGTAAGTACCCTCAACATCTTCTAGGTAAGATGCATGATTGCCTAGAGCCACTTGCTTACTATCTTTGTCGAGAATGATATCAGGCACGTCAGCCATACTGGTAATACCAGCAAAAAGTATTAGCCAAAAAATGGTAACTCTGTCTCTTATACACATCTGACGCTGCCGACGATCTACTCTGTGTAGAT
>OLHJ01000592.1_pt1 | contig 10969 bp, 7 predicted proteins | sample 1609491 | NCBI WGS metagenome assembly OLHJ01 (sample SAMN05416861, study PRJEB24817) | seawater metagenome | isolation source: Sea water | place: Canada:Atlantic | collected 2013-11
AGCGTCAGATGTGTATAAGAGACAGGCCATATCTCTTGCCCAGTGTTGAATATTTATGCCGAACAAGATCATATTGTACCTGTTAGCTGCACCAAAGCACTGGGCAAACATGTGCGACCAAAGCTTTACCGCGAAATCGGTTTTTCAGGCGGGCATGTCGGCGTTTTCGTTAGCCGTAAAGCCCAAGGGGTTGTGGCCAAAGGCCTGTCCGACTGGCTGAAAGAGACACAAAACACTAAGACTAAATAAATATTAGGGGACGCGCACGATGGTTGATAAAATCGTAAATCTGGAAGATGCAATCGCATTAGTTGGCGACAATGATACGGTCTGTGTCTCTGGTTTTGTTGGCATCGGTACACCAGAAAGCCTGTTGCGCGGTATTGAAGAACGCTTTGACACCACCCAATCCCCCCGCGATCTGTCTTTATTATTTGCCGCAGCGCCGGGTGACGGCAAAAACGCGGGACTGAACCGTATTGCAAAAGAAGGTTTGATCAAACGCGCCATCGGCGGTCATTGGTCATTGGTGCCAAAGCTGGGTGCAATGGCGATGCAAGATAAAATCGCCGCTTATAATCTACCGCTTGGTTGTATTTCACAGCTTTACCGAGATATTGCAGCTGGTAAGCCCGGCATGTTTTCTAAAGTTGGCCTGAATACTTTTGTCGATCCGCGTCAAGACGGCGGTGCTATCAACGATATATCCACCGAGAAGCTGGTAGAGTTGAAAGATATTGACGGCAAAGAATGGCTGTTTTACCGATCTATCCCGATTGATGTGGCCCTGATCCGTGGTACCACCGCCGACAAATTTGGCAATATCACTATGGAACGAGAAGCCTTAACACTGGACATGCTTTCTATTGCTATGGCTGCTAAAAACAGCGGCGGCGTGGTGATTGCGCAAGTGGAACGCATTGCTGCCCACGGCTCATTGGCCCCTAAGGACGTGATTATTCCAGGTAATCTTGTGGATTGTGTTGTGATTGCAGATGCTGATGAGCATCGCCAAACCTATACCACCCAATATGATCACGCCTTTAGTGGCCGCCTGCGCGGTGTGGTCGACGAGTTGCCGCCGATGCCGTTTGATATGCGCAAAATGATTGCGCGTCGCGCCACGATGGAATTGCCGATCAACGGTGTGGTAAACCTTGGTATCGGTATGCCCGAAGGGGTGGGCACTGTGGCCAATGAAGAAGGGTTGCTTGCCCATATCATGCTAACGACCGAGGCAGGCGTTTTGGGTGGCGTGCCGCAATCCGGGCTTGATTTCGGGGCTGCAATAAATGCTGAAAGCATCATTCAAACTAACCAGCAATTTGATTTCTACGACGGGGGCGGTCTTGATTTGGCCTGTTTGGGGATGGCCGAGGTGGATCGACATGGTAATGTTAATGTCAGCCGCTTTAAGGATCGCTTTGCGGGTGCGGGTGGGTTTATCAATATCTCACAAAACGCCCGTAAGCTGGTTTTTGTAGGTACATTTACCGCTAAAGGATTGCGCGTTAGCGCGGATGATAACAAGCTGGTTATCGATAATGAAGGTGCTGTTTCCAAGTTTATTGAACAAGTCGAACAGATTACCTTTAACGGTGCATATGCTGCATCCCAAGGGCAAGAGGTGCTATATGTCACCGAACGGTGCGTTTTCTGCCTGACATCTGAAGGATTGGAATTGGCAGAAGTCGCCCCTGGCATTGATATAGAAAAAGATATTCTTGCGAATATGGCGTTTAAGCCGATCATCAATCAGCCAAAAATCATGAACCCTGCAATATTTGCAGAGGCAGATATGCGGTTAAAGAAAACGATGCTGGCGATGAATTGGGATGACCGTTTGCGCTACGTGGAAGAAGAAAATATCGTATTTGCCAACATCAGCGGCCTAAGCATTGAAACAGTGGATGATCTGGATTTTATGCGCGATCGATTGAATGCATTCTTTAGCGACCTTGGGCGCAAGGTAGATGTGATCTCTAATTATGACGGGGTAACAATCGCGCCAAGGCTAAGTGCAAGATTTGCCGATATGTTAACCGAGCTGGAAACCAAATATTACCACACAGCCACACGGTATTCTACATCCGCATTTTTGCGTCAAAAGATGGGCCAAGATTTAAAAACACGCGCAATTTCACCACATATATTTGAAACACAAAAAGAAGCTGCAGCTTATGTTCGGGCACATAAGGACGATTAGGATAACCGCTATTAGCACGCGTTCTATAGTCTAAGTGTATGGTGGCTTTTGGTGTGCGTTATCACACGAAGGTTTTTCAGAAATCTCTACTGACGTGCGCAGACTGGTGTGTTTTTTATTTTACCCGTTGGTAAATAAATAAAAAACAAATGTTTTTAAGTGACATCAATAAAACATAATGTATCTTTGGTGTGAGTCGGCCAATGCCGACCGTATAGCATATGGGAGAATATTATGAAAAAACTTAACTTTATAGCTGCTGCACTGACAGCTTCAACAATGGTGGCAGGTGCCGCTGCTGCGGAACAATTTGTATCTATTGGCACAGGGGGAGTAACTGGGGTTTATTACCCAACGGGTGGCGCAATTTGTCGTCTGGTGAATAAAAACCGTAAAGAACATGGTATCCGCTGTTCTGCAGAGTCTACTGGTGGATCAATTTATAACATCAACACCATCAAAGCGGGTGAGTTGGAATTTGGCGTAGCCCAGTCTGACTGGCAATACCATGCCTACAATGGGACATCCAAATTCGCAGATGCTGGCAAATTTGAGAATCTGCGTGCAGTATTTTCAGTTCATGCCGAGCCTGTGACCGTTATTGCACGTGATGATGCGGGCATTAACAACATCAGTGATGTTAAAGGCAAACGGATGAACATCGGTAACCCTGGTTCTGGCACACGCGGCACATGGGAAGTTCTAGAAGGTGCCCTAGGTTGGGAACGCTCTGATCTGGCCCTTGCTGCTGAGATGAAATCTGCAGAAACTGGTGCTGCTGTTTGTGACGGAAAAATCGATTCTTACTTCTGGTTGGTGGGTCACCCATCCGCGTTGACACAAGAATCTTTGGCTTCATGTGCAGCACACTTGGTTGACGTAACAGGCCCAGCTATCGATAAGTTGATTGCGGATAATTCATACTACCGTAAAGCAACAATTCCAGCGGGTATGTATAACAATGACAAAGACATCACAACATTTGGTGTTGGCGCAACTTTTGTTACCAGTGCTGATGTACCGGAAGACGTGGTATATGTTGTTGTGAAAGCTGTGTTTGATAACATTGACCAGTTCAAGAAATTGCACCCTGCGTTTGCAAACTTGAAACCAGGCGAAATGATCCAAGACGGTCTTTCTGCACCGCTTCACGCTGGTGCGGTTAAGTACTATAAAGAACAAGGCTGGATGTAATTTCAGCCCGTGTAGCAGAGGGGGAACTCTCTGCTACAATTTTGCTACTACATGATAAAACTATAAATAAATATTAAAAATGTTGGGTGAATACAGGTCCGATTTGCATCTGAACGCTCTGGGGAGAGTCATATATGACAGATAATCAAACGATGTCGGATGCGGACAAATTAGTCGCGGATGTAGATACTGGCGCGCGAAATCCATTAGGTTGGCAGGCAAAACTTATACCTGTGATTTGTTTTTCATGGGCGATCTATCAGCTATATATAGCATCCCCTTTACCCTCGATGCTTTCAACAGCACTGGGTGTTGATTTCTTCCAGTTTATTGGCAACCTGTCTATTTCCCGCAAGGTTCATTTGGCATTTTCCATTGTTCTTGCAACATTGGCTTTTCCGTTATTCAAGCGCAGTTCGCGTACAAGTATCCCCTGGTATGACTGGATATTACTGTCATTCGGCGTTTTTGCGATGCTGTATATGATTTTGATGAATACCAATATCGCGGAACGTGCCGGTGATTTTGTGCATCCTAATATCAAATATGATATGACCGTTGCGGTGCTTGGAGTTGCTGTTCTGACTTTGGCGGTTTACCGCTCTCTTGGATTGCCGCTGGTTATTGTTGCAGGAGTTCTGGCCTCATATGTTTTCATTGGTGGCGGTAACTGGGGTGGGGCCTCATTTGTTAAAGGCATGTGGCATTTCTGGATGCAGGAAGAAGGCATATTTGGGAAACCCCTTGCGGTATCCACCCAGACGATCTTCTTGTTCGTGTTGTTTGGCGCTATTCTGGAAAAAGCTGGTGCAGGCGGGTATTTCATTAAAATCGCCTTTGCACTGCTTGGCCACTTTAAAGGTGGACCTGCAAAAGCCGCGGTCATCGCCTCTGCGCTTAGCGGACTTTATTCAGGTTCCTCGATCGCCAACACGGTGACCACGGGGACATTCACTATTCCCTTGATGAAGCGTACCGGATTTTCACCCGAGAAAGCTGGAGCTGTAGAGGTGGCGTCATCTACCAACGGCCAGTTGATGCCGCCGGTTATGGGCGCGGCTGCCTTCTTGATCGCGGAATTTACCGGGGTTGAATATACTACACTTTTGAAACATGCACTTTTGCCTGCGGTTATTTCCTATATAGCACTTGTCTACATTGTGCATCTGGAAGCTTGTAAGCTGAACCTGCAAGGCCTGCCAAAGCCACCGTCATCTAAAACAATGACAACCAAGATGATTGGGTTTCTAACAGGATTTATCACTGTATCGGTCTTGTTTTTGTTGGTCTACTTTACTCTCGGTCAGGTCAAAGCTGCCTTTCCAGGGCTGACAGTTTATACGGTACTTGCAATATCGCTCGCGATATATCTGGTGCTGGTTTATATAGCATCACGTCGACCGGATCTTGAACGCGATGATCCTGAAGCACCTATTACAGAGCTACCCGTTGCATCCGATACCGCATGGACTGGTCTGTATTTTCTGCTGCCGATCATCATATTGCTATGGTGTATTTTACCGTCACCGGAACGTCTGTCTGCACACTTGTCAGCTTATTACGCCTGTCTGGCAATGATATTCATCACCTTGACACAACATCCGTTAAAAGCCATATTCCGCGGTGAATCCGAAGTGTTTAACCGCTTTAAACATGGCATTACTGAATGTGTAGAAGGTGTAATTGCGGGTGCGCGCAATATGATTTCTATCGGTATCGCCACAGCGGCAGCCGGTGTGATCGTTGGGTCTATTTCACTGACTGGTGCGCATGGCTTTGTCGGTGAGGTCGTTGAATTCCTCTCTGGTGGTAATTTGTTGATCATGTTGATCCTTGTGGCCATCATGAGCCTGATATTGGGTATGGGGCTGCCAACAACCGCCAACTACCTTGTTGTGGCGGGGCTTATGGCGCCTGTGATTGTGGCTTTGGCGGCTAAATCTGGCTTGATCGTACCATTGGTTGCGGTGCACCTTTATGTGTTTTACTTCGGTATTCTGGCTGATGATACACCACCCGTTGGGCTGGCAGCCTATGCCGCCGCGGCAATATCTGGTGGCGACCCTATCAAGACCGGTATCCAAGGCTTTACCTATGATATCCGTACTGCGCTGTTGCCGTTCCTGTTCTTGTTCAACACTGAATTGTTGCTGATGAATGTCACCGTTACCAAAGGCATATTTGTTTTCGTGGTGGCAACTGTGGCGATGATGTTGTTCGCCGCAGCCACGATGGGCTGGTTCCTGTTCAAAAGCAAACTCTGGGAAAGCGTTGCTTTGCTGCTGATTGCTTTCACATTGTTCCGCCCAGGGTTCTGGCTGGATTATGCGTCAGCTCCGTTCGAGGAAAAACCCGGCGGGCAGGCGATTGTTTTGGCTGAAGGCATGCCGGACGGGGCTACCATGCGTATCCGTATTGTCGGGCCTGATTTCGATGATGTTGATATAGCTAACAATACCAGTATCATTTTGAACCTTGGCGAGAAGACTGACGGTGAAACGCGCCTGACAAATGCCGGCCTTCAAGTCCTAGATGATGATGGCAAGGTTGTCATTGATGCCCTGACATGGGACTCGAAGCACAAGCAGCTGGATCGTTTGTTTACAATGGGTGATCTGGATAACCCTCTGGTGATCGATAAAGTTCTGTTGAAACGCGACAGACCGGCCAAAGAACTGTTCTATATCCCCGCGTTATTACTACTGGGTCTAATCTGCATGTTGCAACTTGGCCGACAGCGCAAATCTAAAACGCAGGCAGCGTAGAAAGAAACCATACACGGCTGATACTAAGGCCAAAGAGGTTCTGTATCTGCCTGCATTATAATTATTGATACTGTATATATGTTGCAAACGTGGCGAAGAAGTAACGAAGAAAGAAGTGAGGTTCTAGTATGCGTAATATAGTTCTGTGCGCTGTCGATTTAGGACAGTCTGACAAAAGCGAAAACGTTTTGACGGAGGCCAGTAAATTGGCTGACCTGCATGGCGCGCACTTAAGCGTCATAACCGTTGTGCCTGATTTTGGTATGAGTATTGTTGGATCATTTTTTGACAAAGGTACTTTGGAAAGTGCCTTGCAAAAAGCCAATGATGATTTGCATGCTTTCGTTAAACAAACCTTACCAAAGGCAGCTGATATACAACATATTATTGCCCTTGGAACAGTCTATGAAGAAGTTTTGAAATCCGCACAAACAATCGGTGCCGATCTTATTGTAATTGGGGCTAGCAAACCTGATTTGGCAGATAAGATAATGGGGCCGAATGCAGCACGGGTTGCACGCCACTCTGATGCATCGGTTTATATCGTGCGTTAAAAAGAACGTTTAGACTACTCTCTGTGGCTAAACATTAACGGCCAGCTTTACCACCACCACCCGGTAAAGCTGGCCGTTTTATTTATGTACGCGCAGGGTAGAGCAGGTACACCTTTTTGCCCCGTTGCCATTCACTTGGCGGCGGGGTTTCATATATCAGGGTATGTAGTTGATAGAGAGGCAGGCCTGCCGTTTGTAGCTATATGGCCGAACAAGGATTTTACCCTGCACCTAATTTTTACGCGTAATTTCGGTGATTTTCGCATTTGGCGGTTTTATGCGCCCTTTGAAAACCCGTGAACTACTTTTGCTAGCAGGGGTGTTATACATGTAAAGGAATTTAGAATGCGTAAGTGGTGCGTGCGATGCTTATTTTTGATCTTATTGTGCCGTCCAGCCACCGTCTATGGTCATGTTGCTGCCTGTGATACCTTTAGCTGCATCCGAGCATAGGAAGGCAACTGTTGCGGCAACATCTTCAATGTCGACGAATTTCTTGATCGGCTGTGGTGCCAACATAACGTCGCGCATAACTTGATCCTCGGATATGCCACGTGCTTTCGCCGTTGCGGGAATTTGGGCTTCTACCAGCGGGGTTAATACATATCCGGGCGATACGGCGTTTACAGTGACGCCAAACTCGGCAACTTCAAGGGCTGCGGTTTTGGTTAGGCCTACTATACCGTGCTTTGCTGCGACATAGGCAGATTTATAGGGCGATGCGACTATTGAATGGGCAGATGCCAGATTAATAATACGCCCCCAGCCGCGTGATTTCATACCCGTAACAACAGCTTTTGTGGTGTGAAACGCAGAGCTTAGGTTTATCGCAATTATCTGGTTCCACTTATCTGTTGGAAAATCTTCTATGGGTGACACATACTGGATGCCTGCATTATTCATCATAATGTCAACACCGCCAAGTTCGTTTTCGGCCAACCGCATCATGGTTTCGATCTGGGCGGGGTCAGACATATCGGCAGGTGAATAAATCGGTTTTTTACCAGACAGCTTTTCCAGTTCCGTTAGCAAATCAGCAATTTCAGCATCTTCACCAAACCCGTTAATCATCACACGTGCACCGTTTGACGCCAATTTCAATGCAATTCCACGCCCAATACCGCTGGTTGACCCTGTAATAACTGCGTTACGCCCTGCACTCATGATAATCTCCTTTTTGGTAATCTTACGTTTGTGTGAACAAAGGGGAAAGCCCCATTGCACTTCTTTGTAAAAAGGTGTAATTGCAACTCATTCGCATTTACCTATGCGATTAAATATCTCATAAGCATTTTGGAGACATTTCATGAGCTCGAATAAAAAACCCACAGAATCTGTTAGCAGGCGCAATGTTTTGATGGCTGGTCTTGCAGCGGCGGGTGGCACGACAGCTTATGCGGGGGGTGCGCAGGCGCAAAGCGGGCAAGTGCAAGATATCGCAATGGCGCATATGGATACCCACGGTGGGATGATGACAGTTGGCACTGTCGATAATAAAGCCAACGGGTTTGACCCCGTGGCGATGCTGACGGATTGGGATACAGGTAAAGTTGAAATATTGTCCGATGGCCGTAGATTGCGCACGTTTGAAATGACAGCGGAAGATAAGGAAATTGAGATTGCACCTGGGGTGTTTTACCCTGCATGGACTTATAATGGGCGCGTACCTGGCCCTGCTTTGCGGGCGACTGAAGGCGACCGTATTCGTGTGAAGTTTGTTAATAACGGATCACACCCGCATTCGGTACATTTCCATGGTATTCACTCTGCCCGCATGGATGGGATACCTGGTACACCTGGGCTGATCGGACCAGGTGAAGAGTTTACCTATGAGTTTGATGCAAAACCTTTTGGGTGCCATCTGTATCACTGCCACGCTTTGCCGCTACGCCGTCATATGGCAAAGGGCATGTACGGGGCTTTTGTGATTGATCCGGATCCTGAAAAGCATCCAGAACATGCCGATGTTGCACGGTCACGCCTGTTTGGGTCACCTGAAAATGCGGGTTGGCAGGAAATGGTCATGGTGATGAATGCTTTTGATACCAATTTGGACGGTGAAAACGAGTTTTATGCCGCCAATACCGTGGCATTTGCTTATGCAAAGAACCCGATCAAGGTGTTGAAAAGTAAACCTGTGCGGATTTATCTGATTAATACGGTAGAGTTTGATCCGATTAACTCTTTCCATCTGCACGCCAATTTCTTTGATTATTATAATCAAGGCACAACCCTGACGCCAACCCTGAAAACCGTTGATATTATTACACAATGTCAGGCAGAGCGCGGTATTTTAGAGTTCACCTTTGCAGAACACGAGCCAGGTTTGTACATGTTTCATGCGCATCAGGCGGAATTTACCGAATTGGGTTGGATGGCTAATTTCGATGTGGTGGAGGGGTAAGTTATGAATAAGGTACAAACCCCGTATAGATTTTTTTGGCTTTTAATGCCGCTAACCCTGTTGGCCGCTGCCGTTGCATGGGTTGTTCTGGCCAATCCGTTGCAATCATTGGGTAGTGATGCGCCACCAGTTGAAAACTTAACATTCGAGCGGACTATAATTCAGGATGGTGGGCTGCGTTTACGGGTGCGTGCAGGCGGGTCTGAGCCTATGCAGATTGCACAGGTGCAGATTGATGCTGCATATTGGCAATTCACACAAGAACCCGCTGGCAAAATCCCCCGTGGTTCATCGGCTTGGTTGGACATACCGTTTTCTTGGATGTTGGGTGAAGCCCATATCGTGACTGTAGTTACCAATTCAGGCACAACATTTGAGCATGAAATTGCTGTGGTTGTGCCCAGTCCGCAGGTAACTGTGGCGCAATTAAACAATCAGGCCATAATCGGTTTGTTTGTTGGTGTGCTACCAATCATATTTGGTTTGATGTTTTACCCAGTGTTGCGTGATGTCGGGCGTGGGGGCATGAATTTTCTGTTGGCCCTGACTGTCGGTTTGTTGGTGTTTTTGCTGATTGACACAGTTGAGGAATCGCTTGAACTGGCTTCAGAGGCTGCGGCGATATTCCAAGGGCCAGTGATGGTGGTGCTTGTAGGGTTGGCCAGTTTTTTCACACTTATGGCATTTGGCAGGCGTGTGGGTGCGCCCTCTGGTTTGTCATTGGCAACACTTATAGCACTTGGCATTGGTCTGCATAATTTCGGCGAGGGACTAGCTATTGGGGCGGCTTTTGCGGCGGGTTCGGCGGGTCTAGGCACCTATCTGATTTTAGGCTTTACCTTACATAACATCACTGAAGGTATTGGCATTGCTGCCCCCATTTTGAAAAAACGCCCACCCTTGTTGGCTTTTGCGGGGTTGGCAATGCTAGCAGGTGGCCCTGCAGTTGTTGGTATGTGGCTTGGCAGCTTGGCTTTTTCCGCCCATTGGGCCGCTTTTGCGCTGGCTATAGGTGCAGGTGCTATTTTGCAGGTTGTAGTCCAAGTTAGTGCGTATCTGATGCGTAGCAATGAAGCAGGTACAGAAATGTTCTATACCCGTCCTGTTATCCTTGGCCTAACCGCAGGTGTTGCGTTTATGTACGCCACGGCGGCATTGGTGAAGATTTAAACACTAACTGCGCATCCGTTGATATTCGGGGTCAAAGGGCATCGTTTCTATGCGTTTGGCAGGGCGCATTTCGCCCAATATTTCGATCTGTACTTCAAGATCTGGCTTGATTTCCTCAGTTGGGACAAACCCATAAGCGATTGATTTACCAGTATGATGAGAATATCCACCTGATGTGCAGAACCCTATGACTTTGCCGTTCAGCCAAATTGGCTCATAGGCATTTACGTCGGCATCGTTCGCATCCACTTCAAAGGTACAAAGCCTGCGTGCGGGCCCTGAATCGCGTTCGGCCAATGCGGCCACCTTACCGATGTAATCAACAGGTTTATCATACGCCATAAAGCGATCCATGCCAGTTTCAGCGGGCATATAATCGGGGCTGAATTCAGCATTCCAAGAACCAAAGAACCGATCCAGACGCAGTGACATCATCGCGCGCATCCCGAAAGGTTTCATGTTGTAGGCGCGGCCCGTATGGGTCAGGATTTTGTAAAGCTTTAGCTGATCTGCTGCATCAACATAAATTTCATACCCCAGATCACCCGTGTAGCTGACCCGTTGCACAAGTGCTTTCAAACGACCCAGTTGAATTTCGCGTGCATCAAGAAATTTGAACGCGTCATGGCTTACATCATCTCTGTCTCTTATACACATCTGACGCTGCCGACGATCT
>OLHJ01000596.1_pt1 | contig 10940 bp, 9 predicted proteins | sample 1609491 | NCBI WGS metagenome assembly OLHJ01 (sample SAMN05416861, study PRJEB24817) | seawater metagenome | isolation source: Sea water | place: Canada:Atlantic | collected 2013-11
ATCTACACAGAGTAGATCGTCGGCAGCGTCAGATGTGTATAAGAGACAGTTCCACGTTCGATAAGCTTGTCTTTCTCTTGTATTTCCAACAGCTTGTAGCTCGCTCGCGAGCGCAAGCCGTCTTCCTGGCTCTTGCGCACGTATTCGTCGTCGAAGTGCTCTTTAAGCCATTGCTTACTGGTCTTAGACTGTGCCATCGTTGATTCTCGTTATTCTCAATTGCGTTCGGCCGCGAGCTTCCCTACAATCCGCTGCCCTGCGACTCAGCTAGCATTAAGGTCTATTATGACGCTCAACAACGCCGATAAGAAACGCTTCCGCGCGATTGGCCATCAACTCAAGCCCGTAATCACAGTTGCGGAGAAGGGATTGTCGGAAAATATTCAGCTCGAACTCGAGCGTGCACTGAACGATCACGAGCTCATCAAGCTCAAATTAGTGACCGGCGACAAGGCCGCAAAAGCGGCGCTTATTGAAGAGATATGCGCGCTGAGCAAAGGCGCTGTTGTGCAGACTATTGGCCACGTATTGCTACTTTACCGCGCGGCTAAGAAACAAGACCCTAAACTCTCTAACGTAATCCGATTTCAGCCTTAGTTAGCCTTCGCGAGAACTGCCTTGTTCAAGCGAGGATCAGAGGTGTTTGACGCTCTCTATTTCGTATTCGACATCTCCCGCAGGTGCCTTAACCACGATTTCATCACCCTCTGCCTTGCCCATCATCGCACGTGCAATTGGCGAACTCACCGAGATTTTGCCCTTGCTGACGTTGGCCTCATCGTCGCCTACGATCTGGTAGGTAACCGTCGCCTCTGTGTCGAGGTTGATCATCTGCACTGTCGTCCCAAAGATTACTTTGCCGGTTGGCTCGATCTTCGTCACGTCGATAACCTGCGAGCCTGCAAGCTTACTTTCGATCTCTGCTATACGGCCCTCACAGAAACTCTGTTGCTCGCGCGCCGCGTGGTATTCGGCGTTCTCTTTGAGATCGCCGTGCTCTCGCGCTTCGGCGATCGCCTCAATAATTTTTGGGCGCGTCACACTTTTGAGCTCAGTTAGCTCTGCTCGCAAACTCTCTGCGCCATGAATTGTCATCGGAACGCTTTGCATTCTTGTCGCCTTTTAGTTGCTTTCGAGCTGAGCGTGAAGATCTTGTAACGTGTAGACCGACATATTATTGCCGTAAGCCAGTGCTTCGCAAGCCGCTAGCGCACCCGCAATCGTCGTTGTGCAATACACGCGATGACGCAGCGCAGTTCGGCGAATCATCGACGAGTCAGCGATAGCCTTTCTGCCTTCGGTTGTATTGAAGACAAGCTGAATCTCTTCGTTTTTCAACATGTCGACAATATGTGGCCGGCCCTCGGCTACTTTATTCACACGTGTTACAGGCAGCCCCGCGGCGGCGATTACCTGCGCCGTACCTTGGGTTGCCACAATACTGTAACCTAAGGCTATCACTCGACGCGCCACTTCGGCCACCCCAGGCTTGTCGGCTTCGCGAACGCTAATAAACACATTGCCCGACCTAGCAAACTTTTCTCCCGCTCCCATCTGCGCCTTCGCATAGGCCTCGGCGAAGGTTTTACCTACGCCCATTACTTCGCCAGTAGATTTCATTTCTGGGCCTAGAATTGGGTCTACGCCTGGGAATTTAATAAACGGGAAGATCGCTTCTTTGACGGCGAATGTTTCGGGTATTATTTCGGTCTCGAATCCTTGCTCGGCAAGCGATGTTCCTGCCATGCAGCGCGCTGCGATCTTGGCAAGCGATCGACCAATACATTTAGAAACGAACGGTACAGTTCGCGACGCGCGTGGGTTAACCTCGATCACATAAAGCTCGCCATCTTGATACGCAAGCTGCGTATTCATCAACCCCACAACGCCTAGCTCTAACGCTATCGCCGTGACCTGGGCCCGAATACGGTCTTGCACCTCGGCAGGTAAATTATACGGCGGCAACGAGCAGGCAGAGTCACCAGAGTGGATGCCGGCTTGCTCAATGTGTTGCATAATCGCGCCCACAACCGCCTGCTTGCCATCGCTCACTAGATCGATATCGATCTCGATTGCGGCGTTGAGGAAATAATCAAGGAGCACAGGGCTCTCGTTTGAGACCTTAACGGCATCGTGCATGTAGCGCTTAAGCTCTTCATGGTTGTACACGATTTCCATCGCGCGCCCACCGAGAACATAAGACGGTCTGACAACAAGCGGGTAACCAATTTCATCGGCGGCGGCATAGCTTTCTTCGACGCTACGTACGGTGCGATTCGGAGGCTGCTTAAGGCCGAGCTTCTCGATCAGCTTTTGGAACCGCTCGCGGTCCTCAGCTCGGTCGATCGCATCAGGCGACGTACCGATAATAGGGATGCCTGCAGCCTCGAGACTCTTAACTAAGTTGAGCGGCGTCTGTCCACCGAATTGAACAATCACCCCCTTGGGCTTTTCGAGCAAAGCAACCTCGATCACGTCTTCGAAGGTTAGAGGCTCAAAATAAAGGCGGTCCGAAATATTGTAATCGGTAGAGACTGTCTCAGGATTGCAGTTAACCATAATGGTTTCGTAACCATCCTCGCGCATCGCGAGTGCGGCGTGCACACAGCAGTAATCAAACTCAATACCTTGGCCGATCCTGTTGGGCCCGCCACCAAGCACCATGATTTTTTCACGTGTGCTCGGCAGAGATTCACATTCTTCTTCGTAAGTTGAATACATATATGCCGTTGCCGACACAAACTCGGCGGCGCAGGTATCAACCCGCTTATACACGGGGCGCACATTTAAACTATGGCGATGCTTCTGGAAATCCAGTTCGTGGCATTCGAGCACCTGAGCAAGTCGTTTGTCGGCGAAGCCTTTGCGCTTGAGTTGGCGCATCTCTGCCGCGTCGATCGAGGCGAGTTCTCTACCTGCTAACCCTTGCTCGATTTTGATCAGTTCTTCGATCTGAACGAGATACCAGGGATCTATACCGGTTAGCGAGTAGACGGTTTCCATAGACCAACCCTGACGGAAAGCGTCGCCAATATACCAAATTCGCTGCGCACCAACTTCGGTAAGCTCGCGGGTCAACACCTCCCGCGCGTCGCTCAATTTAGTATCGAGAATAGGCTCAAATCCACACACTCCCACCTCGAGCCCTCGCAAAGCTTTTTGCAAAGATTCTTGGAAAGTGCGACCAATTGCCATCACCTCGCCGACTGACTTCATTTGCGTAGTAAGCCTGTCGTTGGCCTCAGAGAACTTTTCGAATGTGAAGCGTGGAATCTTTGTCACAACGTAGTCGATCGATGGCTCGAACGATGCAGGCGTCGCGCCACCAGTGATTTCGTTACTCAGTTCGTCGAGTGTGAAGCCAATAGCAAGCTTAGCGGCAACTCGTGCAATGGGGAAACCTGTTGCTTTAGAGGCAAGCGCCGAACTGCGCGAAACGCGCGGATTCATTTCGATAACAACGAGGCGGCCATCTTTAGGATTAATACCGAACTGTACGTTCGAGCCACCCGTTTCGACACCGATTTCACGGAGTATCTCGATCGACGCGTTACGAAGAATTTGGTATTCCTTGTCGGTGAGAGTCTGCGACGGCGCAACAGTAATCGAGTCGCCTGTATGAACACCCATCGCATCGAAGTTCTCGATCGAACAGACGATGATGCAGTTGTCGTTAGTGTCTCGAACGACTTCGAGCTCGTATTCTTTCCAGCCAATTAAAGACTCGTCGATCAACAATTCACTTGTTGGCGACAATTCTATGCCGCGCTGGCAAATCTCTTCAAACTCTTCTTTGTTATAGGCGATTCCGCCGCCGCTGCCGCCCATGGTGAACGAAGGGCGGACAATACAAGGAAACCCTATCTCTTCGAGGGCTTCAAAGGCTTCGGCCATATTGTGTGCGATCTGGTGGCGAGGTGTTTCTAGTCCGATTTTTTTCATCGCGCGGTCGAACAATTCGCGGTCTTCGGCCTTATCGATCGATTCGCATTTCGCGCCAATTAGCTCGACGCCGTATTTATCGAGCACACCATGGCGATTGAGGTCGAGCGCGCAGTTAAGTGCGGTCTGGCCACCCATCGTCGGCAGGATCGCATCGGGACGTTCCTTCTCGATAATTTTCTCAACTATCTCCCAGTTGACCGGCTCGATGTACGTGGCATCCGCCATCGACGGGTCTGTCATAATAGTTGCGGGATTTGAGTTAACGAGGATTACGCGGAGCCCCTCTTCCTTCAGCGCCTGACACGCTTGGGTTCCCGAGTAGTCAAACTCACAGGCTTGGCCGATGACGATGGGGCCGGCGCCGAGTATTAGAATGCTTTGAATGTCTTTGCGTCTTGGCATGTGCGCTACTGCTCTCTTGTGTTCTGATTAATTGGGATGAGTCGCCTCTTATGGAGGCGTCCGACAATCACGCGCTAATTGCGCCGCTCTAGTAGCTCGATGAAATGATCGAACAAAGGCGCTACATCATGCGGGCCTGGACTTGCTTCAGGGTGGCCCTGGAATCCGAATGCCGGCGCATCGGTGCGCTCGATACCTTGAAGCGATCCATCGAACAACGATTTGTGCGTTGCCTCGAGGTTGGCAGGAAGCGTGTCCGCGTCGACCGCGAAGCCATGGTTCTGGCTTGTGATCAGTACGCTGTTGTCACGCAGATTCTGCACTGGGTGGTTTGCCCCGTGGTGACCGAGCCTCATCTTTATCGTCTTCGCGCCACAGGCGAGGGCGAGTAGCTGGCATCCTAAGCAAATGCCGAAAAGAGGAAGCTTCTCGTCTAGGAACACTTTGATTGCCTCGATGGCATAGTCGCAAGGCTCGGGATCACCTGGCCCGTTAGACAGAAAGATGCCATCGGGGTTCATCGCGAGCACATCGGCGGCAGGTGTCTGCGCCGGAACCACCATGACCTCGCAGCCGCGTTCAACGAGCATGCGCAAGATGTTGCGCTTGGCACCGAAGTCGTAGGCGACAACGCGGAAGCGGCTTGGTACGTCTTTCCTGTGTCCGTCGACCAGATCCCACACGCCTTCTGTCCAAGGGTACTGCGCTTTAGTCGACACGACCTTAGCCAAGTCCATGCCTTTGAGCCCCGGGAATTCTTTCGCCTTGGCTATTGCGCCTTCCTCTCCGAGGGTTTCTAGCTCTGTGCCTGAAACGATACAGCCATTAAGCGGTCCTTTATCGCGGAGTACGCGAGTGAGACGGCGGGTATCTATCTCAGCTATTGCTACAACTTTGCGCTCGACTAAGAAGTCTTGCAAAGTTTGCTCGCTGCGCCAATTACTCGCAATGAGAGGCAGATCGCGGATCACAAGGCCGGTGGCCCAAACGCCGTCGGACTCATTGTCTTCGTCGTTAGTACCCGTGCTGCCAATGTGAGGATAGGTAAGGGTTACGATTTGTTGTGCGTAGGAGGGGTCGGTCAGAATCTCTTGGTATCCAGTCATCGAGGTATTAAATACCACCTCTCCACTGGCGCTCCCTTCGGCGCCGAGTGCGACGCCACGAAAGATACTGCCATCCTCTAGTGCTAATACAGCTAGTGCGGCCACTCTCACTCCTTATGCTTTTCTAAGTTATCGGGTCTTCGCCTTGCCAATCTCAATTCCCTTTTCTACTGTGCACTTCGTGTCTTAGGCGTCGCCCGCTCTCTCGCGCTGAGCCTCTTAACTTACACGCTATGAGCGCGTTACGAGGGCCACCACTGGGCGTAAACGACTGAAAAACAGGCACAAAAAAAGCGGATGAAGAATATCTTCACTCCGCTTTTGTAGGAATTCGCAAAGGTCTCAGCATTCGTCATACTGAGCGAGTATTATAGAGACACCACCCCCAAGTTGTCTACGCAGTTCTCCCAAAATGCCAAATATAAGCGATAAGGAATCGTGATCTATTCGACTAATCCGAGAACATGCTGCATCGAATACAGCCCCGCGGGTTTCGACGAGACCCACTCGGCGGCGCGCACGGCGCCACTGGCAAAAGTCATGCGGCTGCTCGCTTTGTGCGTTATTTCGACACGCTCACCTAAGCTTGCGAATGTGACAGTATGATCGCCGACGATGTCTCCCGCGCGAACTGTGGCGAAACCAATCGTCTTTCGATCGCGCTCAGGCTCCTTCCCTTCGCGTCCGTAGACCGCAACCTCATCTAAATTACGTCCCAGAGTCTCGGCAATCACCTCTCCCATTTTGAGCGCCGTGCCCGATGGCGCGTCCTTTTTAAAGCGGTGATGTGCCTCTGATATTTCGATATCAACATCATCCCCCAACACCTCGGCGGCTTTGCGCAGCAGCTGCAAACAGAGATTGACTCCTACGCTGAAGTTGGGAGCCATAACGATGGGTATTTTTTGGGCGGCGGCATCAATAGCGGCAAGGTTTTCGGGTGTAAAGCCAGTGGTACCAATAACCATCGCCTTGCCATAGCGGCAGCACAGCGCGAGGTGGCCGAGCGTGGCCTCGGGACTGGTGAAATCAATTAGCACGCTAAACGCATCGACTTGACTCTCGAATGATGGCTTTGCGACTACACCCAACGGCCGACCAAGCGCCAGAAGACCGATGTCAGCGCCGACATTTGGGTCGTCTGCAAGGACACTCGCAGCGCCAACCTTTATCGAGGCGCCGCTTGTTTCGACCGCCTCAACCAATGTTCGGCCCATGCGTCCGGCCGCCCCCGCTATTGCTACTTCTATCATAACTAGTCCTGACTATTGCCCGCGCTCTAAAGCCTCAGAGTATACAGACTGAGACGCTAAACCAGAATCGCACAGAATCTACCCATCTTAGCCCTAAAAAATTCCTCCCATGCTTGTGGGAATGCAATTTGTGATACAAACTGATACAACATAAGCAGGCAGTAAAACTTATGAAGCCTGCCAGGGTGCGAAGAGATACCTGCAAAGGCTCGCAAATACTTACAAAACGAAGTCTACGTATAGAGTGGTCCGGGAAATGGCAGAAGCAAAAACGCACAAAATCGATAACGCAGCGGATCTTTCTCGTCGGGCGAGATACGAAAAACTGGTTGCCTCTCTCTATCAAGATGTCTACCGGTATGGATTCTGGCTCTGTAAAAGCCAGCCCCTAGCCGAAGACCTTGTCCAAGAAACATTCTTGCGCGCTTGGCGTTCTCTCGACAGCCTAAAGAATGACAATGCGGCCAAAGCCTGGCTTTTCACCATTCTGCGTCGTGAGAATGCGCGCCTGTACGAAAGATACCGGCCCGTGCTGGTCGATGTCGACGAACAAGTCATCGTAGAGAAAGACAGCATCGAGCCCGACAATAAAATGGAGCGACGCTGGCTACTCGACGCGATGAACAGACTCGAAAAAGACTACCGAGAACCACTTCTATTGCAAATCATTGGCGGTTTTAGCGGCAAAGAAATCGCGCTAATTTTGGACATCAACTCCAATACCGTTATGACGAGACTTTTTCGGGCGCGCAGCAAAGTCATCAATCAGTTTGCGTCGAAGCCGGGCAAGATCTCTTCGCAATTATTTGAAATTAAATAATGGCTGCCAAATGACTCACGCAAGCGATGGGTTATTTCGCCAAAAAATCAGCTAACGAAACAAAATGATACGGCAAGGCAATACCCTCTTCTTTGACCATTCGGTGAACTTAAAACCACTGTAATTTAGGCAACTTAAGCGCAGAGCGCGCTTAGGTTGCCCTCGTTAAACGATGCCAAAAGTGCGACGTGCATACCGGAACAAAAATTAGTTTGAAAGAAAATCTCCTGTTTACCACTCAACTGTTACAAGCCTCTAGAATTCACCGCCCCATTTTTGAGTAATTCCCAATGGATCAGACTGCGTTTCGTAAAGCAATTTTGAGCGACCCCTTCGCCGAGGATGCACAGGTTTTGGCCGCTGCGAATTCGGATAAGGACTTGCGAGAAATGCTCGACACTGTGCGCAGCGTCGAATCGGGAATTGAAGACCTATTGACGTCGGCACCAATCCCGCCTTTGCTCTATGAGAGATTGCTTACCTTGCCCGAAGGTGACGAAGACGACGGCGGTAAACCCCAGGCACTCACCTCAATCAACGTATCGACATTACTTGCAAGGGCTGGAGACGCAGCACGGCGGTTTAGACTTGCGATTATATTTACGCTAATTATCGCTATTGCTGCGGGCCTATCGGTGTTTATGCCTGGCCCCACGCTCTGAGGTGGACGCCTTTTTATAGCCGCAGGCGCATTGGCCTGCGGCTCGGATAGACAATCCCGCTTTCGTTAGAACTGATTCGCGGCCATTGCCATGAGCGACTCTGAGCCCGCCTCAATCTCTGCGAGCAGCGAGTGGACACGTGGCACCTGCCGCGCCAGAAAGAACTCACCTACTTTCACGAGACCGTCGAGATATTCTGCATTGTCTCCGCCCTTATCAGCCAGCGCGGCAGCCAGAATTCGCTGCCACATGAAGCAGTAAAGCGTGAGGCCCATCAGTTCCATGTACGCGTAAGAGGCCGCGCCAATCTCCTCTGGATTGCTCGCAGCACTGTCGATCACAAAAAGAGTCGCATCACTTAATACTCTGCGACACGTCGCGAGCGACACCAAATAAGACTGCATGGCAGGCACGCCTGCTTGCGACGCAACAAACGCATCCATCTCTTCGGACAGCAGGGCGAGTAGTTCACCATTAGCTCTCACTGTTTTACGCCCCATTAGATCGAGCGCCTGCACGCCATTGGCCCCTTCGTAAATCTGCGCGATGCGCGCATCTCTCACGTTCTGCTCGAGTCCCCACTCGGCAACATAACCGTGTCCGCCCAACACTTGTTGTGCCATCACACAGGCGTCAAAGCCGCGATCGGTGCAGTAGGCTTTCTGCACAGGAATCAGCAAAGAAACGAGTTTGTCGGCGCGAGTTCGCGCAGCGGCATCAGGATGGAACCGCGAAATATCGAGTTGCATCGCGGCAAAAATTGAAAGCGATCGACCTGCAAGAATATTCGCACGAATTGTTAACAACAGGCGGCGAACATCAGGGTGAACAAGCAACGGGTCGGCGCTTGCCTCGGGCTGCTGGGGGCCGCTAGGCGCACGTCCTTGCACACGGTCTTTCGCATAAGCCGCCGCGACCTGATAAGCACTGTCGGCGAGGCCGTTCGCCTGCAGGCCCATCGAGAGGCGCTCGTAGTTCATCATAGTGAACATGTGCGAGAGGCCGTTGTTTAGCTCACCAACCAAATAGCCTGTCGCCTCGTCAAAATTCATCACGCAGGTGGGAGATGCTTTGATGCCCATTTTGTGCTCGATCGATCCGCAGCGCACACCGTTGCGCTCACCTGTCAGCTCGCTGTTTTCATCGACGAGCATTTTAGGTACGAGAAACAAGGAGATGCCGCGCGGGCCTGCGGGGGCATCGGGCAGTTTAGCGAGAACCAAATGAACAATGTTTTCGGCAAGATCATGCTCACCTGCCGTAATGAAAATTTTGGTACCCGACAGGCTGTAGCTGCCATCGGCATTGGGCACAGCGCGAGTTTTAATCATGCCGAGGTCGGTACCTGCATGCGGTTCGGTAAGACACATGGTGCCTGTCCAGATGCCCTCATACATTTTTGGTAAATAGCGCAGCTTAAGTTCGTCGCTACCGTGGTGACTCAACGTGAGCGTCGCACCTGTCGTAAGAATCGTAAACAGGGCGAAAGAGGAGTTTGCTGCAAAGCTCATTTCTTCAATTAACGCAGACAGCGTCTTCGGCATGCCCTGGCCGCCATAGGTGATTTCACCTGTCAGCCCCGCCCAACCACCTTCAGCGTAGGCCTTATAGGCCTCTTTAAAACCATCGGGTGTTGTCACTACGCCGTCGTTATATTGGCATGACTGCTGATCGCCACTCTGGTTAATCGGTGCAAGCAGTCCTTCGGCAATTTTACCCGCCTCCTCTACGATTGCTGAGGTGAGGTCGGTCGTCACCTCCACAGTGCCCGGCATCGATGAAAACAAGCTATCCGCATCGAACACGTTGTTTAGCAAAAAGCCGATATCTTGGATCGGCGCTCTGTAGGCTGGCATTGGTATTCTCCTCGAACATTCTAATCTGATGACACTGCATCGCAGCACGCTGCTGCAGGCAGTTCGTTCTACCGCACTCAATTACTCGTGGATTATAGGGGAAGAACCCTAGAAACCCTAGCCGCGCGAGGTGAGTCGCCAGAGCTTTTCGGCTCAACTGGCAATCGTCGCGCTTTGCGACTACACCAAAGGGGCTCGACACATTTGTTACGAGCAACCAATAATCGCGAGGCGACTTTTGACTGATTTAGTTTCCGAAATTTTTGTGTATGGAGGTCAAGTACGCCGCTTTGTTGCGGATCGATTAGCTCGGACTGTATCCGGCCTCTGCTGCTGTTGCGGCCTTGATTCAGACACGCACAGCACGCTCTGCAGCCATTGCCTTGCAAGCCTGCCCCGCATTCGCGACGCGTGTGCCGTTTGCGGGCTCAGTTACCAGAGCAACAGTCAACGCGAAAGCTGGGAGCAGCATCAGCACCAAACTGAGCTATACAATCGCTGTGCTCACTGCCTCGCGCACCCTCCCTGCTTTGCGCTCTGCCGCGGCGCATTCGCCTACGCTTCGCCAATCGATCAGCTCATCGCAGACTACAAATTCAACGAACGGTTAGACATCGGCGCCGGGCTCAGTGAGGAACTCGGACGCATAATGGAGGTTTATTACGCCGGCGTTCGACAAGATGCTAGCGGCATTGCTTTGGATAGGCGCGGAGATAGGGCTGGCGATAAACGAGGAGATAGCGCTAGCGCAAAGCCGTGTGCGGTAATGGCTGTCCCTCTGCACCCCCGGCGGTTTAGACAACGCGGCTTCGATCAGGCTCGACTCATTGCCCAGCGAGTTGCGCACCTGTCTCTTATACACATCTCCGAGCCCACGAGACTCCTGAGCATCTCGT
>OLHJ01000599.1_pt1 | contig 10893 bp, 6 predicted proteins | sample 1609491 | NCBI WGS metagenome assembly OLHJ01 (sample SAMN05416861, study PRJEB24817) | seawater metagenome | isolation source: Sea water | place: Canada:Atlantic | collected 2013-11
CCAAATGTAATTGTAAGGCCCACCAGAACCACCTGTAGCGTTAGCAATAAGCTGAACACATCCAGAAATACAAACTTGTTGGCTAGAGATGTTTGTAGTTAAAACAATCTCATTAGGTTCAATCACCACAATAGAAGTAGAACCCATACAACGCATACCTGAATCAGCAACTACAATAGAGTAGGTACCTGCAGCTAGCCCCGTGAAGTGCGGATTGTTTCTAAAAGTATTACCATTATTGATACTGTAACGATAAGGAGGCACCCCACCTGTACCAGAAACAGTAATAGATCCATCACTAGCACCAAAACAAGAACTGTTTACAGCGGTAGCTGAAGCAATTACTTCATCGGGTTGGGTAATGACAAATGGGAAGAATTGCGTACAATTATTAGAATCACTAACGCTAAGTTCATAATCAGTACCAGCACATAAACCATCAATAGCAGGATTATTGAGTCCAATAGGATTGACTCCTTTTCTCCAACTATAAGAAAGAGGTAAAGTACCACCCACAATAGAAACCGAAGAAGCCCCTCCACACGCATTGTAACATGTGTCATTAGTAGAAGAGAAGTTAGCAATCATTTCAGGCGCATTTTCCACAATTTGTTGGAAAGGAGGCGTAGTACATCCTACAGAGTCCATAATAACCACATAGTGCGTATCAGCATCTAAAGTGTTGAACATATTAGAAGACTGGTAAGTTAAACCACTATCTACAGAGAAAGTGTAAGGAGCGGTTCCTCCATGTCCAAATACGTTAATAGTACCTGAAGAATCACTGAAACAAATGAGGTCTGTGTGTTGCACAGAATCTAAAAGTAACTGGTTGTTACTTGCTAAAGTAACGGTGTCAGGATAAGATGTACATCCATTGGCATCTTGAGCAAGAATAATATAAGTACCCGCTGCAAGATTGTTGTAAGAACTATTAGGACTCCAAGTAATACCACCATCTAAAGAGAAAGAATGAGGCGCTTGACCACCGGTAAAGTAGATATCAATAATACCACTAGCGGTAGAGAAACATAAAGGCGTATTGGTAATAATACTATCAATAACTGGCGTATTGAAATTAATCAACGTATCAAAAACAGTAGGCGATAAACACCCATTGCTATCCATGTATTGCATGGTGTAAGGCCCCATAGGAAGAGCCGTAAAAAGACTATCGATATGAAAAGACTGACCATCATCAATACTAAAAGTAAACGGAGCAGATCCTCCATTACTATTCACAAGGATTTCACCATCACTCATACCACAAGCAGGTTCGGTAAATACCGGATTAGGAGGTCCCATTTGATTAACCGTAACTACCACACTATCATCAACGGTACACCCACAGAAGTTGGTGTATTGTACATGGAAAGTAGTAGTTTGATCAACAGAAATGGTAGGTGTAATACCATTCACACTAATAATACCTAGCCCAGTATTAGAATACCAGAAAACAATAGGCGGATTAGGCCCACAATTATCAAAAGCGGTAGGCGAAAGAGTAATGGTATCACCGGCACAAATAATAGTGTCGGGCCCAGCTTCAAAGTCGGCTACCAATATTTCTATGCTTGTCGTATCCGCACAAACTCCAAAGGTATCGGCAAGAATTACGTTATAAGTTGTAGTGGTATCTGGCCAAGCTTGCGGTGATTGCACAGTAGTATCACTAATGTCTTTATTAGGCCACCATGAATACGTATAAGCTGCAGGATCATATCCGTAACAGAAAGTAAAACGAGTATCAGGACGTGTAAAAGAAGTAGACGTTCCTAATTGTGCATTACAAGCGTTCGCGGTATCAATTCCTATATGTAATGAAGTTAGTTTTTGTTGACTTCCTGGGGTAGTAGCTTTATATTCCCTGGTTCTTGTGAGTGATGTTTGCGTAATTCCTCCTTGGGTTCTATTATCATAGCAGACTTCTATAATAATATTAGAAGATCCGTCCCACACATATGGAGTAGAGAACGTTAGCATGTTCCATCCTGTAGTAATATTTACATTTTGAGCAGGAAATACTTCTTTTAGTCCGGTAGGGAATATGGTTCCAGGCATGGACAAAACGGAAGAACATCCAATCTTTAAACTGTAATTGCTATAGTTATTGATACCATTTACTGCGGTAACATAAAATCCCAATTCAGTTATCATTCCTTGTTGCAATCCCATATTCGTAAGTTCAGAAGCTTGGTATAAGTACTGTTGCTTAACGGATTTATACGAATGAGAAAAAGGCGCTGGAAAAACAGTTCCACTCGCTGGAGTGCTAGGCATGGAAACAATTGGACCAGAAGAACCATCACTTGGGTCAAAATCCAAAAGGATATCAGTGGTATATCCTAGATTTCCACAAGGAAAGAAGCTTTCGGTACAAGTAGCTGAAAAATTTGGGCCTAAATCGAGATGAAGTTGTGTTGAGTCTCCAAATTGGCAAATGTTTTCAGGAGTAGCTTCAATAGTAGGAACTGGTATGGGAGGAACTTTTGCTACCGTATTAGTTGCGGTTTTGATACAACCATCGGCTGATGTCATGGTAACATTATAGGTAGTGCTTATAGGTGATTGGGCAACTGGGTTTTGGATAGTATGATCATCTAAACGTAACATATTATCCCATTTGTAGGTGAAGCTACCTCCAATAGACGCACCCGCAAATAGCTGCATAGAATCAATAGAACAAGTAATAGTGTCTGGGCCCGAAAAGGCGGTGTAATTTGGTGCTGCGGTAATGGTTATTGTATCCGTGTTCTGACAGGTAGTTGATAAATTAGATGTCAGCAAATAGGTTGTGGTTGTTTGTGGGGATACTTGTGGAGAGGTGCAATTTTGACAGGTCATATTATAACCGGGTGAAGTGGGCACCGTATCTATTGGTGAACCGGAAAGAACACTCCAATTAAAAATGGTTCCTCCAGTAGCATTTAATTGAGCCCATTGCACTCCTTGACAAATGGATTGATCGGGACCTGCATAAGTAGATTCAGTCACCTTTATAACATAGGTGGCGCTGGTAAGACCAAACATAGGACACGCATCGTCAATTCCAGTAACAGAGAACGTGTTAAACGGAGGAGTGCCTGAGGTAGTGGTCCAGGTTACATTTAATTTTCCAGGATTTCCGGGAGTATGGGTTAATTGGGCCCCTGGTAATATTGTTGTGATATTTGAAAAAAGACTCACAGTGTCTCCGGTATCGGGGTCTGGGTACTCTAGTTCAAAACTAAAGGTATTACCCACGCATACTTCGATAGTTAAGGAATCTACTAAGATTCCAGTACCTGAGAAATTTGTAAATCCTCGGGGCTCTGGAGGGAGGTTAGAACAAGCCATTACAACAAATTGAATATCTCTGGTTACACAACCTAAGAGAATTCCAGTCCCGTATTCATACTCGCATGCTTCAACGGCAACAACGAAATTTCCGGCAAGTGTTGGTGTAAATACTAATTGTCCCGTTGTAGTATTTAATGTAGCACCGGCTAAAGGCTGAGTAATAGAATAACCCGGCATATAGGTTACATTGGTAATGGCTCCCCCAAGAACATCATCAATAGGATTTGCCATTGAATACACAACGGAATCTCCATCTGCTTCGGTAACCCCAAAATTGTAATTTACCAATTGATTTAAACATACGTATGGAATTGGTTGCGCATTGAATACGGGTGAATTGTTGCAGGAATCTGCATCTGAGTTTAAGGTGGCAACAACTGAAAGACCGGTGCCAAGCGGGTTTGCTAAATTTAGTATGGATTGGTTTCTACAACAACTTTTCCATCCAATGGTCCATGAATCACAGGTAGCCGGAAAAACGACTAACCCTTGATAGATGTACTGCTGCATGCCGGGAAGAGGACCTCCATTACAATCACTATTTGAAATATCCGCAGCGCATAGTTGCGAAACCTCCGTTCCAATAGGTGGGTTTTGCAAAGGCAAATTTATATTAGCTACGGTCCCACAAGCACTATTAAAAAATACGGATTGAGTAAGTCCCAACCCTAAATTAGCTTCACAAGCTCTAAATAGGTTCAAGGTAATAAGATACGTGTTTGGTCCAACACATTCGTAACTCCAATCTGCACCAGCGATATGAGTTGCTGTGGATGTTTTCGGACTAAAAAATGAGAGTAGTACGATGAAAAGTAATGTTAATATGGAATTGGATAATTTAATCATCTTTTAGATAAATGAAATTGTTAAATAATTAGGTTTTATTCCTTGGCTCTTACTGTAAACGGAGCCTTTTTTAAAAGGTTGCTGAATTACAAATGGGATTAAATTTGAAAACGGGGAATTGCCATTTGGTAATTTTTTTTAATTACCTGGTTTTTATGGGAGTGGATTAAAATTCAAGGGCATAAAAAAAGCGGTAAAAAAATTTTACCGCTTTTTTAAATCAATGTTTACTAAATGTGGTCTAACATTTCAGTAACCAATTCCTTGGTTCCGTATTTGTGTTTCCACCCCCAATCTTCTCGAGCTCTGGAGTCATCAATACTCTGTGGCCATGAAGCGGCAATTGCATCTCTTTCATCGGGAGCGTAGGTAATGGTAAAACCTTCTTTTTGGGCTGCAATTTCTGTAGCTAATTCAGATGGAGAAAATGAATCGGCAGCTAGATTGTAACTAGAACGCACTTTGATTTTTTCTGAAGGAGCTTCCATGATATCAATGGTGGCTCTAACGGCATCTTCCATCATCATCATTGGTAATGCAGCGTTTTCATTTAAGAAACATTCGTAGGTGTTGGTTTTACGAGCTTGGTGAAATATATCTACTGCATAATCTGTGGTTCCTCCTCCTGGTAAAGATTTCCATCCAATTAAACCTGGGTAACGAATACTTCTTACATCTACACCGTAGCGATTAAAATAGTATTCATTCCAACGTTCACCGGCTTGTTTTGCAATGCCGTAAACAGTGTTTGGGTCCATAACGGTATCTTGAGGAGTATTTTGTTTGGGAGTGGTAGGACCGAAAACTGCAATGGAACTTGGCCAAAATATTTTTTCAATAATTCCATCTTTGGCAAGGTTTAGAATATTGAAATGGCCGTCAATACTTAATTGCCAGGCATAGTCTACATGCTTTTCGGCAGTGGCTGATAAAAGGGCTACTAAATTGAAAATGTTCTTGATTTCGTATTTGTCAACAATAGCTCGTAAAGCATCTTTGTCTAGAATGTCTAATCTTTCATATAAACCTCCGTTTCCTTCTTCCTTAATATCAGAAGCAACAACATTATTCTCCCCGTATTTAATACGAAGATTTTCCACCAATTCGCTTCCTACTTGACCCAAGGCGCCAATAACTAAAATATTCCCTGTCATATTACTCATTTTACCCATTCAAAAATGTGGCGCCAAAGGTACTGCACTTTTCAATATTTACATTCATTATTTGAAAGCAAAATGGACAATTACTGATGTATTTTCGAAAAGTCAAAAAAAAAAAATTGCTGTACGATGTAATAATTTGAAAAAATAGCCACTAACTAAGAAAACACGTGTGAGTACCGATTTTTACACCATATCCATTTTACCATATGCCAGCATTATCATTAAGATATGTAGAGCATACACTAATAATCAAGAAGACTTTGAAGATTATTATCAAGAAGTGTGTCTCCAAATTTGGAGGACCCATGAAAATTTTGATGAAAAATCAGAATGGTCTACTTGGATTTATCGCTTGAGTTTAAATGTGTGTTTAACGCTTTTAAAGAAAGACAAGAAGACGAGCGAACTTCGAAATTCAGAATCTGTTCCGGATGAGATTATGGAAGACGAAATGTTCTTTACCGATGAGTCTTTAAATTATTTGTATGATGCCATTCGTCAATTAAACGAGGTAGATAGAGCCATTATTTTACTGTACTTGGAACAGAAAACTTACCAAGAAATAGGAGAAATAATAGGTTCAAATGGAAATAACATTGGAGTGAGAATCAAACGTATTAAAGAAAAATTGAAAAAATTATTACATGGAAAAATCTATTGAAAATATCTGGAATCAAGGATTCTTAGATGAAGGGGCTTTGTTAGCCCCTAAAATTAACAAATTGTATGAAGCAAAATCTATTAATACCATTGATACTTTTAAAAGTATGTATCGCAAAAACTATTGGTTTATCTGGATTTTGCTACTGGTAAATGTGATTGGTGCAACCGCGTTTACAAATATTTATTTAGGGATGTTTATGGGAGCGTTGTTCGTTCCAATTCTTGTATTGAGCAAAAAGCAAATCAAGGTGATGGACGCAATTGACCCCACCCAATCTAGTTTTGATTATTTAAAAACCTTTAACGATTGGCTGCAAAATATGATTAACGATTTCTGGGTGGTCTATCGTTTTTTCTACCCTTTATACTTTTTAGGGATGGTGACGTTTTTAGGGTTAATGGATACCGGAGAAGATGGTGACCATATTCCAATGGCCTACCGAATTCTGGATAGTGAAATGGTCTATAAAATTGGCGGAGTTCCAGTAATTTGGGTGAGCGTTATTCTTTTACTTACTGGAATTATTGCCTTTTTTAGTCGACCTATTTACATGTTTGACATTCGCTTAGTATATGGGCGACTAATGGATAGAATGCAAACCATGATAAAAGAAATGGAAGAGTTAAGAGCGTAAAACAAAAATGCCCGATGATTTATTTCATCGGGCATTTTTTTTATGCTTAATAAGTTCTAAAACTTGATACAGACGTTTTTAGGTTCGGTAAAGAATTTCAAGGCTTCAAATCCACCTTCTCTTCCTACCCCCGAATTTTTGACTCCACCAAATGGAGTTCTTAAATCACGAACTAACCAACAGTTTACCCATACAATTCCGGCATCAATTTTACCTGCCACGCGATGCGCTTTTTTCAGGTTAGAGGTCCATACCGTAGAAGCTAACCCATACTCGGTACTATTAGCCATCATTAAAACTTCTTCTTCGGTATCAAATGGAGTAATGGTTACTACTGGACCAAAAATTTCTTCTTGATTGGTTCTACAGCTATATGCTAACCCTTCAATAATGGTAGGTGCTAAATAATAACCTTCGGCATGTTCGCCATCTAGCATTACACGATGTCCACCAGTTAATACCGTTCCACCTTCTTCTTTAGCTAACTCCACATAAGAAAGTACTTTTTCCATATGGGGTTTAGAAACCACGGCTCCTAAACGCGCATCTGGATCTTCTGGATTACTGACTTTCATTTTACTCACTTTCTCCACGAAAGCATCTCTGAATTTTTCGTAAATGGGTCTTTCAATGAAGATACGAGAACCACATAAACAAATTTGTCCTTGGTTAGCAAATGACGATAACACCGTTGTTTTTAAAGCGTCTTCAAAATCACAATCAGCAAAAATGATGTTTGGGTTTTTCCCTCCTAACTCTAAAGAAAGTTTTTTGAACTTTGGAGCCGCTACCGAAGCAATATGAGCTCCTGTTGCTGTTCCTCCAGTAAAACTAATCGCTTTCACATCGGCACTTTGAGAAATAGCTTCACCTACTTTATGACCTAATCCGTGTACAATGTTTAGAACACCCGCTGGCATTCCAGCATCTATACAAATTTGAGAAAGTAAGTAAGCGGTATAAGGAGTAACTTCCGAAGGTTTTGCAACCACACAGTTACCAGCGGCTAAAGCAGGAGCAATTTTCCAAGTAAATAAATACAAGGGTAAATTCCATGGTGAAATACAACCAACTACACCTAATGGGTGACGGGTAGTGTAATTAATAGCCAAGCTTTCCATTTCATGACTTTCAGATGCAAAATGGAGAATTCCAGTAGCAAAAAAGTGAAAATTGTCACGCGCTCTAGGAATGTCAACATTAGTGGCCAACTTTAAAGGTTTACCATTATCTCTACTTTCTGCCGCAGCTAATTCTGGTAATCTTTCTTCAATCAATTCAGCTACACGCATCATAATTTTAGAACGGAATTCTTTGGGTTTGCTCCCCCAGGATCCAAAAGCCTCTTTTGCCGCTTTTACCGCAAGATCAATATCTGCCTCGGTAGAGTCAGGAATTAAAGAATAAACTTTACCTGTACCTGGTTCTACATTATCTAAATACTCACCACTAGCAGGAGCTACAAGCTCTCCGTTAATATAATTCTGAATTTTATGCATGTTGATTTTTTATCCAATTCTAAAGGGTGTAAAAATAAGGTTTCAATACTGAACAGAAATGATTTTTATTTGCTTTGCAAACTCCTAAAATTGACAAGGCTTGAGTTAACTTAGGTTAATTAATGTATGCGAGCCTAATATTTTTTTAGAATTTGGGACGGTAATTTAATAAATGGCCGAAATTTGCACTTGCCAAAATTTGAAGAATGATATACCAATTTCTTAAGTATCTCTTTAAACTCACTCTCGAAACTTTTTTTAAGGTTTTTCGGGTTACTGGACATGATAATATTCCGGATGGCCCTGTAATTTTTGTTGCTAACCATCCTAGTACATTAATGGATCCGGTGGTGATAGCTACCATTTTAAAAAGGCCTGTTTACTTTTTAGCTGCGGCAGAGTTTATGGGAAAAGGCTTGGTGACCAAGTTTATGCAAGCCTTTTTAAATATGATTCCTGTATATAGACCAGATACGTTACCGGGTGAAGCAAAAAAAAATGCGGATGTTTTTTACAAGTGCTTTGAACATTTGGGTAAGGATGGGGCAATTTTAATATTTCCGGAAGGAAGCTCCGTAACCCAACGGAAGATTAGACCTTTAAAAACGGGCTCCGTAAGAATTGCATTGGGAGCGGAAGCAGAATCGGGTAAAACGGTAAATATTGTACCTATTGGATTGAATTATTCTAATCCCCACCAATTTAGATCAGAGTGTTTTGTGAGTATTGGAAAACCTTTGAATTCTAAAATGGATGCCTTGAAAAATAGTTCGAGCGACAATTTGGCCAAAGATTTTACGGAGTTGGTAGAAGAAAGTTTGCGAGAAAATGTAATTCATTTGGAAGATGAAAGTGTTTTTGAACTTTTTGAAAAAATCAACAAAATTGTATTGCATGAAAAGCAAAATAATGATGGTAAAACACCCACGCATCAGCAGCAATTTGATATAGGACAACATATTCAAGATTCTATTGCGTATTTTTCAAAAGAGCATCCGGAAGAGGTTCAAAAACTGAGTACGAAGCTAGATCAATACATTGAGCGTGTAGAGTTTAATAACGTAACCGATGCCTCTATATCTAGAGGAAATCCTAAGATTTCTTGGAGCGAATATTTCAGAGTTATTTTTGGTTTACCCATTTACGGGCTTGGTTTAGTGACCAATGCACCTCCTTATTATTTGAGTTCGTTTTTGTTTCAAAAAATGAAAGTGGGCGATCAATTTAGAGGATCCATTATTCTCAATTTAGGATTAGTGATGTTCTTGATCTGGTATGTGGTTTGGGGTGTAGTTTTTGCTAATATGGGCGGTGCCTGGTGGTATGGAATATTGGGCACGCTGATTATGTATGTATCGGGTAAGTTTACTTTGAAATATTTAACCTTAATGAATATCCGTAAACAAAAAGGAAATTGGTTGAAGTTGTTAAAACGAAAGAGAAATATTTTTGAATCATTAAAAGCGGACAGAAAAGCCATTATTGATGATATTATGCGCTATGACCGTCAATTTAAAGAAAGTAAATTGGTATAAGGTTTTGCGTGAGGTATAGGAGTGGCATCCTTTTTTTAGTTGGCCTGAACGTATGTGAAGGTGACTAAAAAAAGATATAACGGATTCACCGACCCAAACCGAAATAAAATGGAGGATTGGGGCACGCCCAAGAAATAAAAACACCTCTGATTTGAAATAATATTAAACGCTCAACGTTAGTCGGTTTTATATACATTTGGCATCTTAAAAATAGGATCAAAAAATCACATAAATGTCTGACAACAATACTACGCAAACCAGCGATTTTTCATCAGCAAGTTTACTGTTCTTTATCTTAAAATGGCGTAAGCCTATTCTTATTGTAACCTTTGCTACGGCTATTATTTCGGCTGGAGTATCGTTTATGATTACTCCTCGATTTTTGTCAACAGCAATTTTCTTTCCGGCAAATAACTCTTCCTTATCAAAAGGTTTGATGACCGAAGATGCCCAAGGTAAGAATGACCTTTCGAAATTTGGTGAGGAAGAACAAGCAGAGGCGATGCTTCAAATTTTGAATAGTGACAAAATTAGATGGACGCTTTGGGGCAAGTATAACATGATGAAGCATTATGATATTGATCCTAGTGGTGCGAACCCGCAAACAAAACTTTCTAATAAGTGGGATGATAATGTAAGTTATAAGCGTACGGAATTTAACTCTATTAGAATTGATGTACTGGATGTAAGTCCAGATACGGCTGCCATGTTGGCCAATGATATTGCGGCATTGGTAGATACCATGCGTAATGAAATGATTCGTTCAAGAGCACAAGCGGCTTACGAAATTATGGATGAAGAGTACAACAATTTGGTGAGTTACATGAAGGAATTGGATGATTCTTTAACGGTGTTAAGAAATAAAGGGGTTCAGGATTATGAGACTCAAATTGAGATGATTACTGGAGTTTATTACCAAGCTATTGCCGATAATAACACACGTGCCGTAAAAGAACTTCAAATGCAGTTAGATACGTTGGCCAAATACGGTTCGGCATCTAAATCGATGACAGAGAACTTGGAGTTTTTGCGTGAGCGTTTGGTTTTACAAAAAGGTAAATACGATGAGATTAAAGTAGATGCAACCAAAGATTTAACGTGGAAATTCGTGGTGAACGAAGCGGTACCTGCAGAGAAAAAGGAATATCCAATCCGATGGTTAATCTGTCTCTTATACACATCTCCGAGCCCACGAGACTCCTGAGCATCTCGT
>OLHJ01000600.1_pt1 | contig 10890 bp, 6 predicted proteins | sample 1609491 | NCBI WGS metagenome assembly OLHJ01 (sample SAMN05416861, study PRJEB24817) | seawater metagenome | isolation source: Sea water | place: Canada:Atlantic | collected 2013-11
ATCTACACAGAGTAGATCGTCGGCAGCGTCAGATGTGTATAAGAGACAGCCATCGAGTCGCCTTATTTGGCCACTGCATATACTTGTAAGGTGTTTTTTGATGCAATGAAAAAACGCGGTACGGGCCATTTCATTATTGTTAATTCAGCTGCTTCCTACTTTTCCTTCCCGGGAGCAACAGGATATAATCCAGCCCGTTGGGCCATGCTTGGCTTTGCTCAATCTCTACAGGCTGACTTATTCAACACCCCATTTAAAGTCTCCTTGGTTGCTTTAGGTAAAGTTGACTCTCCGTACTTTATCAACAATCCAGTAAGTGAAGAGCGTATTCCTAAAATATCAAATTGGCTTATCCCTACTCTTTCGGATAAACAAGCCGCTGAGGTAATTGTTCAAAATGTTAACAATCCGAAAAACCACGTTATCCGACCTAAAATTCTATCTTTTTTCGTGTTTTTAAACCGATTATTTCCAGGCATATTTCGTTGGTTAATGCGGATTTAATGATTTTATTCCATTCTATAAAGGGAAAATTACCATTACCACCAACTAAGAAGTGATATTGTACCTACGAACGAATGGCGGAGTACGCGTTGAATAAACTTCCAAGATCTGTAAATCGCAAATACGTTAACATCCATTATGAACACTTCCTCATGGTACAAAAGAACCCCACAAGAAAAAGAAACGGTTTGGGAGATCATTTCATGGTGGGAAATTAGGCGTATTCCTTTTAATGTTATTGCGGTAATAGCCGTACTTCTAGTCATGAACTTTTTTGATTGGCTATATGATGCTAAGGGGTTAGGATCTCCTCTTATATTCATTCCGCTTATGATATTAGGTATTATTGGAATTAACCTGACCTACATGTTTTTCTATTTGGTAGACATTTTTCTACGTAACCAAGAAAATGCTCCAATTTACCCCTTGCGGTCTTCCTTGTTTTTAATTTCGCTTTTTACACCGTGTATTTTGTACTTTAATTTCGTTCTATATGCTATTATCTCTCATTAAGAAGTAATACGTCCTTGTAGGGAACAAAAAAAGTCCCCTACCCAAAGGCAGAGGACTTTCTTCTTTTTGTCTAGGTTTATTATTGAACCACAAATGACTTAGTGGTTACCGAACCATTTATCTCTATTTGTAAGAAATAGGTTCCGGTATTTAGTTTTGACACATCCAATGTTTCTTGCAATTGCGAACCATTTGAAGCATATTGATTTACCCATTGGGTTTTCCCTGTTAAATCAACAATTCGCAACTCAACGGTACCACTTTGCTGTAATTCATCTAGCTCAATAACCAAAAACTCATTCGCTGGATTTGGATACATTTTCAATTCAGCAAATTGTACATCTGGCACGCTCAACACAAACGAAATTTCAACGGTATCTGTACCGGTACATCCCATCATATTGGTCACTACCACGCTAATTTGACCATCCGTATTTGAGTTTACTAAGTACGTTTGTGCCGTACTTTGATCACTCCACAAATAACTACTAAACCCTGGGCCGGCATCCAGTAAATACGAGGTTCCTTGCGTTAGCGAATCGTAAAAGACCGAATCTCCACCTAAATCTACCACTACCTCAGTACTTACCGTAATTGTGATATCATCCTGTACCACACATCCATTATTTGAAACCGCGGTAAGTGAATAATTTTTTGCTCCAGAAGTGGTAACATCTACTACCAAATTGGGTTGAGATGAACCATCATTCCACGTGTAAGACGCAAAACCTGGATTTGCCTCAATTACCATTGGTGCTCCGAAACAAATCACACTATCATTACCTAATTCTAACAATGGTTTTTCAACCGTTACGTTAATGGTATCATACATCTTGAATCCTTGAATACCCGATGTAATTACAGAATAAGTATGTACACCATCTGCCAATAAATCCGCCTCTAGGTATTTCAATTGTACATCCGTTCCATCGTTCCAGCTATAACCCTCAAAAGTCCCAGGATCTAATGTCAACGATTCTGATGCGCATAATACCGTGTCGTTACCTAAAGAAGCGCCTTCAAAAATGGCCACATCATCAAACGCAAACCCCTCGCTTTGAGAATACGAATTGGAATGGAATGCAATTCTAAATCGCACATTAGTTTGATTGGCTAATTCTGTTGCAGGTAAGGTAGATGTTACCCAACCATCTGATCCAAATGGCATAGATGTATATACACCACCGGTCCACACTTTACCTAAACTGTAATCATCATGATTATACCAATTCTCACCGGTATCGCCATCACCTAAAACAATCCAGGTGGCACCACCATCTACAGAATATTGCACTTGTGTACCATCACCGGTATGTGATTTCCAGAACGTTCTTAACTGCACATGAGGCTCATTCAAACTCGAGAAATCAAAACATGGAGAATACACATACGACTCTTCATTATTTTGGTAATTGCCAGCAATACTAGTTACAAAAGCATCAGACCCTGAAGAGGCACCATTAATGTTAGCTGAATTAGGAGTTCCGAAGGTAAAGGTACCGTTCACGCCATTTTCAATAATCCATCCAGCTTCTCCATTTTCAAAATCTTCCACGTATGGGAAACTTGAAATAAACAAAGTTTTAGCTACCGAAGTTACCAGCGTATCATTACTCAAATCGGCATCATTCAGCGCATTTACATATCCTGTTAAATCCACTACCTCCGCTATGGTATAAGTGTAAGGCGTATTAAATGTATGATAAGCCGTATCACCCGGTTGCAAAGAACCGTTGTATACTTCGCTCACTACAGTACCATTGATTTCGTAATATACATTGGCTACCTGTAATGGGTCACGCCCTTCATTCACGAATCCTATTTGGATGCTTTCAGATCCTAAATTACATACCGCCCCTAAAGTAGTTACGTCAATAACCGCTAGGTCTACTGGAGCTCTATCACTTACCTCTACGTCATCAATGGCAATATCTCCTAATCCGCCATTTTTCTCGGCAGTGAATCTAATTTGAATAATTCCATGTGGAGCATTAGGCATGGTAACAGACTTCTCTAACCATGCTTCTGAACCTGCGTTCTGTTGCTGACCCATAATAGAATCTGTTCTCACCCATTGCGTTCCATCATATACTTCAATTATAAGATTACCCATGGACGCACCAAACATGTGATACATAAAACTCAACTTTGGAGAACTCAATGCACTCACATCAATCAATGGAGAAACCAAGGAAGCTTCCGTTCCGGTATTGGATGATTCCAAGTAAAAATATTTTACGCCACTATGCGCTCCAATTGGACCTGTATTAGAAGATGGGGTACCACTGGCACTGGCTACATTCCAATTAAATCTGTTTCCGGGTTCTCCGGTTTGTTCCCAACAACTGGCAATAGCTCCTTGATTAGTTGCCGTGTGTGCTTCTACATCATCAATAAATGGCGCAACAATTGGCGTACACAACGTGGTTTCTGTGATTACAGATGCCCATAACGAAGAGTCGCCCGGAGCACAAACCGCTCTCACAATAAAATCATACGTGGTAGATGCCGTTAACCCGGTAATTTGACATGGATTAGAATTTACCAAATGTGTTTGTCCTGTACCTGAAGTAAAACCAGTAGGTCCTACTTCCACTTCCCATTGACTTGCGTTACCTGGATTAGCCCATCCTAGCTCTATGCTGTTATGCATTTTACTAGTAACTACCACATCCGTTGGTGTAATACATGAAGGAGCCGGTAAAACATTAATGGTATAATCTTCTACACTTGCATACGAACCGTTATAACACGGATCCGCATCAGAAGCGTTGTACCAATAATCAGCGGCAATAATTCTCATTCTATGATTTCCTACTGAAATTCCGAAAGGAATAGTCACATCTACATCAACCGTTCCGGTAACTCCAGAAGGAGTAGTTCCTAAGTAAAACATCTCATCCTCATCAAAGACTAAATCATTATTTAGATCAATCCATGCAGCAACCACAAAGGTTCCCCAAGAACTACCGGAAGCCGTTTCTACACTTAAATTAAGCGATTCTGTTTGCGGTATGGATGCCACTAAGTGCGTATAATCTCCGTATTGATTCGCTTCTGCCCCAGTAGTATTATTAATGGTTCCAATAGTAACATTCGTAATTCCACTACCTCTTACTGAAGAAGGCGTAGCTTCACAATAGTCGGTATAGAAGGAATAAGGCCCCTGAACGGCTGAAGAATCACCTGAACCACAAACAGATTTGATATACACATCGTAATGCGTAGCCGAATCTAAGCCCGGAATGATATACGGATTGGTATTCGCTAGGACAGTGGTTCCCGTACCCGCAGTAAAATTACTTGGTCCGTATTCAATAGCCCATGAAGTAGCGCTACCTGGTTCTGTCCATCCTAATTCTACCGAAGTTTGTGTGGGAGTGGTTACCACATCCAATGGTTCCAAACAACTTGGAATAGCCTCCCAATTCACATCATCAATACTTGTTACTTGATAAGAACGCGAATGAATTGACTTAAAAGCAATATATCCTTGTGCCGGAAGTGTACTATTTAAACTCACTAAAAACTCTTGGTAACTACCATTGGGCATCACCGTTTGAATAGCTTGGAAAGTACTCATATCAGACGGATTGGTTAACACCCCAATCACCACTGGATCTCCGTTTGGCGCCTTCATTGAAAAACGTAAACGATTCGTTTGGGCATGTAAGTTTGTTACTTCCTCACTAATCAAATATAGTTGCGCATGAATATCTCCGTAATTGGATAAACGTGCATATTGATTACCTGAATTGGCACTACCCGAAGCAACATCTACCGCTCCAGAGCCATATTGGCTCACCACATAACCGACCCAACAATTAGGTAAACTATTTCCAGTATTCACCTCAAAACCTTGAGTAAATTGGGTACTTGGCGCACAATCAGTTACAAAAGTTACGGGTACGGCCCATGCAGAAGTATCAGCCGCGCTACAAATAGCGCGTACATAAACATCATAAGCGGTAGATGCATTAAGTCCACTAATACTTGCAGTTGGCGAATTTACCAGCGCACTCGTTCCGTTTCCAGTAGCAAAACCAGAAGGCCCATACTCATACTCCCATTGAGAAGCCGAATTAACTTCTACCCAAGAAACAGTAGCAGAGCTAATAGTAGTTTGACTCACTATCAAAGAATCTACCGGTAAACAGGTAGGGATTGGTTGCACATCAATAGTATAATCTTCAAACGAGGCCCACGCACCAGAGTAACAGGGATCTCCGCCAGAACTAAAACCATTATAAGCGGCACCAATTCTCACACGGTGAGTACCTAAAGCTGCATTAGCTGGTATTTGAATTTGACCAGACACCACAGAAACCGAATTATAAGAAGATGCTCCTAAATAATATGCTTCATTGGCATTGGAAAACACCATATCGTCATTCCAGTCAATCCAAACGTACACATCATACTTGATAGACGTTTCTAAGGTAACATCTACATCCATTAAAGTAGTTTGCGCAGCATCTGTTACCAAACTTGTGTAATCTCCAAAGTTTCCAGACTCTGTTCCTGTGGCGTTGTTAATAGTACCCATAGAAACATGGGTAATACCATCTCCATCTACACTAGATGGATTTGGAATGCAATAATTGGTGTAAAAACTAATTGGACCTTGCCATAGAGAGCTATCTCCAGGCGTACATACCGAACGTACATAAAATTCATATGCCGTACTTGGTGTTAATCCGGTTAAGATTTTTAAAGTCACAGACTCAATAGATGTTTGACCCTGACCTAAAGTAAAACCCGCTGGACCGTAAGTTACTTCCCAGTTTTGAGCACTTCCTATTTCTGTCCAGGTGATTTCTACTTCTGTAGTATCAACTACTAATGCGGCAACTTGATCTGGAGCCACACAAGAAGGCATGGCTTCCCAAACAATATCATCAATATGCAAATATTCATAGGTTCCTGAATATCCCATTTTCAATGCAATAATGTAATCTGGTCCTGAATAATTAGGCACATTTACAACATACTCTGAATAGGTATTACTGGTAGCAAAAGTGGCTAAAGGAATAAATGTACTTGCATCATTTGCATCAGACATAGTTCCTACAATAACATCTGTCTGTTTATTGTATAAACTCTTAGCGTAGAATTTTAATCGGTGGGTTCCTGCACTTAAATTAGATACGGGAGGTGGAATAAAAAACACATCTCCAGATGCATTTGAACCATTCACCATTTTTATGGATTTGGGTGCCGAATAGGAATTAGGACTATAAGAATCTACAGAAACACCAGCGCTACTAGAGGTTCCTAAACCATATCCTTGCCAACAACCCGATAAAGCCCCATTATTCATGAAGTTGAAGTCTTCCGTAAAATCAGTTACCATCGCACATAAAGTGGTTACACGTAACGGACCCACCCAATAAGAACTTGCGTTTGCAATACAATTGGAACGAACATAAATATCATATCCATTTTCGGGAATTAATCCAGAAAGCGTTGTAGGGTTTGAAGTTGTACTCACCATGGTTCCAGTACCTGGCGTATAACCATGCCAACCATATTCATACTCCCATTGGGTAGCCGAACCATTTTCTTGCCATGAAAACGTAACCGATACATCTGAAATATTATGGGCCGTTAAATCACTAATAGCCGGACATGTTTGATCCAGCACTTGAATATCATAATTCAAACACGTAGGATTAGCCCAAGAAGAAACAATGATGTAATACGTTTGGTTGGCGTTTAGACTCAAGCCACTAATCACTCTATCTGTAGCATTTTCATTAAAAACGCTACCTAAACAATTTCCTGCAGCAGTGGTATCATCCACAATAAATAACCCGGAAAAATTATCGGATAAATTGGAAAGGCGTATTTCCACATTGTGGGTGGTTTGAGTAGGTGTAAAGCTATAAATTTTCTCTTCTCCCGTCAAATATTTCCCCATACATCCAATGTCTTGGGTGGTATAGTTATTTCCATACCCACAGGTAGTTTCACCAGGTTCAATAAACGGTAATGAGCCAATGGGCTGACTATTACCAAAGGTTGATCCTGCTTGTGCTGAGGCCATAAAGGCCGTGGTGGTGACTAACAAAAACGTTAGCAGCAAATTAATGTTTTTCATGTAGTTGGTGTTATATGAGTAATTAAGATCAGGCACTCAATCTGAACTTCTTCGTTATTTCATCTACGTTACTTTTTCTGACTTTGTTACAAAAGCCCTAAGTAGGCTTTAGACTTTTCCAAATGAACCTTAGCTACATAACCATTCAACCGATTCATTTTTTAAGACAAATACATCTCATTACTTTTCTTTACCCATTCATGTGCAAATACTTAAAACGGCACTACTATTTGCGAACTTTCGTAAAAAATGAAGACCTAAAAATTGAATCAAATATGTACTTTAGTCGTAATGAAAAATTTACTTCAAAGAACCATCGCCTATCTTATTGACTCTACCTTATGTTTCCTTCTTATCATGGTGGTTATTCAATGGGGAATTCTCAGTCATATTCGTGAAGGTATTGGTTTATCAGACGACTGGTTTAAAAACCCTTGGAATGCTGAATTGTATGTAATCCTAACTATTTCATTACCGGTTTGGCTTTATTTCATGTATTTTGATAGTTACAAAACCAAAGGATCGTTGGGGAAAAGAATTTTTAAGCTTCGAGTAACTGATACCGAGTACCATCCCATTAGCATGGGCAAATCATTTTGGCGCACGGTATGCAAACTTGCCCCTTGGGAGCTCGCGCACATTGGAGTACTTTTTCCTAGTCCCATGTATTTTGAAAATGATCCGAATTTAAGAATTGTCACCATTGTAGGGTTAGTCCTATTCGTGGCCTTTATGGGAAGTATTTGGAAATCACCTAAAAATCAAAGTTTCTACGATTTATGGCTAGGCACCATGGTTCAAACAAAACCATAATACTTCCGTACAATTTTTAGTACCTACCTTTCGTTTTACTGGCATGCACAAACTCGCCACCTATTTCACATTCTTTGTCTTTTTAAGTTTCGGATGGATTCCAAACACCTATGCGTGTAGCATGTATAAGGTTACCGTTAACGGACAAACCCGCATAGGTTGCAATGAAGATGCTTGGCGAACTACCTCACATATTTGGTTTAAAAACGCACGTTTTAATTCACCGTACGGAGCCGCATTTACCGGTTCTCGACAGGTAGGAGAAAATACATTTGCACCGCAATCAGGTATGAATGAGGTAGGACTTACCTTTTCGCGTTTAGTGGCGTTCCATCCCTTACAAAAAGACGCTGTTTTACCCCACTTAAAAATAACGAATGAGGTGACTTATTTAACCTCCATTCTGCAACAATGCGCTACCATAGATGAGGTTAAAGCCTTTATTTCAAAATACGACCACAGTATTTTTATAGATGATGTGTTTATATACACTGATCGAAATGGTAACTATTTAATTGTAGAGCCCTATAAGTTAATTGATGGCAATGACCCGAATTATGTACTTGCCAATTTTTGCCCATCAATAACTACTGATGAAATGGCTAGAAATCAAGAGCGCTATAAAAACGGCAAAGACTATTTAAAGACGCATCCCATTCGGGTAGATCTAGAAAGTTTAAGCGCCCTTTCAGATACCATGCACGTGTGCAGATCAAGAAATGGAGACGGTACGCTACTTACCTCTTTATGGAACCCCGATAAAGGCTTGGTTAATCTCTACTTTTACCATAATTACGATTCCTCAGTACAATTTGATATTTCTGAAATGCTAGCAAAAGGAGACACTTTGATTTCCATTTCTAGTTTGTTTCCAGTAAACGAAGAATTTGAACGATTAGCTAATTACAAAACCCCATTTAATACGCCAAGCATTCGAATTACCTTAGCGCTACTTGGTGCCCTTTTGCCAATTCTTACACTGTACTTCGCTTTTGTATTTATCAAAAACAAAGAAGCTAAACTTAGAAAGGTCTTACTGACCATGGGCGTTCTTAATTTATTGTTGGCTGGGTTCTTTTTTATTCTAGCCACCACCATAGGTATCTTTTATTTTGATGCGCCTTTTGTGTATTTCGGCTCGCCCATTAAAACAGCCATGTCATATTTTCCGTTTGTTTTAGCTTTGGCTGCGGTTCCTGTAATTCAGTACTCGATATATTTTATGAATCAAAATACGTATGGCATAAATGCCATAAAAATCGTTATTCCATTGAACATAATTATTTACCTATTGGCGCTTTTTTCATTTGCGTATTGGGGACTCTTTGTGATTTGGTAAGGGTATTATTAATCATTTAATTCGATTTTTTAAACACAAAACTAACTTCCCCCTTGGAGGATGGGGATGGAGGAAGGTACGACCGGCAGGGGGATTGACTTTTTATAACCCATAGCTTTTTCGCTAAAAAAATCAAACCATAAACCCAGCCAAAGCCAGAGCCAGTCAGAACAATTAATATTCTCAAAAAAGAAGCTCTAGAGTAGCGAGACCTCCCTAACCTATGGCAACAGCCATAGGTGGATAAACAGCTAGAATTGAAGCTCCAGAGGAACAGCACCCCTTTACCAACAATCGAGAATAGGAGTCCGCGTCATGGTAAGAATTCCAGTACCAAAAAACACAGTTCAAACAAAACACATCACCTCTTTCATGCTCAAAATTTTAAATTTATCTTGCGCCCCGTTTAAAGAATTCCAGTACACTAATTCTGTAAAAACAACGGTTAATATTAGGGCAATACCACACTATGTACGAACAGCTAAAAAATCTAATTCCGAAATCATTTATTAAAAAAAATGAAAAATTTTTACGGAAATTAATAGCTACATTTTATGCGGGTAACCCCTACCAATGTAACATTTGCGATTTTCAAATGTCGCGGTTCATTACTCTTAAAAACACGGATCAAATTTGTCCAAAATGCGGGAGTATTGGACGAAACCGTAAACTATGGAACTTAATTGAAAACGAACTCTCGGATAAAACAGTTTTGCATTTTTCTCCTTCACCTAGCGTGCAAGAAAAAATACAAGCATCTAATGTAGGGACCTACATCACCACTGACTATGCAGGAGAGTTTAACGCTACTAAGAATTTAAACATTGAAGCAATTGACGAACCCGACCATACGTACGACTTAATTATTTGCTACCATATTTTAGAACATGTAGTAAACGATTTACAAGCCATGAGTGAGTTGTATAGAATTTCCAAACCAGGGGGTAAATGCATAATTCAAACCCCTTTTACAGAAGGAGAAATTTATGAGGATGCGTCTATTCAAACCGAAGAAGATCGACTAAAACATTTTGGACAAGAAGATCATGTACGTATTTACTCGGTAAAGGGTTTACGTCAAAGGTTGGAAAGTGTAGGTTTTTCTACTACCCCTTTATATTCGGATGCCCAAGAAAACAACGTAAACGGATTCAAAAAAGGCGAACAAATTATATGGGCGCATAAACCCCAATAATATTACTTCCGTATTACGTATCAATACGGTAACTGCTCCTATATTTTTAACAGCTCCAACCCTTGAATTGATGGAGGGAACTTGAAAAAAAAACTAGACCTAACAGATACTCCAAATTAGAAACATAGGTTCAACGCTATCATTCATAAATTCGCTAAATTAGCGATATCAAAATAACCAGGGACTCCTGTAATTAATTGTTTTGATACGGGAGTGATTATCCGGTTGTAGACGATTACTTTAGAATACAACTACATAAACTATTGATTTACAATTAAAAGAGTCAGAACCAACATTTAATTGCATCTGGCCGAAATTAACCACAACTAAAAAATGATAAGAAAGATTTTAATCGCTGTTTTATTGATTGCATTTGCAGGATATGCCTGTCTCTTATACACATCTCCGAGCCCACGAGACTCCTGA
>OLHJ01000603.1_pt1 | contig 10814 bp, 8 predicted proteins | sample 1609491 | NCBI WGS metagenome assembly OLHJ01 (sample SAMN05416861, study PRJEB24817) | seawater metagenome | isolation source: Sea water | place: Canada:Atlantic | collected 2013-11
ACGAGATGCTCAGGAGTCTCGTGGGCTCGGAGATGTGTATAAGAGACAGGATTCGTAGACTCATTCTCCTCAGAATTATCAAAGTGATCCTAACACCCATGACAGTCTCCACGAGTAATTCCACAACGACGATCAAATGGACATCATGAGAAACCAATTAGCCCTCGCCCTCATCTTCCCTATTTCGTCACTCCTAGGCATCGGACTCATTCTCGTTGCCACGACCACCATCCCCGTCAAGGCCCAAAGCGAGATCCCCAAAGACCGTCCCCGTGTCGTGCTGGTAAAGCCCGTTATCTTGAGCAACGACGACGGGAGTGCGCCAGCCGCGTATGCTCTCCCGAAAACTCTAGTTGATCGAGTTTACACAAAAGCCGGACTCGAATTTCTTTACCTTGAAAACCATCGGCAATAATCGATTTAACTTCGACTTGAAGCGCTGCTTGGTAAGCCACTTCAAAACGCGCTTTCTGAGGATAAGGCTGATCTTCTAATCCTTTTCGGCCAGCGTGATCAGCTTGGCAGCAAAGCAGTATATCGTCGAGCCTGTCTGGTTTACGCCAAACATCAAACTTGTTGAGAACCTTGAGAAAGGTGGTTGGCTTGAGCTCGCCTGCGCGGTGGATATTAGAATGTTGCTCGCAAACTAACAGTGCGAGATCTCTGAATTCATTGGGCACTCTGACTCTTTCACACAGCTTCTTAATGATTTTTAAGCCTGTATGGCAATGCATTTTGTGGCTTGGCCATTCGCTTTCTGGCGTGACGCCTTTACCTAAGTCATGCACTTGAGCTGCAAAACGCACTGGTAACGATGAACTTAATAACGAAGCTTGCTGAGCAACCATCAGAGTGTGAATACCCGTGTCGATTTCAGGGTGCCACTTTTCAGGTTGAGGCACACCAAACAGAGCGTCAATTTCAGGCAATACAACAGCCAATGCACCACACTCTTTCAATACAGAAAGGAACACTTCAGGATGCGGAGTACTAAGGGATTTATGCCACTCTTGCCAAACTCGTTCGGCTGTGAGATGTGCCAGTTCGCCGGATTGAACTATCTCACTCATCATCACCATGGTTTCTGGTGCAACCGTGAAGTTAAGGTGGTGAAGTTTGGCGGCGAAGCGAGCCACACGCAGCACACGCAGAGGATCTTCAACAAAAGCATCCGAGACGTGTCTTAGAACACGATCAGAGAGATCTTTCTGGCCATGGTAAGGATCGTAAAGCTGGCCTTTATCGTCTTGAGCAATGGCGTTGATGGTCAAATCTCGACGCATGAGATCTTCTTCCAAACTCACATCTGGTGCAAAGTAACATTCGAAACCTGTGTAACCCGAACCTGACTTTCTTTCGGTGCGAGCCAGTGCGTGCTCTTCTTTCGTCTTTGGGTGTAAGAATACGGGGAAGTCTTTACCCACTGCAGTAAAGCCAAGGTTTTCCATCTCTTGAGGGGTACTCCCTACCACGACCCAATCTCTATCATAGCTATCAATGTTGAGCAGCTTATCGCGCACCGCTCCACCGACTAGGTAGCGCTGTAGCCCATTGTCTTTTGGTAGGCTATCGTATATTTGCAACTTATCACCTCGAAATGTTTTATCACTGCTGGACTTTACTGCAAGCAATGGTACTTTCCATTAATCGTAATTATAGGGCAGCACATGTATAAGGAATATTTTGGCTTCGTTGAGATGCCATTTTCGATTGTACCAAATTCTCGCTATTTGTTTTTGAGTCAGCGCCATCAAGAAGCGATGCAGAACCTACAAGCCGGTTTAGGCGAGGGTGGGGGCTTTGCGATGCTTACTGGTGAGGTCGGTACAGGAAAAACAACGGTCGCCAAAGCGATGTTGTCATCACTCGATAATCAGACTCAAGCTGGCCTTATACTGAACCCTACGTTTTCCAATACGGATTTACTAGAAGCTATTTGTGATGAGTTTGAGGTGGAATACCCTGAACAAGCATCGCTCAAACAGCTCAGCCAAGCGATTCATTATTTTTTGTTGGATAGCCATGCAGAAGGTATTCAAACCTTATTGGTGATCGATGAGGCACAACACCTTGCTGCTGATGTGTTGGAACAGCTACGCCTTCTGACCAATTTAGAAACCGACAGTCGCAAGCTGTTAAAAGTACTGTTGGTCGGCCAGCCGGAATTACAACAGCACTTACAAACCACTCAATTACGTCAGCTAGCACAGCGTATTACAGGTCGCTATCACTTACTGCCTCTTAATACTGAAGAAACTGGCAAGTACATCGCGTTTCGTTTGGAAACGGCGGGTGGCGAGCAGATGCTGTTTTCGAATCGTTCAATCAAGCTGATCGCCCAATATACTCATGGTATTCCAAGGCTCATTAACTTGGTGTGTGACAAAGCCCTGCAATTGGCTTTTCATGATGGTGAGCCATTACCGAACAATGAAACGGTTAACCGAGCGTGTCAGCAAATTATGTCGTTTCAGGCCGATGTGTATCATGTCGAAAAGCCTCGATCTTCTCACGTAGTCCCCAAGTTATTCCAATACGCTGGGATTGCTACATTAAGTGTCGGCCTCGCAATGGCGACCTTTAATTTTGCTCCAAGCTATATCAATTCATGGCAGTCGGCTGAGACTTCAAGTGAAATGAAAACAGAAGTGTCTGCACAGGCTCAGCGCTCTTTGGTGGCGAATGAACCTCAGTTGGTTGCTGAGCCAAAACCTTCCAAGTTTGCTTTGCCACAAGATATTCAACAGCACTTGATGCAGGGAACCAATCGTTCTCTCGCTATCAAGGACTTGTATACGCTCTGGGGGTATCAGTCTTCACTGCGTGATGGCTTGTGCTTAAGTGAGCCGCAAAGTGTCTTTGTGTGCGAGCAACAACAGTCAAATTTGGATACATTGTTAGAGCTTGGCGTACCCGTGGTCCTTAATCTGGATATCGATCAAGAGCCAGTGTTTGCTGTGCTTTATGGTGCGTCTGAGGAGTCTGTCGAGCTCCTCGTTAACGAAAAGCTCTTGGTGATGCCTAAGCGTACCTTAAAGAAAATCTGGCAAGGTGATTATGTCGCGATTTGGAAACAGCCACTCAGAGAGACGCTCAAAGAGGGTTACCAAGGCGAGGCGATTGCACTACTTGATCTGCTATTGTCTGAAGTATTGGGTGAAGACGTATCGGGCAGTGATGTATTTGACTATGAGTTAAAAATGAAAATTGAAGCGTTTCAAATGTGGCAAGGGATGTCTGTCGATGGCATTGCAGGAAAACGCACGCTGGCAAGATTACAAAGATTGGCTCAACTCGACTCGCCTAAGTTGATGTCACTCGATGGAGGCGCAAGTTAATGTCACGCATTATGCATGAGCTTAATCAGTCGTCTGCTAAGCAGCCGCCTTTTAACCAAGCGTCTCTTAAACAATCATCTTTTAATAGCCCCAGTTTCAAAGGCTACCAAAATCATCATGTGCCAAGTTCTGTTAAAGGGATTAGCAATAAACGAGGCGCATCGTTAGCCATGGGGCTACTCCTTATCTTGGTGCCTTCTTTGTTGGTGGGTGGTGTTCTGGCTTATCAATCGTATAACCAACAACAAAACTCGGTTAGCCAAGCTGCCTATGTCGCTCTGCCTGAATCAAAATCTCAATCAGACCTTGAGCCTCAAATCGCTGATGCTGATATAGCCAATGTGGATGCTGTGTCAATGGATGCAGAAGGTGAAGTATTATTCGCCGTTCGCCCAGTGCCGGCAAGCCAACCTTTGAAAGCACTGCCACGCCAAGAGGTGTATGCGCAGATTGGCTCTGAAAGTACGAATGTCGCTGGTGGAGCTATTGTGCCTGTGGCTAGTTCAGAGAGTAGTGCGCGAACATCAGAAGAGTCAGAGTTATCACTAGCTCAGCAAGAGGTTCAGCCAGGTGTAAGCAATGAGAATACGGCTCTGCAATCGGACAGTGATTTACTGCAAGGGCTAGATCTCAGTGAGTTACCACCTGATTTGGCCTTAAAGCTTGAATCAATGATGGGTGAGCAACAAAGCGCACCTGAGCCAATGGACTCGCGTCCAGCAGGACAGGTAGGGTCTCAGGTCATAGAGTTAGAGTCTCACAGCAATAGTTTATCTGGGGTATTACCTAAGTTAGACCTGCAAACTCACATGTACTCGAGTAGCGAAACCAAGCGCTGGGTCAAAGTGAATGGTCAAGAAGTGGCGCAAGGGGATTGGATTGGAAGAGACATTCAGTTACTCGAAATTAAGCCGCAATCAGTGATTATCGAGTTCAATCAACAGAAAATAGAAATCCCCGCTCTGTACGAGTGGAAAGGCTAAAAGCTAGATAGTCCCAAAGACTTAGAGAACAGACAAATAAAAAGGAGCACCGAGGTGCTCCTTTTTGATATTCGATACTGAATTTACTCTGTTTAGCGCAAGACAAGCCAAACAGGTAAAGTGATCAGCTTACGACCAGCCGTTTGGTGACTTTCTGCGACGAGGTATAATGTGTGGCAGGACAAGGCCAAGAAGTAGACCAATACCAGCAACACCACCACCATACATAAAGTATTTCAGTAGCAGATCATCTTTTTGAGTGTCTAGCTTAGCGCGTAGCTCACGGTTCTCTGTTTGAGAGCTCGTTAGCTGTTGGCTAATCTCGCTGTAGTTTTGCTCAAGTTCAGCAATTTGCTTGTTACGAGAGTCTAGAGAGCTCGCTAGGCCAGCTTTTTCGCTGTCAGCACTTTGACGAGCATTCGCTAGCTTGCCTTTAACTTCAGTTAGCTCTTTCTCTAGCTTAGGCATACGCAGAGCCATGCTTTCTTGAGTGCTTACAAACTTACTTTCAACCCAACCTTTACGGCCGCGGTTGTCTTGAACCTGGGTGTAACCCGTGCTCTTGTTAGTTTGCAGGTAAGTAATCTTTTCACCAGCATCAACACTACCGATGATACGGAATGTGTTGTTTGGGCCAGAATGCATATAAGTAAATAGTTTGTCAGCAATATAACGGTCTTGTGCAAAGGCAGCTGGAGCCGCAAGCATTGCGAGCAAAACTAAGCTAATCAGTTTTTTCACAGTAAATCCCTTAACGATTCAAATTGGGTAGGCGTATGAGTCAGCCTCAATGAGCAAATAATATTTAGTTTCTTTATGCGGTGCAACAAAGAAGGGAGGCAAAGCCTCCCTTTCTGTGCGTTTGAGTCAATAATGACATGGTATTTACATATCATTACCGAAGCTCACCGTTTTCTGACGCTAATATTTACTAACGCCAGGGCTATTACATAGTAAACATAGCCTGAATTGCGTAGAAGAACACAACAGCAAGTAGAGCACCTGCAGGTAGCGTTACAATCCACGAAGCAACGATGTTACGCACAACGCCTAAGTTGAGTGCTGCGATACCACGAGCAAAACCTACACCTAAAACCGCACCAACCAATGTTTGCGTGGTTGAAATCGGAAGGCCAGTACCAGAAGCAAGTACAACCGTACATGCCGTTGCTAGTTGAGCGGCAAAGCCACGGCTAGGTGTTAGTTCTGTAATACCAGTCCCCACGGTTGCCATTACTTTATGACCCATGGTAGCAAGACCAACAACGATACCAATACCACCTAGTGGAAGAATCCACCATGCGATAGTGCTCTTACCTGAGATTTCACCCATGTGCTCAACCGTTGAAACAACAGCAGACAGTGGACCAATCGCGTTAGCTACGTCGTTTGAACCGTGTGCGAATGCCATAGCACAAGCGGTAATAACCATAAGTACGCTGAAGATACCTTCAACGCCAGCAAAGCCATGGTCTTCTTCACGGTTAGCAAATTTCTTTTGAATGTATAAGTAACCGCCAATCATGACTAGAGCAGAAACACCAGCTGCCCATAACCAGGCTTCAGTACCGGTTAGGTGAAGGCCAACGTGCTTAAGACCTTTCTTGATTGTTACAAGTGCAATGACCATTGTCGTAATGAACATGTACACAGGTACAAAACGCTTAGCGTTAAACAACGGATTTTCTGTATCGAATATCAGTCGTTGGGCACTGACAAAAATGAGATAGGCGAAGATGCCGGAAATCAACGGTGTGACAATCCAACTACCCACAATACCTTGAACGCTGTTCCAGTCTACGGCTTCTGTACCTACAGACACACAAGCGAAACCGATGATTGCACCGATGATTGAGTGAGTCGTTGATACTGGCCAGCCCATGTATGATGCTAGAAGCAACCATGTACCAGCAGCTAGTAGCGCCGACATCATGCCGTACACAAGTACGTCAGGTTGATGAGCGAATAGAGACGTTTCGATAACACCTTTACGGATCGTGTCTGTTACTTCGCCGCCCGCAAGATAAGCACCTGCGAATTCAAAGATCATTGCGATAATGATCGCTTGTTTAACGGTTAGAGCTTTAGAGCCTACTGAAGTGCCCATTGCATTCGCAACGTCATTTGCACCAATACCAATAGCCATCAAGAAACCGAAAGCTGCTGCAACAATAATCAGGACAGTGCCGTAGTTAGCAAGGATATCCATCGTAATACCTAGTTGTTTGATAACAAGCGGAACAAATTTAGACGCAAAAAACCGCTCAGCGAGAGGAATACTCAGCGCATAAGTGGTTTGGTTAAAAAATGCTCTTCGTTATATAGTTAGCGTATGATTTAAGATCGAGAAAGCATTACTTCAAGACGAGCGCCTACACGCTGTGCTTGATCTGCAATACCACCAACCCATTCAAGAATTTTGTATAAGAACATGATGTCAACTGGATTCATATCGTCTTCAATCGCCATTAATTGTTGGCGTAATTCGATCTGCATCGCGTCCGTGTCATCTTCAATTACATCTAACTGATGAATCATTTCAGCAACGAGTGTTACTTCTCGGCCCTTAAAGCCAGTCTCAAGTAATTCGTCTAATTCATTGATTACGTTTTGTGCTTGGTTCGCTGCATCTAGACAACGTTTAACGTAAGCGATGAAGTTTTCTTGCATTGGAGCAGGAATGACAAGTTGACGACCATATACACGGCCAGCAATGTCTTTCGCTAGGTTTGCGAGTTTGTCTTGTTGAGTTAATAGCTCCAACATATCGGTGCGATCAACTGGCATAAACAAACCACGAGGAAGTTTAAGGCGAATTTCACGTTTTAGTACGTCAGCTTCTTTCTCAAGGTGAGAAATCTGAGCTCGAATTTCTGATGCTTTCTCCCAGTCACCTTTTGAAGAAACTTCAAAGAAATTAACTAGGTGAGAACAACATTCGTTCACGCATACTACGTGACGCTGCAAAGGTTTAATTGGGGACTTTGCAAATAACCCCATAATTGTATTTACTGGCATGGTCATCCAACCTAATAAATAATAACCTTAAAACAACATACACCATATTCATGGTGAAATGTTAAGCGATGGCTACAAAGTCGCGCATGTTAACCTAATCAATGTCTCATTAAAACTGTTTTAGATCATCATAAGGGCGATATTTCTGACTTGCTGAGTTTTCAAATTGGCAATATCCTGTCCCTATCTTCACAGAAAGGTATAACTATGGAAACCGAGATAGAACTGAAGTTTTTTGTTTCTCCTGATTTTTCAGAGACTTTACGCAATAAAATTGCTGAAACTAAAGTACTTCAGCACAGTTGTCGCGAGCTAGGTAACATCTACTTTGACACCCCTGACAACTGGCTACGTAAGCACGATATTGGCTTGCGTATTCGACGTTTTGATGACGTATTTGTACAAACCGTAAAGACCGCTGGTCGTGTGGTTGCTGGTCTGCATCAAAGGCCTGAATACAATGCAGAACACGATAGCAATGAACCTAAGCTAGCCCTGCATCCAGAGGATATCTGGCCAGCGGGTAAAGACATCGAAACGTTGCAAGCTGAGCTGACTCCTCTGTTCTCTACTAACTTCACGCGTGAGCAGTGGTTGATTGGTATGCCAGATGGCAGCCAGGTTGAGGTTGCGTTCGACCAAGGCTTTGTTGAGTCAGGCGATCTGCAAGAACCGATTTGCGAAGTCGAATTGGAACTTAAATCGGGTCAAACGGATGCTCTATTTACATTGTCTCGTCAATTCTGCGAACAAGGTGGCATGCGCTTGGGGAATCTCAGCAAAGCTGCTAAGGGTTACCGTCTTGCTCAAGGTTATCAAGGAGATGAAGTCACTCCTTTGACCTTAGTTGATACTGACAAAAGTGATACTGTTGAATCGTGTTTCATTCAATCTTTAGAGCATGCTCTCGCTCATTGGCACTCTCACGAGCAGATTTTTACTGAGCGTCAATCTATTGAAGCGTTACATGAGATAAGCCATTCGTTAAGTTTTATTCGTCAAACCTTCACTATCTATGGTGACATTGTTCCAAGACGCGCGAGTGCTATTTTACGCCAAGAACTTAAGTGGCTTGAGCAAGAACTTGATTGGCTAAAAAGTTATGACCACTTCGAAGATTTGCTCGAAGATAAAGGCCACGTGCTGCGTAAGCTAGATGCACGTAAGTTCTTGGTCGCTGAGCTTAAAGAGATGCAAGAGCAACTGCCAGATCGTGAAGACCTGCTGACCTTATTGAGTTCTGCTCGATACACCGGTTTATTATTAGATCTTAGCCGTTGGATCTTGTCTCGTGGATGGCAACCATTCTTAGATGAGAAAGCGCGTGAGCAAATGGGTCGTGGTATCGAATGGTTTTCCGTGCAGCAACTCGATCGCACATGGGCCGATTTGATGGAAGCTTTCCCGCCAGAGCGAGTGATGACCAGCCAAGCGTATATTGATCAGCAATACCGTTTGATGCGTAATCTGTATTCTGGCGTTGGTTTCGCGAGTTTGTATGATGACGATGAACGAAACAGCTTCCGCTTGCCATGGGCCGATATGGTACAAGGCATTGATGACTTGCTGGCACTTAAAACGTTAGAGCCTTTGACTGAGAAATTGGAAGGCGATGAGAAGGTTCAGCTAGAGCGTTGGTTGGCTCGCCAAGAAGTGTCTATTCTGCATGCGATGGAACAGACACGCCAAATCAGTGTTGAGGTTGAGCCATACTGGCAAGACTAAACTCAATACCGGCATCAGTATAAGTATGAATTTGAAAATAGGGCTTCGGCCCTATTTTTTTGTTTGTTGCTCGAGCTTTTCTAGTCGCTCTAGTATTTTCTGTTGTTGCTCTATGATCTTTTCAAGATGCTTCTCTTTGTTTTCTGCTCGTTGATTCTCATGGTGAGTTGGGGAGGTGATCAGAGAAGTAATCAAGCCTGAAATCATACCGAAAACACCCACACCACAAATGATCACCAGAGAGGCGACTAATTTCCCTGAGTTCGTCACGGGGTAATGATCGCCGTACCCTACGGTACTGATGGTAACGAAAGCCCACCACAAAGCATCTTGGCCAGTGGTAATGTTGGCATTGGGATCTTTGTGTTCTAACAGAAGTATTGTTCCAGCTCCTATGGTTAGGAGAATAACCAGCAGCAGAATAATCGAGGCGAGCGTGGTTTCTTTGCGATTACGAAACAGCTCTCTGAAAACACGTTTACCCGAGCGGAGCACAAGAATGACACGCAGGATCTGAAAAATGCGAGCGAAACGAAGTGGTTCGATCATTGGGATGCTTGCTAAGAAATCGATCCAGTGTACTTTTAGATATTCTTTCTTATTTTGTGATCTCAATAGATCAATCGTGAGCTGAAAAAGAAAAACACTACAGATTATAAAATCGAGGCCGATAAGAACTTGTTTTGATTCTTTATCAATCGGAACGAACAATAAGCCTGAGATCACAAATAACGCTAAGAAAGAGAGAATCAGTGACAATAAGCTCATCGGCTTGGTGGCGTCTTTGGTATTATTCAACATTCATACGAGGCTCAAAATAAATCGCGAACTTTGACTGACATAGCCACCTCGCGGATATAGAAGCCATCAATATATAAGAATTAATGGAGAACTGACAATGACTAAACTGTCATTCAAGCCGTGGGAAAGGATAATCTCTGACGTTCGTCTCGTTCCAAAAATGGTCATGCTGATGATATTCAGCACTATCTTGATCATTTCGAAGCAGTTATGGGACGCAAGTACGTTTTACGATTCATTGCTTGCTGTAACCAATAATGCGCAAGTTGCACAGCAGCATTACGAGACTTACCTAGTTCAAGTGGCTTGGCAAACAGCCTTGATGATCATTGTGTTTGTGGTTCTTCTATTAGCGGCGGCGCGCGTTATGCTTCGCCAAACTCAGTACCTTAATGACGCCATTAAAACCATGGCCGATAAGAATCTATCAGTGCCGATTGAAATGGACTGTAAAGATGAATACGGCGATGTGGCACGCGAACTTGAAAAAACTCGCGTCCAACTGAACGACATGATCAAAACTCAAGTGGCTTCTTCAGACGAGTTATTTGCTCTGACAGAAGTGATGACCATTAGCATGTCAGAGACCAAAGATTCGGCTCAAGAAGAGTTTAACGAGATCGATCAGCTAGCGACAGCTATGAGCGAGATGACGTCGACCGTACAAACTGTCGCTGAGCATGCACAAAGTGCGTCTTCATTGACTGAACAGGCATCAGGCCAAGCATTGACCGGTCAGAAGTTCGTTCAAGGCTCAGTGTCTAAGATGAGTGAGCTATCTTCAGATATCGCAGCATCTGCAGCAGCGGTAAACCAAGTAGAAGAACGCGTTGATTCGATTGGCAGCGTTGTGGGTACTATCCAAGGCATTTCAGAGCAAACTAACCTACTGGCACTGAACGCAGCGATTGAAGCCGCGCGTGCAGGTGAAGCGGGACGTGGTTTTGCG
>OLHJ01000604.1_pt1 | contig 10811 bp, 7 predicted proteins | sample 1609491 | NCBI WGS metagenome assembly OLHJ01 (sample SAMN05416861, study PRJEB24817) | seawater metagenome | isolation source: Sea water | place: Canada:Atlantic | collected 2013-11
CGAGATGCTCAGGAGTCTCGTGGGCTCGGAGATGTGTATAAGAGACAGGTGTTGCGTCATGCATTTTGTCAGGATCAATTTCCAACTGTTCAAGCAAGCTTGCAGGGTCTGTTTCCAGCTCTTCGTGAATACGGTCCGCTGCAGTAGAAACCTGAATGCGGGCGGCGTCTGACACAGCATCGGCACGTGCGCGTACCTCACGGGCACTTGACGCATCACGTTCGGCTTCACGCTCGGAATTTTCAGCCGCACGCAAAGCCGTTTCACCAACTGCCAATGCATCTGATGCAGCCTTTAAACGCTCTTCTGCTTTCGCAATCGCTTTTGATAATTCTTCCCGCTTGGCAGCAATTTCTTCTGGGGCAGATGTTGCTTGTTTCAACTCCACCTCTGATGCGCCTTTGCGTTCTTCTAATTCGGAAATCCGCTTGCCCGCAGTTTCCAAACGATACCGCCAGCCGCTTGCTTCTTTGATAATCTCTTGTTGGCGTTTCAGGCGCGTTTCGCCTTCTCGACGCACTTCATCATACAAAGACCGCTTGGTCAGCATTGTCATGCGTGCCGCTTCTACAGCGATTTTTAACACTTCAATTTCCCCGCGTGCCGCATCCAAATTACCCAGATCACGAATGCCAAGTTCTGCTTCTTTTAACGCGTTACGTGCCGCTGTGGTTTCTTCTTCCAGACGTGATTTAGCCAGTTGCAAAGTTTCCAGTTTGCCCGACAGCATATCGCGATCAGCTTCAGCACGTGACATTTGCCGTGTTGCATCTGTTGCCGCATCATCAGCGGTTTTACGGTTGCGCCGCGCTGCATGATCAGCCTCTGTTGCCGCCTGCAATGTGGCGTGTGCCAGATTAAAAGCATCGCGTGCCAATGTCGCTTTGGCATCCGCATCTGCATGGGTTTCTTTTAATGCCAGCAAGCGGTTTTCCTGTTGAAGCCGCAATGCCGCTTCCGTAGGCGTATCATCTGCCCCTGCACGGTAACCATCCCAGCGCCACAAATCACCTTCAACGCTCACCAACCGTTGACCCGGCTTTAACGCCTCTTGCATAGCTGATCCATCTGATTGCGCCACCAAACCAATTTGGCTTAAACGGCGCGATAAAACATCAGGTGCAACCACATAAGCTACAAGAGGTTCAGCCCCAGTAGGCAATGCTGCATTCGCCGTGTAATCCGCCAAACGCGCCCAACCAGAAACCCCGTCAGGCCCCACAATCGGCGCTTTCAAATCATCCGCCAAAGCCGCACCCAATGCGGCTTCATATCCTGCTTTGGCACGCACTTCATCAATCAGTTGTGCGCCCGTATCGCGATCGCGCGAAATCACCCGTTGTAGGGCAGCAACTTCGGCACCAAGAGCATTTGCCATGCCCTCAGCCTCAGATAGTGCGCCGCGCACATCACTTTCAACCGCTTGCGCATCAACCCGCTTACGGTCCATATCTTCTAACAGTTGTTCCGCCCGCAATGCCGCTTCTTGTGAAATCGCATATGTGGATTGTGCTTGCATCAACATTTCTTGCGCGGACGTCAGGCCATCTTGTGCAAACACAACTGAACTTGCAGCAGCAGTGCTTTGTTCTTCGCGCTTGCCTAAATTGGTTTGTGCTTCTTCCAGTTTTCGATGTGCCGATTGATGACGCGCTGACAGGCGGGCCACATCTTCGGATCGTTTATCAAGGCTGGCTTCTTTTTCCTGCATGATCGCAGCTGCATCTCGTGCGTCTTTATTGGATGTTTCTACTTTTTGGTCGTGTCCCAAAGAGGCTTCTTCAAGGGCTGTTTTTTCCCAATCCAACTGTTCAATGGTTTCAGTTGCATCTTTGTTCAACCCGCGCTCGCGGTCTATATCATTGCCTAATTGCGCAATGCGTGACCTTAGCGTCTCGATGGTAAGCCGCGCATGTCGTTCTTGATCGTTCAGCGTATCTCGTTCCACAATCAATCTTTGAGTGATAGCACCTGCAACTACTTCTTCTTCACGTAGCGGCGGTACAGAACTTTCTAGCAGTGTGCGTTGTTTGGCTGATTGTACCGCAGAACCTTGTGCCACCCCTGCAATCTTAGTTGCCTCAGTCAATGCCTGTTCTGCCGCTAATCTGGCGTGTTCCGCTTCTTTCCAACGGCCATAAAGTAACAGGCCTTCAGATTGTCGAAGTTGCTCACCTATTTCGCGGTATCTTGCTGCTTGGCGCGCTTGGCGAGCTAATGAGTTCAACTGACTATCTAATTGATCTACCACATCATCAAGGCGGGCCAAATTGGTTTCAGCGCCTTTCAGCTTTAGCTCTGCCTCGTGGCGGCGTTGATAAAGGCCAGAAATACCCGCAGCTTCTTCCAGAATGCGACGCCGCGCTTTTGGTTTTGCATTAATCAATTCCGAAATTTGCCCTTGGCGCACCAACGCGGGCGAATGTGCACCTGTAGATGCGTCTGCGAACAACATTTGAACATCACGTGCGCGGGTTTCTTTGCCGTTAGCCTTATAGGCTGAACCCACATCGCGGGTAATGCGCCGCACCACTTCCAAACTGTCTGCATCGTTAAATGCTGGTGGTGCTGTTCGGTCTTCATTACCTAAATGCAACGATACTTCAGCATAGTTGCGTGCAGGACGGGCCGAGGCGCCTGCAAATATCACATCATCCATTCCACCACCACGCATAGCAGTTGGGCGGTTTTCGCCCATTACCCAGCGCAAAGCTTCTAGCAAATTGGATTTACCGCACCCGTTTGGCCCGACAACACCCGTTAGCCCATCAGAAATCACCAGTTCTGTAGGGTCTACAAAACTTTTGAATCCTGTCAGTCTGAGTTTGCTGAACTTCATATGCGGTTTTAGTTCCTAATGATTCCGTTAAACACCAAAATGTCGGGTAGACCCCCTGCGAGTCAACCTAAATACACTCTATATTGCGCATTCAGGCTAGTTATCCACAACATATTGGTGTTTCGACAGGCTTTAGCCGTTTTATTGATACAACATTATGACGTTATTATACAAATCCCGGTCGCAAACCCTATTGACCAATGACGCTAGCAAGTTCATTAATAACGGGCATGGTTCCCCGCTAAGACATTAAATGTCTGGGGATCAAATGGGAATGTGGACAGGGACGACCCAAAAGGGGCCTAAAACCACAACCGCCCCCGCGACTGTATGTGGAGAGCGCCCGTCAACTAAGCCACTGATAGCAATATCGGGAAGGCAGATGGCGCGCATTGACCCACAAGTCAGGAAACCAGCCTTGCGTGACTTTAACCAAAGCTGTCGGGAGTGACGGCGTAGGAGATTATTATGACAACGATTACACAAACAGCTACACGCGCAAGCTCTAACACCTTGGCCATTGCATTCACTGCACTTCTGGGCCTTGGCATCATGATTTTTGCGGGCCACGTTCAGGCAAATACATTGCATGATGCAGCACACGACGTGCGCCACGCATCAGGCTTTCCCTGCCACTAACGGATGTTTACACGCATATTAACCAGCGCATTATTCGCTGGTTTTGCAGCGGGGCTGATTGCCGCCTTGCTGCAATTTGTGTTCGTGCAACCCGTTTTGCTTCATGCTGAACTTTATGAAACAGGTGCCAAGCTGCATTTCGGGACAGACGGAAGTTCTTCGCATGGCCCAGCATTTTCATTTGATGCATTGCGCGATGGCCTAAGCATTCTATTCTCGGCCTTGGTTTATACTGGTTACGGTTTGATGCTGGTTGCCGCAATGGCACTGGCAGATGAACGCGGTGTGATAATCTCAGCGCGTTCGGGTATTTTATGGGGCCTTGCAGGATTTATCACGGTACATTTAGCACCGGCAATAAGCCTGCCACCTGAAGTTCCGGGAAGTGCTGCGGCAGACGTTTCTGTGCGCCAAGTTTGGTGGTTTTCAACCATCGCCGTGACAGGGCTTTCCCTAGCATTGATCGCATTTGGGCAAAACTGGAAAGCATGGGGGGGCGCAACCGTGCTTTTATTTGTGCCCCATATCATTGGCGCACCTCATCCTGACTTGTTCCAAGGAACGACACCACCTGAATTGGCCAGCTTGTTTGCCAGCCGTGCTTTGGGTGTCGGCTTAGCCGCTTGGGTTTTGCTTGGGCTTTTTGCTGGATATTTCTGGCAAAATAGCGAAAAGACGGATACCCCTTAAATATGTTAACTACGCTTGCCCACTAACAATACGGCGGGCGATAATTCACTGTTATATTCAAACCACGAGGTTAATTATGCAAAATAAAGTTGCTCTGTTTGTCATAGGATTATTTTTCGGTGGCGGTATTGGGTTTTTAGTTGCTGCTGGAAACAATATCACTTTAAGCGGCCATGAACATGGGGAACAAGCGGCTTCAGATGCCGATATTCTTGTGGCAGCAACTGTTGATCACACTCACAATCACAACCAATCTGTTGATATTCAAAACGATATAAATGCCCCGACACTTGAGTTTGTACTGCACCCTGATGATGTGTCTGGGTGGAACTTGGAAATTATTACGACAAATTTCACTTTCGCACCCAAAAGCGTCAATCAAGAAAATATAACAGGTGAAGGTCACGCCCATGTTTATGTAAATGATAAACGCATATCTCGGCTATATTCACCATGGATGCACATCGGCACATTACCAGCAGGAGATACGGTTATTTCAGTATCATTGAATGCAAACGATCACCGCCCCTTAAGCGTTGGCGGCACGCATCTTAAAGCAGAAATGCTTATTCAGGTTCAGTAATGGAATGTGGTTTGGCATCTTGCGCAGGAATGCGGCCTATAAGGCAAAATCGAAGCCTTCCACAAGGACGTGCATCTTCGATCCATCCATCAGCAGCGGCTTGGTACAAACCTGCAAAAGCCAAAATATCATCATGGTCTGTTGCAGGGTCAATACCTGAAAATAGATATGCCGCCTTGCCGTTTGCCCGAAATGAAATAGCTGTTGGATTTGCACACGCGGACATGCATTCAAAAGTCTGCACATCAAAGTCGCGAATTTCAGGGTTTTCTGACTTGGCAAATGAAACCTTTAATTCTGATGCCAATTCTTCGCCTTTAGAGGCAGATTCATCGTTTTCACGACAAGTAGAACAAATGAAAACAGTGTGGCGCAACAATTTCTCTTTCGCATCAAACAAGACCAAGTGCCAATCCAGTAACCCACCCTTTAAGGCCACGCAAGGTGCTGGCTTATAATGAAGTATCTTAACTGCAACCCACATCATAATTGGAATCCCTAATGGCCAAAAAAATCCCTGCAACTGTTGTCACCGGCTTCTTAGGTGCTGGAAAAACCACCCTGATCCGCCACATGCTGCAAAACGCACACGGCAAGCGCATTGCGCTAATCATCAATGAATTTGGCGACCTTGGTGTTGATGGCGATATTCTGACAGGTTGCGGCGATGAAACCTGTACCGAAGATGATGTGGTTGAACTGTCCAACGGTTGCATATGCTGCACTGTGGCTGACGAGTTTATTCCGACCATCGAACTACTTTTGGCGCGTGATCCAAAACCCGATCACATCGTGATCGAAACCTCTGGCCTTGCGCTGCCGCAACCGCTGGTGCAGGCATTCAACTGGCCCGACATCAAAACCAAAGTTACCGTGGACGGCGTGGTCACAGTGGTGGACGGCAAAGCCGTTTCTGAGGGTCGTTTTGCCCATTCGGTAGAAGCCGTGGACGCCCAGCGCGCGCAGGACGAAAATCTGGATCATGAAACACCGCTATCAGAATTGTTTGAAGATCAGGTAGCTTGTGCCGATATGATCGTCGTGAACAAATCCGACCTTTTGGGCGAAGATGCAGCAAAACAGCTTGTTAGCCAACTCAAAGACGAAAGCCGCGCAGGTGTGCAAGTGATCAAAGCTACAATGGGGGCCTTACCTGTAGATGTTTTATTGGGCCAAGGTATTGGTGCCGAGGATGATATGGATGCACGCCACGCACATCACCATCATCATCACGATGACGACCATGAGGATGACCACGACGAAGATCACCACCATGATCACGATCACGACGAGTTTGAAAGTTTTGTTGTGGAACGTGCTGAAATCACAGATGTCAGCGCATTTTCCGCAAAAGTCGCCGACATCATCCGTGAACATGACATTCTACGTCTGAAAGGGTTTGTCGCCGTTGAAGGCAAGCCTATGCGCCTGACAGTTCAAGCCGTAGGCCCACGCATCGACAGTTATTTCGACAAACCGTTCGGCAGCAACCCGCGCGTCACACGGTTGGTTGTGATCGGACAGGCAGGCCTTGATCAAGCCACTATAACTGCGGCCTTGCAAGCGTGAGTGAAATTCACGTAGCACAAGAAAGCCCTGTCACTGATGACGGGCATATGTTGATCAACGGCAGTGAGGCTGTGTTGCGGGCACTTTATACGGCTGACGAGTGTTTCAGTTTCACGGCAGATGAACTGCTGGACGATAAAGTATCCTTTTTTGTAGCCCGCAAAGGCGGGCAGGCAATGGGCTGTGTCGCATTGGTGAATGAGGGTGCTTATGGTGAGGTTAAGCGGCTTTATGTACCAGATAATGCCCGCGGCTTGGGCATTGCCAAAATCCTGATGGCACATCTTGAGACACAGGCAAAAGCCCATGGTTTTACACATGTAAAACTGGAAACTGGTGATAAATTAGCGGCCGCCGTCGCACTTTATAAAACCCTAGGCTACAACATATGCGGTAAATTCGGCCCTTATGAAGAAGACCCCGTTAGCCTGTTCATGGAAAAGGCCCTGTAAAGATGCACCTGCTTGCTGCAACACCGGGGGCCATAGACGATGGCTCAGAACCCTTTGATCTGGGCCAAACCCCTGCCGATATCGTGTTCATCTCGGCGGCTGACACCGAACTTGCGGGCCTGTCCGAAGCACATTCCATGCTGGAAAACACAGGCAGCCTGCGGCTTGCCAGCATGATGCACTTGCAGCACCCGATGTCGGTTGATCTGCACATTGAAAACTGTGCGGGAAAATCAAAACTGGTGATCGCACGTGTTTTGGGTGGCACAGGGTATTGGAAATACGGATTGGAACAATACGCCGCCCGCTTGGGCGTTGCGGGTATCCCGTTTGTGGCCTTGCCAGGTGACGATAAACCTGATCAAGAGCTGTGGGATTTGTCCACTGTGGGCCGCGCAGACTGGGAAGCTTTATGGGCTTATATGGTTGAAGGTGGCCCGCAAAACGCCGAAAACCTGCTGCGCTATGCCAATGCCATGCTGGATGATGGTGAAAAGCCCGAACAGGCAAAACCACTGTTGCGCGCAGGGGTTTACTGGCCGGGTGCGGGCATTGCAGACTTGGAAGCCGCTAAAGTAAACTGGACAGATGGCGCGCCCATCATCCCGATCATATTTTACCGCGCGCTTGTACAAGGTGCAGGATTGAACCCGATCAACAGGCTGGTCAAAAGCCTGCTGAAACGCGGGCTGAACCCTCTACCTGTTTTTGTGGCCTCGCTAAAAGACGACGTGTCTGTGGCCACATTACAAAGCCTGTTTGAAGCGGCCATCCCATCCGTTATTCTGAACTGCACCAGCTTCGCGGTTGGCTCGCCACATCAAGATGAGCATGGGAAAGGGGCCACAAACCCTTTTACCATGCCTGCGGCCAACGCTTCACCTGTGTTTCAGGTGGTGCTTTCGGCAGCATCAGAACAGGGCTGGGAAGATGGGTTGCACGGGTTATCTGCACGGGACATCGCGATGAACGTGGCCCTACCAGAGGTTGACGGGCGCATCCTGTCACGCGCGGTTTCCTTCAAGGGCGAAGCTTATTTTGATGATGCAACCCAGTGCCCTATCGCGACCTACCGCGCCCGTGGGGATCGTATTGAATTTGTCGCAGATCTTGCCCAAAACTGGGCAACCTTGCGCAATACACCTGCCAAGGATCGTAAGGTCGGGGTTATTCTGGCGAACTATCCCAATAAAGACGGACGGCTGGCGAACGGGGTAGGGTTGGACACGCCCGCGGGTACAGTTCACACGCTAAACGCGCTGGCAGAACAAGGCTACAGTTTGCGTAACATCCCAGAAAACAGTAAAGCCCTGATGGATCAAATCATGGCCGGCCCTACCAACTGGTTAACCGATCGCGCCACGCGCACAGGCGGCGTGGATATATCTATGGCCGATTACCAGATTGCTTATGGCCAACTACCGTGGGAAGTTCGCGAAAAGATCGAAGACCGTTGGGGAGCCCCTGAACAAGACCCGTTTTATACAGCAGGCGAGGTTGACTGCGGCCGTTTCTCACTGTCGATCTTCACTTTTGGCAACATTGTGGTTGGGGTGCAGCCCGCGCGTGGCTATAATATTGATCCCAAAGATACCTATCATTCGCCTGATCTGGTGCCGCCGCATAACTATCTGGCTTTCTATTTTTGGCTGCGTAACCAGTTTGGCGCAAACGCCATGATCCACATGGGTAAACACGGAAATCTGGAATGGTTGCCTGGTAAGGCGCTGGCCTTGTCAAACACCTGCCTTCCCGAAGTTATCCTTGGGCCGACACCGCATATTTACCCGTTCATTGTCAATGATCCGGGCGAAGGAAGCCAAGCCAAGCGGCGTACATCCGCAGTGATTATCGATCACCTGACACCGCCGATGACACGGGCGGAAACTTACGGACCATTGCGTGATCTGGAAGCTTTGGTGGATGAATATTATGAAGCCGCAGGAGTTGATCCGCGCCGTATTGAACATATTCGGCGTGAGATTTTATCACTTACGTCGGTTACGGGATTGGATGAAGATGCAGGGCTGACGGGCGACGATGAAGATCGCGATTTGGCCAAGCTCGATGAATATCTGTGTGAGCTGAAAGAGGCGCAAATCCGTGACGGGTTGCACATCTTCGGGCAATCCCCTGTGGATGGATTAGAGGCTGATCTTATTCAGGCTTTGGTGCGGGTGCCACGTGGTACAGGCAAAGGTGCTGATGCGTCTTTGCAACGCGCGATTGCCAAGGATTTGGGGTTAGATTTCGATCCGCTGGATTGCGATATGTCCGTGAAATGGGCAGGTGTGAGACCGCAAAAATTGCAGGCGGTTTCAACGGATACATGGCGCAGTGTGGGTGATACTGTTGAACGTATTGAACTGCTGGCAGGCTTGATGATTACAGGGCAAACAGGTGTTGGCCCGCATAGTCAGGCTGTGCTTGACGGGATCATCACAAGCGTTCGCCCAACTGTTCAGGCATGTGGGCCATCAGAAATAAAGGGCCTTCTTGCCGCCCTGAACGGGCAGTTCGTCGCCCCTGCACCATCGGGTGCCCCCACGCGCGGGCGCATGGATGTGCTGCCCACAGGCCGCAACTTTTTCTCGGTCGACAGCCGTGCCGTGCCCACCCCCACCGCGTGGGCCTTGGGCTGGAAATCCGCCAATTTACTGATCGAACGCCACCTACAAGATCACGGTGACTGGCCGCGCTCTATGTTGCTGACCGCATGGGGTACTGCCAACATGCGCACGGGCGGCGATGATATTGCGCAAGCATTGGCCCTGATGGGGGTCAAACCGAAATGGGACAGTGCCAACCGCCGTGTGACGGGATTTGAAATTCTGCCGCTTTCTGTGCTGGATCGCCCACGTGTGGACGTGACCCTGCGCATCTCGGGCTTTTTTCGCGATGCTTTTCCGCAACTGATCGCTTTGGTGGATAGTGCGGCCCGCGCTGTGATGGAACAAGATGAACCACATGATATGAACCCTGCGGCTGCTGCGCATGCCAAAGGCGAAGAGCAATACCGCGTGTTTGGCGCAAAACCGGGCGCATATGGGGCGGGCTTACAGGCGATGATAGATGAACGCCTGTGGAATGACAGTGCGGATCTGGGCGATGCCTATCTGGAATGGGGCAGTTACGCTTACAGTAAGGATGCCCAAGGAACGCGTGCGCGCGGTGCAATGGAAGCGCAGTTATCACGGGTCGATGCGATTGTGCAAAATCAGGATAACCGCGAACATGACCTGCTGGACAGCGATGATTATTATCAGTTTGAAGGTGGGGCAGCGGCGGCGGTGAAATCTTTGCAAGGCAAAGACCGCCCGATTTATCACAATGATCATTCACGCCCTGAACGCCCTGTTATCCGTACCTTGGACGAAGAGATTGGACGTGTCGTTCGCAGCCGAGTGGTAAACCCGAAATGGATCGAAGGTGTCAAACGTCACGGCTATAAAGGCGCGTTTGAGATGGCGGCAACACTGGACTATCTGTTCGCCTTTGCCGCCACCACAGGGGCGGTGAAAAACCACCATTTCGATTTGGTGCATAACGCATTTTTGGAAGATGATGATACGCGAGACTTTATCGAAGAACATAACCCTGCGGCTTTGCGAGAAATGGCTGAACGCCTGCAAGAGGCAATAGATCGTGGGCTGTGGGTGCCTAAATCAAACTCGGCACGCGCGTTAATTGAGCGGTTGTTGTGACAGAACCGATTTGGGTCTTTGCTGAATACGATTGGGATGCAGTTCACAAACTTCTGCACGAATGTTTCGCATATATGGAAACCCGTATCGATCCGACTTCATCGCTACACAGATTAACGCCGCAAATGATTGCAGATTTTGCTGCGGACGAATGTCTGTTTGTGATTGAGGATAATCAACGCCCCATTGCCTGTATTTTCATGACCGAAAAACCTGACTGTCTTTATTTAGGTAAATTGGCAGTCTCACACAAATATCGAGGCAATGGTCACGCAAGAACTCTTATAAAACTGTCTCTTATACACATCTCCGAGCCCACGAGACTCCTGAGCATC